>Ga0207659_10000096_pt1 | contig 51580 bp, 75 predicted proteins | sample KBSM43metaG_FD_184330 | JGI IMG/M metagenome (GOLD analysis project Ga0207659, IMG submission 184330) | Miscanthus rhizosphere microbial communities from Kellogg Biological Station, Michigan, USA - KBS M4-3 metaG (SPAdes) (version 2) | ecosystem: Host-associated > Plants > Roots > Rhizosphere >...
ACGCGATGGGTTGTGTGTAGGCAGCCCCCGTTGCCACGTCGAGTGTGGAATCGCTTAGCAGCGCCTCCCTCACCCGCTGGCGCTCCTGTTTGCGGATGGGGGGGGCGGCGACGGCAAGATCATCGCGGGCCTGCTGACGCCATATCTCTCGGTGGCCATCCGACTCCTGCTCCCAAGTCTCCGGCCAACCCATCGCTTCGCACTTCAGCGCGTACTTGCGCCGGGCTAGCGCCTCGACTGCCTCCTCACTCATACCGCAATGCTATCCACCTGCTTGCGGTTTGTCAACCCACTGTCGAACCGATCCCAAGCTCCAACCATGCAGACCGCCTTCTCGCGCGTGGTCATCGCCCTGCGCTCATAGGCCGCTTGCCAGCGTGGCCGGTCCTCTTCGAGCAGCGCGCGTTCTTCGAGGACCAGCGCTCCGATCGCCGGGTCCTCGATCATGCCGCCCTCGCCCTGCGGGGCCTGGATGCGGTTGATCGCAGACGACCACGCCTGCTCGAAGGGGACGTCGCGCTCGCGCATCAGGGCCAGGACCCGGCTGACGTAGTTGGAGGCGGTGGTCGGCTCGTCGACCCCCGGCAGCGGCAACAGACTATCCGCGCCGACTGCCGACAGCGAAGCCAGGAGGCCGCCAAAGCCGAGGTCGATGCCGTCCACTCTGGGCGGAAAGCATAGCGGCGAGGGGGGCGGCGTTCGGGCGTCAGACTGTCTGCGTGTGCCAGACGAAGCCGAAACATGACCCATGAGCGGCGGCAAGCCCGGGCGGTGGAAGGGGATCACCCGCGACTCGGTCCTCTTCGTAGTCGGCATCCTCGGCATCGCGCACGAGACCCTGGTCCAAAGCGGTGTCGAAAGGCCCTATCTGCTTCTATTGTTCGGCGCCATGACCGGCCTGCCCCTCTTCCTGAGGGCCGACGAGCGCAATGGGAAGTGATGCCGTGAAGCCCGACCAGCCCGTCCGCAACTGGCTCACCGAACACCCTGCGACCGCGACCTACATCGCCGCCGTGGTCACCGTCCTGTTGATCTTGCAGCTCTACGAAATGTTCCGGGCGATCTGATGACCGGCCCGTTCGGCTCACTCATCGGCTGGATTCGGCGACATAGGCCCGAGAATGCAGGCCGCTACGTCGGCCCCTACCTAACTGCGGCGCTGACGGTCCTCGTAATCCTCAGCCTCATCGCGATCCAGCAGACCCGCGAATACAGCTCCGAAACCCAGGATGCGCTCTGCGCGCTTCGCCTCGACGTCGAACAGCGTGTGGAAGGATCGCGCGAGTTCCTCGCCACGCATCCCAACGGCTTCCTCGGTTATTCAGCCTCGGCGATCCAGGTCAGCCTCGAAGGCCAGGAACGAACCGTCGCCGTGCTGTCGGACCTCTCCTGCTAGGGGACCGGGGCGGCGCGTAGACTCGCGGCCATGTTCCCAAAGCTACGTGCCGCAATCCGCAAGGCGACGAATCGAATCGCTGGCCGCAAAGAGGACGCCGAGCAGGCGGAGAGCCATGCCCACGAGCTGACACGGGAAATCCGCGAATTGCGAGAGGCGTTCGACAACCTCAGCCATGAACATGCCACCACGCTGGCGAAAATCGCGAAGGCCAAAACGGTCCCGCAGAAACTCCGCGACCAGGCCGAGCGCGAGGCAAAGGAACTGCGCTCGATCGTCCATAAGCTGCGCTATAAGCGCGACAAGCGCGGGGAGTGGCGCGAGCGGCGCCGGGTTCAGTTGAAGCGCTACCGATGGTGGGTGGCGCGCCGAACCGTCCTGCGCAGGAAGCTCCGCAAGGCGAAGAAGCATTGGGAAGAAACCCACGACGCGCCCGCCTTCGAGACCTGGATGCTGAACGGTTGCCCCGGGAACATCACCCCGGACCTCAAGCCGATCATTGCCTTCTTGGTCGTCGTCTGCGGCCAGTACATCACCGCGACGACGAACGGCACCCACACCTCCGCCAGCCTGCACTACCCCTGGAACAACCCCGACAACCGCGGCCATGCTGCAGACTCGGGGCAGAGCACCGTCTCCTCGATGGAAGAGGCGACCAAGAAGGAGCGCGAGCACTTCGGCGAGAGCGCCTTCGCCGAGCTTTTCAGTCCGTGCGACTGGTGGATCAAGTACGGCGTCCTCTACTCGGGCCACTTTCCGGGGCACGGCGACCACACCCATAGCGGCGTTTCTTAATCGTGACCCGAGAGGACTTCGCCAAAGCGCTGCTCGCCGAGATAGAGGCGAAACCGACCCAGCGCAACCTCTGGGCACTCGTCTCCTGGATGCAGGCCGAGGGCGGCAACGCTTCCTGGAATCCGCTCAACACGACGCTCGACAAGCCAGGCGCCACGAACTACAACGGGGTCGGGGTGAAGAACTACGTCTCGGCCGAGCAGGGGATCGAGGCGACCGCTGAGACGCTGAACTACGGAGCCGACCGCAGGCTCTACGGCTACAAGCCGATCCGTCGCCGCCTGCGCCGCAACGCCTGGGCGAAGTGGACGCTGCTCGCCGTCGAGCGCTCGATCTGGGGCACCGGCGGCCTGGCGCTGCGCTGCTTGCCCGGCGTCAAGCGCCATTGGAGTCACTACCGCAACCTGCCAATCGCGAACTAGGAGAACCATGAACGCATCTGAGAACGCAGCTACCTCCTACATCGGGCGCTGGGTCGCCTTCCTCATCATCCCGATCATCGGCGCGGCCACGGCCTGGCTCGGCGCCCATGGCCTCGACCTCGACCCAGCCGAAGTCACCGCGTGGGTCCTCGGCGTCGTCGGCGGCCTCACGACCTGGCTCTACAACCGGGGCAAGTACGAGGTCGCGAAAATGACTGGCATCGACGAAAGCACCGTCGATGCGATCGTGCAGAAGGTGATCGAGCAAAGAGCGCCCGTTCCGCCGTCGAGGTAAATCTTCCGGTCGAAAATCCCGGTAAGTGAGTGGCGCCCTTCGGGGCGCTTCTTCGTTGGGTGACTTGACAAACCGCAAGCGACTCCGCTAGGCTGCGGGCATGAACCGCAGTCAACCGAGGGGAGTCACTATGAAGGTCAGGACGAAACCGACCGCAATCGAGGACCTACGCGAGGGCGATGAATACATCAGCCGTAATGGGCTGCGCTGGAAGGTCGACTCGACCCGCCGAATCGTCCTCGCCGAGCCAGAGGGACCGAAGTTCGTCGAGGTCGTGACGTCGCCGGTAGGACACACCGACATCGCCGGTTCCAGCTTCAGGAAAGCCAACAGCTTCGGCACGATGTTTCAGGTCGTCGCCTGATGTTCTTCTACAAGATCACGGTCAGGTCGAAGGCAGACGGCGCCCCGCGCAAGTCGCGGAACCTCTACCGCGAGGCTCTTTCTGCCGGCTTCGTCGGCGAGGTAGTCGCCGCGAAGCTGCGGCTGCCCGCGACCACGTCCGTCAGCGTTACGCGAATCAGCCAGGCCGCTTATGTGCGGGCGACGAGGGCGGACTGATGGCCGCACAAAGCAACCGATACTCGTCACTCCGGCGCTCACGCCTTGAGGCATTTGTCGCTGCGGTTCGCGACGATGGCATACCCATGAACGTGATAGCCCGAATCGCTGAGGATACGGCTCCTGCGGGGTGGGCGATTGATCTAGGCCAATTCCCTTCTGCCGCGAAGATCGCCGAAGCACTTGAGGAAGGCGAAGTCGAGTGACGACCCCGACCCTCTACCGCATCCTCGACGAGTACCCATGGTTGGAGCGCGAGGACGAGTACTCGGGCCTGACCCTCACCGAGGCGGCGATCCGAATGGACGACCTGACCGGCTGCGGCGAGGACGTGATCTTGGCGGACTGGGATGAACGGTGTGAGCGATGCGGCGGTGAGGGCTTTCTCGCCCCGAGGCCGGGCGAGCGGCATGCGCGCGGTTGTTCGTCCTGCCGCAATTCCGGCAAGTGGCCCGGCCCCTGGGAATGGAAAGACGACGAAACCGGGCGCGAAGTGACGATGATGCGGGAGGTCGGCTGATGAAGGATCGCGCGAAGTTGGAGCGCCGGATCGCGGGCGCTCTCCGCTCGACCGTAGATGCACATGGGCCAATCACTAAGCAATGGGTTGGCTCGGCGGCGAAGCGGGTCGTCAGCGAAATCAAGGTTTTGGAACGCGAAGAACGCAAACGCGACGAGAGGCTGCGTACCTGATGCGCCTCCTACGCCGCCTCAGAGCCGCGCTCGCGCCCACGGAGCGCCGCATCCGACCCGCCCATCAGATCACCCTTGACGTCCGGCGAGCGGAGCGCAGGGCGCGCGAGAGGAGGGGCTGATGGGGCGACCAAGGGGTCCACTCAGAACTTGCCCTGACTGCGGCGACCAAATATCCAGACGTGCCTCGCGGTGCCGCGACTGTTACCGCAAGGCGAAGACAAACCCAAAACGCCTCTGCGAGAGATGCGGCGTTCCAGTGCTTCCTCAGTCGAGGACATGTCGGTCCTGTTACCACAACAGGCCCTTGATAACAGTTGAGGAGCGCATCTGGCGATATATCGTCTGGAACGGCGACGCCGACGAGTGCTGGACGTGGGAAGGGGCGACTACCGGGAGTGGCTATGGCCATATCAACCTTGGCCCGGGTTTGGGATACGCCCCCGTTCACCGTTTGATCTACGAACTTTTCGCCGGCCCGATCCCCGAAGAGCTTGAGATGGACCATACCTGCCACAACAGCGATTTGGATTGCCCCGGCGGCTTGACTTGTCTGCACCGCCGATGCGTGAACCCGACCCACCTAGAGGCCGTCACGCAATCTGTAAATGCACAGCGGGGCCGCACCGGGGAGCATATGCGTCGTGGCTAAGATCAAAGCACCTCGTTGGTTGACCGCTTCTTTCGCCGAGGGAGTACATGAATTGGCCCCAATGCGCCCTGCTCCGGCCTACAAAGGTGCGCTGGGACGCTGTTGGTTGGCGCAGTTCGATGATCGGATGCGAGCTTGCAGCGGTCGGTTTGAATTGGCGCATCTGATTCCGAGGCAGCGGGTCGAAAATGCGCTCGGGGCGCTGATGGTTGAGGATCATGCCTACCTATCCGAGCGTGGTTTCACCGACGAGATGATCCGCGACCTGATTCTGCTCGCAGCCTGGGACCCACGCAACGGCATCATCGCCTGCGAAGGCCACCATCGTCGGTTCGATTCGCATCTGACTCCGGCGCTGACGGTTCCGCGAAAAGCCCTGCCGGGTCATGCAATCAGCTTCGCGCTCGACTGGGGGATCGAGGCTCAGCTCGACCGCTTCCCAGATTAGACTTCGCCCCGTTGCGCAACCCTTCCCAACCCTAGGAGACAACCGAATATGAGCGATTCAGAGATGGCCGCCGATGAGCGTCCCGACGAGCAAGCCAGCTTCCCTGTCGATTCCCTCGACAAGGCACTTCCGCATCTGCGCCGCCCCTTCACGCCCGCTGCGGTGAAGTGGAAGGTGCAGTCGGCGTGGCCGAAAGGCAAGCCCGCCGACGGCGCGATCATCGTCGGTTACATCGACGCCCGGCTTGTCTCCGAGCGGCTGAACATGGTCGTCGGCGGGCGCTGGTCGGAGAAGCCGGTCAGGGTCGGCGATCGACCCGATGCGCTGATGTACGAGCTGACTGTCTGCGAGACGACCCACGTAGATGTCGGCATCAGCCAGGGCGCGACTGAGGGCATGAAGCTGAAGGGCGCTCACTCCGACGCGCTGAAGCGTGCGGCCGTCCGGTTCGGGGTCGGCGTGCCGCTCTACGCGATGCCCGAGGTCCGCGTCGACGTGACTCCCGACGGTGCCGAGAAGGCGGACGGGACGCCGACGATCAGGCGACGGAGCGATGGCAACCCCGGCTACCTGAGCCAAGCCGTCGAAGCCTATCTGCGAAAGCAGTACGAGGACTGGCTGAAGGCGGAGGGCAACGAGACGTTCGGCTCTCCGCTTGACCACGGCGACGCCTCGGCGGGGTCAGTCGGCTACGAGGACCCCGAGGCCGAGGAGTCCACCGAGCAGCGCTCTGCGCGCGAGCCGCTGCAAGACGACAAGGCGAAGGAACTCGGCGAGCAGGCGCGCACGCTGCGCGACGAAATCCGTGCCATCGACGACGGCGCGCTTCCCGCCCAGTCCTTCGATACGGCGATGGCCCAGCGTGAACATTCCCACGATCGGCTGGAAGACTTCATCGCGAAGCTGACCGAGATGCTGGCCGACGTGCGCCGACTCGACGAGCTGGCCGCCGAGGCGCGAGAGAAGCTCGGCGAGAGCGAGGCGAAGAAGGCAATCGCAAAAGCGGCGCGGCGAGCCTCGCGTCATGAGCGGGTCGAAGTGCTGGAGAAGGCGCTCAACGAAACGGGGGCAAACGATGGCGAGTGATCTGAGTTACTACGAAATCCCGAAGTTCTTCGTCCCCATGCAACTCGACACCCTGATCAAGGTCGGGATGCTGGCCGATGTCGAGGGCCATGGCGAGGGCCTGCCGATCGAGGGGATCAGCATCTCCCTCTGCCCGCGTCGCGACCCCGCGGCCGAGGGCGCCGACATTCGAGTCGCCGATGAACAAGACGAGCGCACGGCCGTCGAAGTCGGGCAAGTCGAGGCCGTGATGCTGCCCTACGCCGTCTTCGATTTCGGGTCGGGCGGCTGGGGCTACGGGCGCCAGATCAGGCGCGTCTACAACGAGGACGGGAGCGACCTCGATGCCTGAATGCTGGCGGTTCGTCCCCGTGACGGGTGGACGCTGGATGCTGATCGACGAGCGCGACTGGGTTTCGATCCTGCGGAGCAAATGGTGCTTGCACTCTGGGGGCTACACTGAGGCCAGGATCGCGGGGAAAATCGTCTATGCCCATAGGCTGATCTTGGGGCTGGGCCACGGCGATCTGCGGCAGGCTGACCACCGCAACGGCGACAAACTCGACAACCGTCGCTGCAATCTGCGGGTCGTCCCTGGCGCGGCTGCCAATGGCCAGAATCGGCGGGGTGGTCGAGGTATCAGCCAGCACCGCGGCGTTACCTTCGTCAAGCGGACTGGGAAGTGGAAGGCGCAAGTCATGGTCAACCGCAAGAACAACAACATCGGCGAGTTCGAGACTGAGCAGGAAGCTGCCGACGCTGCCGCCGCCTTTCGCCGCGAGCATATGCCGTTCTCAGCGGAGGCGATGGCATGACGCGCACGACGGATTGGCGAGATTTGCCACCTATCCCCGAGGAGGCGCAGCCGACCTTCCCCCCGAACTGGACCCCTTCTCAGACCTTCCTGCGTATCTCTGACCGCTGCGACCGCGCGGCCCTGCTCTACCTCCAGCACGGCGGCGGCGCAGCTTCCCACGAACTCAACCGCGGGTCGATCGTGCATGAGACGATCGACCGCCTGCTGCGGATGCTTGTTCGCTCCCAGCAGGAACGGGCGCCGGGCCTCGATACCGCCCCGGCGCCCGACTACGTCATCGATGACGCCGCCACTCATGCCGAACAGGTTGCCGACCAGTTGGAGAACAAAATCCCGCCCGACCTCGGCAAGCAGGTCCTCTACGAGGTCATGGCCGACAACCCCGAGTTGCAAGTCAGCGCCGAGGAACGAGACGCCTGCCGCTACATGGTCGACCACTGGTGCCGCGGGACCTACTTCGAGCCGGGCCAGATCATCGGCATCGAGAAGACGCTGACGCTGGAGACGGGCGGCTTTCGGGTGCTGGTCAGGCCCGACCTGATCCGCGACCTCGGCGGCGGCGTGTGCCGGATCGACGACTGGAAGACGGCCTGGCCGCCCGACAGCGAAGACTTCCGCGCGCAGGCTTACGACGCGAACGGCAACCCGCGCTGGGCTGGGAACTTCCAGCTGAACATGGCCGCCGTAGTCGCCGCCTTCGGGGTCACCGACGACGGGCTGCCGCTCGGGCAGTTCGATCGCTTCCAACTGTCGCTCGGCTTCCCCCGCATCCTGCGCGAGGACGGGATCGACGAGCGCACCGTCGAGGTCGACCGACTCCAGCTGGAGGCGTTCCGCGAGGACCTGGACCTCCAGCTGCACCGGCTGCGCGAGGTCTGCATGGGGAAGCGCAAGTGGCAGGCGACGGCCGGGAACCATTGCAACGAATGCCCGGCCGAGGTCGCTTGCCCGCTGCCGCGGGTCCTGCGACCTGAGTCTCAGATGGCAGACCTCGATGGCCTCGACGACCTGGAAGAGGCGGCCAACAAGCACTTCTTCATGCAGCGCTCCGGTGAACGGTTGAAGCGGCGGATCAAGAAGGCCGCCGAGTCGATGGACCCCGAGGCCCTTGACACCTTCATCGTCGACGGTAAAGAGGTCCGGGGCGTCGCGATCGGCGCGGGCGACAGCGTCGCGCTCGTCTTCGTCGACGTCGAGAAGACGGAAGTCCTCGACCGGGAGAACCTGCTCGCCGCCGCCGAGGCCGCCGCCAACCTCGGCGAGCCCTTCGACCGCGAGGAACACGTCAAACGGCGGCAGGCGGTCGAATTCGTGAAGCGCAAAGTCGGGGCGCAGTGACCCGCTACCGCACGATCGTCGCGGATCCGCCATGGCGCTATCGCAAGGACGGCAAGCGGCGCGTCGGCGACCCGTCCTACGCAGGCGGCGTCATGCGCTGGGCCGAGCAGAACTACGAGACGATGAGCAATGCCGAACTGGCCGCCCTCCCAGTCAAAGAGCAAGCTGCCGACGATGCCCACCTCTACCTCTGGGTGACGTCGCCGCGACTCTACGGCGAGCGCAACGATCGAAACATCTCTCCCGCCGACATAGCCGCAGCCTGGGGCTTCGAGTACACGACCCTCCTCACCTGGGTGAAGAAGCCCGGTGCGCCGGGGATGGGCAACTACTACCGGGTCGACGCTGAGTTCATCCTTTTCTGCGTACGCGGCCGATGCCCGATCCCACCGGCCATCCGAGAGAGCAGCGTCATTACTGCCCCCCGTGGCCGACATTCCGAAAAGCCGGATTGCTTCTATGACCTCGTTGAGCGCGTCAGCCCCGGTCCGCGGTTGGAGCTATTCGCCCGCCGCGCTCGGCTCGGAGACTGGAGCTATTGGGGGGATGAGTCGCTTGAAACCGCCAAACTTTGACCGACCCAATCGAAAGGAATAGCTGATGGCAAACGAACGCACCTACCGAGTCCTCGCCCTCACCGGTTCATCTTCGCCGGATGAGGACTTGTCCGACGTCTACAGGGACCTCGGTGCTCACCTTGGTCACGATGCCAAGGCGGCGATTGAGGCCGCGCTCAGTTGCCACGGCCTGCCCGAAGGAACGAACGTCTGCGTCGGAATCCCCGATGGCAACTTCAACGAGCACGACGTCGAGCCGGACCCGCGGCCCCAGTTCAAGGTCACGCCGCGGAAGAACGAAGAGGTCCCGCCACCGCCACTCGACCCCGGCAAGGCAACAAATTGAAGCCCTCGGGTCGCCAGCGCCAGCACCGGGGCGAGCGCAAGCGCGCTCGTCGCCGGGCGCGCAAGGCGAAAGCGCCGCCGGTGCTGAAGTCGGCCTGCCCGAAGTGCGGCTACCCGACGCCGTCCTTGCAGTCGGGCGGCTTCACCCGCTGCACCCTCTGCGGGAGCGTGAAGGCATGACGATCATCCAGGCCAAACCGGGCATTTGCGCCCTCTGCGGCCGGGGCGTCACCTTCGCGCGATCGTCGAAGGGTCCGGTCGAACTGCTCGGCTGGACCCCCTCGCCGGAGGGCTGGATCTACGTCGAGGAAGGCTTCACCCATGTCTACGAGGACCACGGCGGCGCTGTCGCCCATCTTCGCGAGCAGGGTTTCACTGAGGGGCAGATCAAACTTTACGAGTTGCACTACTGCGTCGAGGGGGGCTGAGGCGTCGGCTACGTTCACTTCCCGATGCCTCGCCGGAACAAGAGGGCCACCGAGGGCGGCAACGCTCACTCGCGCGGCGGCTCCTCTTGGATGCACCCGAAGAAGGGCCGGAAGAAGAAGGGCGGCGCTCAGCGGCCGGACGCCGCGCCGTTGACGCCGGGCGCGATGCACTCGCGGACGCGGCTGCGGTAGGCCCCCTCTGGCGCTCCCTGCGGCCCGCTGACGGCCGTTCCGCCGCTCGGGCGGGGAACATGGCGGTATGACCCAAGCGACCCTTATACGAGCGCCAGAGCCGCCCGTGCCGCTGGACCTCGCCGACGAGCTGCCGATCACGCATCTCTGGAAGTTCGAGGTCGTGGGCGAGCCGATCCCGCAGGGCAGTTGGGTCCCGTTCATCTCAAAGACAACCGGGCACGCGATGGCGAAGCCCTCGAACGAAAAGGCGCTGAACGCCTGGCGCAAGCTCGTTGCCGACACCGCCCTGGCTTGCCGCCCTCCATGGTTGCGCGAGCCCTACGATGGGCCGGTCTACGTAAAGCTCGTCTACGTGCGTAAGCGCAACGACTCCGACTACCTCGCCGACGGCGTTACGCTGCGCAAGGGCGCTCCGCGTTTCCCAGCTACCGCCCCCGACATCGACAAGCTCACGCGAGCGATGCTGGATTCCTTGACGGGGGTGGCCTTCACGAATGACGCCCGTGTGGTCGGCGCACCGGACCTGAAGCGCTTCGCCGCCCTCGACGAAGAGGAACGGGTCCTCGTCGATATCGGGTTTCTATAAGCGATGGCCGTTCAAACGAAACCGCGCTCGGCGACCGCGCCCACGGCAGAGCGCGAGCCTGTCTGCCACATCATCGACAACCGGGATCGACCGATATGCGGCGCAGAACCGCTGGGTGTTAGGCCACCGCATGCCGCGTCGATATGCGCAGCTGAGAACCACCCGACTTGCGGCGCTTGCGACTCACTGCGTTCCTTGTCTGAAGGCAACGGGCCTCTCGCGAGACAAGAGGCCGAAGAAGACACCCAGCCGTTCTAAACGACGAAGGCCCGCACGGCGGCGGGCCATCCGATCGGGCAGCTTGAATGCCGCCAGCGCCCCTTCCCAGAGGCGCCGCAAACGATAACCGACACTTGGAGGTCCCCAGATGGGAGCAGCGACGGCGGAGAAGCCGAAGTCAGCATCGTCCAACGGCAACGGCGAAGAGGGCGAGGGCCGCGAACCGCTCGACGGCGAGCACGGCGACGAGCAGCCCAAGCCGAAGGCACCCCCGATCGAGTTGGAGGGCCAGGGGCAGTTGTCCCTGAAGATCGGCGGGCGGGAGCCGGACAAGGCGACGGCGAAACTCGTCGGCGGGAAGATCGCGATCCCGAAGGGCGAGTACCAGCCCGGCGAAGTGATCGAGGCGGTGGTCCGGCTGCGCGTCTCGAAGGTCGCGATCACTCACAAGGTCAACGACGGCGAGACGATCGAGGTCGAGCGCGAGCATCAGTTCAAGATGCTCCAGATCGAGAAGGTCGCGGGCTAGGCCGGGCGAAATGCAAGAGACCCGGGGGGAGAAGTTTGCCAACAAATCACCCCGGGCCTCTTGACAGCGGGTGATATTATGCCCGCCACCTTGAATCTACGTCCTAAAGCATAGACGATTGACCCGTCGGACCCTCGACTACTTCCTTGAGCGGTCGCATCCCGAGGAAGGATGCCGCATATGGGACCGCTCCCTGTCGAATGGATATGCGCAATGCGGGCCAGGCGCGCGTGCCCACGTAGAGGTTTACGAACTGCACCACGGCAAGGTGCCAGCAGGGAAGGTCGTAACGCAGATTTGCGGTGATCGGCGCTGCATAGCTATCGAGCATCTAGCGCTGTCCACCCCTGCAAGGCGAGTCCGCGAAAGCCAATCTGTCCTGACGCCGGAGGATGCCTCCTACATTCGTCAATCGCCGGAGCGGGGTATCGACCTCGCCCATCAGTTCGGCATCTCAGAGGCTTCTGTCTCGCGGATTCGTCGAGGTTCACGCTGGAGGGTCCCAGCGTGATTTGACCCGCCTAGTACCGCAGTGTCAGCCGCGCAGCCCGGGCGGGGCCTCATAGCGCGGTGGGATTCTCCCGCACACCATCGGGAGACGGCGGCCGAGACGATTGAAGGGCACTCGGCCGACGAAACCCGGTGGCGGCGCCCCCGCAAGGGGACTCGCACCTGCAAAGGATAGAGGCAGTCCGGGACAGCATCCGGCCTCCTCGAAGTCCACCCGGCCCCGACCCCCGCACTTCTTTTCGCAACGCGACGTTAGAAGGGCTTTGAGAGAAGAACTATGTCCCCACATGTAGGCAAGGCAGGTAAGAACCGCCGTCGGCGCGCCAAGGCCCAGCGAACGGCCTCTCGCCGCGATACCCAGCGCATGACCGAACGCAAGCCGAGGCCGACCACCGACACGCTCCGCGGCGGCTTCAAGCCCGCATGGGAGGACGAATGAGCCTTCGCCAGCCCTCCCGACGCCCCGGCCTCGACCGCCCCGGCGAATCGCACCCAAAGCGCCTCGACTGGTTTACCTACCTGCAAGCGGTTCCAGGGCAGGTGGCGGCGCTGCGGACAAAGGTGCCGAACACCCACGTGCACTTCGAAGATGGCGTCGGCTCGGTCACCTGCACCTGCGCTGCTGGCCTACCGCTCATCGTCGCCCCCGCCCAGAGCGCGGCATGCGTCTGCGGTCGCATCTTCGTCAACATCGGCCGCAACGAGATCCGCGTCTGTCGGCCCGAGGAAGCGGCATGAGCGCGCAACCCGGTCGCCACCTGCGCCCGGTCGAGGAAGAGGTGCCGCTGATCGTCGTCAACCCCGAGACAGGGGAGAGGGTCGGGATGCTGGCCGACCACACGCAGGAGCGCGACGACGTGATCGCGGGCCTGCAACGCGACGTGAAGGGGTGGGCCGCGAGGTACGCGGAACTGAAGCGCGACAAGGACGCAGAGGCTCAGGAATCGCCAGTTTGGCCAGCGGCCCTGCGCGTCTTCGACTACTGGCGCCAGCAGTGCAAACACCCCCGCTCGGAATTCAGCCTAGATCGCTTCGAGATGATCCGGCCCCACCTAGAGCGTCTGAGCGCCAAGAAACGAGGCCGATCCGACGATCCGAAAGAGCGACTAGAGCACGCCGAGGCGCTCTGCAAGCTAGCCGTGGATGGCCTTGCCTTCGACCCCTTCGTGACCACGCAGAAGAACGGCCGATCCAAGTCCCACACGGGCTGGCATCTCGCTTTCGAAACCGCAGATCGCTTCGAGGCTCGCTGCAATGCCGCCCCGCTTGAGCGCATCCGCGAGGTCATGGGCCAGCCGAAGGTCGAGGCAAACGACGCTTGACCAAGCGCAAGGCGACGGGTAGACTCCGGCGAATGAAGGCGGCAACTCAACCGGGAGCCTTGGCAGGGCGCTATGCGATAGCCAAAATGTTCAATGTCACCCGCCAGGCGGTGCAGTCGATCATCGACCACCCCGATTTCCCGGCTCCCATTGATCACGAAGGCAAGAACGAATCGCCTATTTTCTGGACCCGCGATGTTGAAGCCTTCCAGGCTGAGCGCAAGCGGCAAGCCGCACCCGAGTCAGCCGCAGCGTAACAGTTGACAAACCGCAAGCAGTTCGGTAGGTTGCTCGCATGGATCGGGGCGGTATCACCGGGGTCGACATCGAGCGCCTGAAGCGAATGCGCTGGTCAGAGCTGGAGCGAGCGGCACTTGAGGCCGGGGTATCGCGGGGCACTATCAAGCGCGCAGCTACCCGGGATGAGCTGCGTCGGGCGATTCTGCTGACGAGGAGCCGACCCAGTGCCTGAAGTCCCAGTCGAACTGCACTTTCCCGTCGGCGTCCTCATGGAGAACACCGTTGTCGAGACGATGCTCGTCTATCTGCGCCGGGTACCCGTTGTCGGCGAGACGATTGACTTCGCAGAAAACGCGGGGCTCGGCGAATGGATCGACGGTAGTAGCTTCACCGTGAAGACGGTTTGCTGGCAGGTTCATCGGATCGCCCCGGGAATCAACAAAGCTCCGGTCGTGGTGCTGGAGCGATGACTGCGAACCCCCGCGTCCTCAACTACGGCTCCGGCCCGCCCGACGACGGCCTCAAGCGCGAATGGGACATCTGCCCCGACTGCGGCAACCGGCGCTGGCAGCTCGTCATCGTCCCCGACCGCTTCTACTGCGACCGCTGCGCCAAGGCGAGCCTCGGCCCCAACACGGAGGTTCGCGAGCCTGAACCGGAGCAGGTTGGCCTGTTCGAATGACACGGCGCGAGGAAGAAATCATGGTCCTCACCGGCGCCACCCTGCTCGGTCGACTCTGGGGCGAGGTGACCGCCGCCGACCTAGGGCGCATGCTGAGCTTCACGACGCGACGCGCTCGTGACCTGCTGATATCTCTTCAGGCGCAGGGGGAGGTCGTGCGTGGGTATCACACCTGGCGCGGGTACACCTGGTGGCGCACGAAGCCCTCCGAATGACCCTGCACGTCGCCGCCGTCCTCACCTACCTCGGCTGGGCCGAAGCCTTCGAGGCGGAGCGACAGACGGTCCTCACCTGGAACCACGACGCCTTCCGGCAAGTGCTGCGCGAAAACAAGCTCGAACGCTCCTACCTGCGGGCAGCGCGGCATGCCGCCGCCAAGGGCCTGCCGGAGTTCGTCGAGGTCGTCTACCTGCACGACCGCGACCGCCTCCGCCACGCGAAAGCCGCGGGCCTCTTGCTTCGCGCCGACGTCGAGCGGTACCATGCGCTCCGTGCTAGGCGGGCGGCACTGTAGGATTTCGCGCAATGGATGAAGGCGCTCTGGTCGGGACTCTCGGCTTCTTCTTTGCCGCGATCGAGGACTTCCTGCCGCCGATCGAGGCGAGCGCGTGAGCCGGGAGCGCCCCCTGCCGGGCGCGACCGCAGTGCGCCTGCGCCGGGACGGGATCGCCCACGACCTCTCTACGGCGATGCTCGACCTTCGTCTCTGCCCCTGGTTCCGCTGGCGACGGCGCGCGCAGCTGCGTCGTGACGTGGCCTACCTGGAGGGCATGGCCGAGGGCCTGCGGTTGGTGGCCCCCCGGCCCGATCCCTCGCAAGCCTCGCAAGGCTGAAGCCCCTCCGGTCGGGTCCGGCGCCGCCGGTAGCTTGGCGGCCGTGAACGCGATCGAGAGGCTGCGGCGCGCGGTGGCAGGTAAGGGAGGCTTCGAGGAAGCGGTCGCGCGCAGGGCGGTCAAGGACTTCATCGAGGGAATGCGGATGCTGTGCGCGGCAGAAGGTCCGTGGGCCTTCGTCAACGTCGCAGATCAGGACGCGGGTTCAGCGCTTGCGACCCAAGAACGTGCGGTCGAACAACATCGACCCTGGCGGCTGGCACACGCTCGGCGCGCTGCTCGCAGCCTACAGCCTCCGTTGACAAAGCGCAAGTCACCGCGTAGTCTCGCCCCAGTCAACTATCCCCCTGCGAAAGCGAGGAACGAATGAAGGTCATCACCCGAGTCAAGGACGGCAACGCCACGGTCGAGATTGTGGATCCGAGCGACGGCACGGTTGTTCGCTACGCGCCAGTCGGCGAGGGAGAGCAGGTCTGCGTCGTCGCCACGACTGCGACCAGCGCGTCCGACCTGGAGGTCTACGGCCCCGAGGCGATCCCCGAGCCGGAGGCCGAGGCCGCCGAGTCGGGCGAGGGCGGCGAGTCCGAGGCCGCCGCCAACCTCGGCGAGCCGCCCCCGGCAGGTGAGGGCGAGGGACTTGGCGGCGCCAACACTGGCACGACAGGTCCCGACGAGGACGAGAAAGAGACCGCCTGACGCCCTGAGCGGCCCGCTGCGGGGCGGGGGGAGGGGTTTCGCGACCTTCCCCCTTGCTCCGCCGCCTACGGGCGCTAGGCTTCCTCCATGGTCTTCCGGGCGACACTGAGACGAGGGCGTGCAGACGCCGAACGCTCACTCGGCGTGCGCTTCAAGCGCAATGGCACCGTCCTGAGCCTCCTGGTCACTGGCGATCGGCGCCGGAGCCTATCCTGCGCTCTATGCGAGAGAACGTGACGATCCTCGACGTCGAGTAGCGTCGGAGTCCAGAGCGAGATGAGCGAACGCCTCGCCGCTCAGGATCGCTTCATCGCACAGGTGCGCGAGATTGCCCGAGAATGTGGCTATGCCGTTGCCATCCACGGTAGCCGGGAGCGCGACCTCGACTTGGTCGCGGTGCCCTGGACCGATAATGCAATCCACCCGCGTCATCTTGTCGATGCTCTGATCGAGCGCCTGGACCTCTGGCTGAAGCCTGCCCCGGAACCGCTGCTCCCCGAGAACCCTGAGCGAAAGCCAAATGGCAGGATTGCATGGGCGCTGATGGGAGCGCCAGGCTGCCAGTACCTCGACCTGTCTGTCTTCGCGTGACCGGCCCCACCGCCACTGAGCGCCGGGGTATGATCTGCGATAGTCGTGGCTGACGAACCTGACAAATCGCGAGGCAAGCCCCGCAAGGTCTGGAGCAAGGCGACCTGGCTGGAGGCGTATGCGAAACACGGCACCGTGACCGCCGCCTGCAAGGTGGTCGGAATCAGCCGCGAGACGGCCTACCAGCACCGCAAGAGCGATGAGGAGTTCGCGGCAGCCTGGGACCGTGAGGAGAATGCCGTCACAGATCTGCTGGAGAAGACGCTGGTCGAGATCGCTCTCGACTTCTCCCACCGAGGCCAGGTCCGAGCCCTCGATATCGCCCTCAAGGCACGCCGCCCCTCCGTCTATCGTGAAAGCCTCAATGTCAAGCACGGGGGCAAGGTCGGGGTCGCGGTCGAAATCGAGGAAGGCGTGGACGAGGCGATAGATGGCCTCCTCGCCGAAAACGACCGCCTCACCCAACGACTGGCGGAACTGGAGCCTGCCGAGCAAGCTGAAGCTGCTGGCTCGGCTTCGTAGTCAGCGCTGGTCGCGGGAAGCGAACACCGGCCAAACGCTCCCTGTGGGTGACTGGCGGGTTTGGTATGCGAAGGGAGGGCGAGGATCGGGGAAGACCCGCACGGGAGCCGAGACCCTTGCGCAGTGGATTCTCACGAACCCTCCTGGCGAATGGGGGGTGATCGCGCCGACCTACGGTGACGCGCGGGACACCTGCATCGAGGGCAGCCCTGCTTCCCCGGCCCTGCTCGATGCGCTCGGGCCGGCGGTGGAAACCTGGAACCGCTCGATGGGCGAACTGCGGGTCGCCAACGGAGCGATAGTGCGCGCCGACGGGGCCGACGACGGCGCGCTTCGGGTCCAGGGTCGCAACTTGCGTGGCGCATGGTGCGACGAGGTGGGCCTCTGGAAGCAGTGGCGGATGGCTTGGGAGGAGTCGATCGGCTTCGCGGTTCGGCTCGACCCGGCCCGCATCATCGCCACCGGCACACCGAAGGGGAAGCAGGGTGTGGTCAAGCTGTTGCTCGACGACCCGGTCGATGTGGCGATCACGACGCTGCTGCTGGAGGAGAACGAAAAGAACCTCTCCCCCGCTCAGATCGCCGCACTCCGTCGCCGCCACGAAGGGACTCGGCTCGGCCGCCAGGAGCTTCACGGCGAGATTCTCGACGACGTCGAGGGCGCGCTCTGGACTTGGGCGATGATCGACGCCCATCGTTCCGAACTGCCCACCGAAGGCCCGTCGCGCACCGTCGTGGCAATCGACCCCGCCGCGACCTCGGAGGAAGGCTCCGATGAGACCGGGATCGTCGCGGCGATCTGCTATGCCGCCTCGACTCCCTACCCGAAGGCCAACCTCGTCCACGGCGAAGCGGTCGATCACTACTTCGTTCGCGCCGACCGCTCCGGTCGCTTCTCGCCCCGAGGCTGGGCTGCAGAGGCCATCGAGCTATACCACGAGTTGAAGGCGGACCGAATCGTCGCCGAGAAGAACCAGGGCGGGGAGATGGTCGCCTCGACGATTCGCTCCGTCGACCCGAACGTGCCGATTTCCCTCGTCTGGGCCTCGAAGGGCAAGGTGACCCGCGCCGAGCCGATCTCCGCACTATACGAGCAGGGCCGCATCCATCACGTAGAGCCGTTCCCCGAGCTGGAGTCCGAGATGACAGCCTGGGTCCCCGGCGAGCCTTCACCGTCGCGCATGGACGCCCTGGTCTGGGCGATCAGCGACCTTGTCGATTCGAGCCAGCATTTCGCCTTCGGATCGTCGGATGACCGGCCCGTTGAGGACCCGATCACCGCGGGCATCCTTGACAAGCGCTGGTAGATTCCCTGCCGATGAGCTTCCTCGGCTCCGTATTGGTCACCTGCGCCACGGCGGCGGCCTTGGCGATCATTGGGATGCCCGCATGGGCCGCTGGCGGTTTGGGGTCGCTTGCCTACCTCGTCTGCATCCGAGTTTCCGAGTAGTCTGCGCCACGCTGACGATCAGGCGCGGTGGGTTTCGGGAGAGTCCCCGCCGCGCCAAAACTCTCCCGACGAAAGGACCAGCCCATGAACACCGACCAGGCCCGCCGCATCGTCGCCCTGCACGACAAAGCCGACCGCGCGCTCGCCAACCTGCGCAACGCGAACTCGATGTCGGCCGAGGACCCGCGCGCCACCGAGCTTCTGGAAGGCGCAGGGGACGCCTACGCCGAGGCGACGACGGCGCTCTACGACGAGCAGGCGGAAGTCGTCTCCGACTTCCGCGCCCGGCCGGACCGATCGGAATCCGACGACTCCCCGCTCCTCGACGAGGGCTTCGAACCGGGCAAGGCGGTCCGGATCGTCAAGGACGGCCGCGGCGCGGGCTTCATCGAGAACCGTGGCGATATGAAGCCCGGTTTCCTGCCGGTGCGCTTGACCACCGATGCCCACCTTCACGGCGACGACTTCCCCCAGGGGGCGGTGATTGCCGTCGCAGTCGAGTCTCTGTCCCTGGAGACCCCCACAGACGCGCCCTCCGCCGCAGAGACGGGCGGCGACGGCTCCGGCGAGGGTCAGGCCGCCGCGAAGGACTAGCGGGCCTTACGCGCCTTCCTGGCGGTCCCGGCGCGGGGTCGTCAGGGGGCGATAGGCTGCCACCGTGGGCAAAACAGCGACCTACGGACTTCCGTTTCCGGCCGACACCGATGCACCCGATGGCCCGAGTCAGCTAAAAGCGCTGGCTGAAGCAGTCGAGAAAGCGATGCTGATGGGCATTACGCCCTACGCACCGGTGATCATCGAAACGGAACAGTCACGCTCCGAAGCCACCTATGGGACTCTCGGCACACCCGATGAAATCCCTGGCATCGTGGTTCCGGCAGGCGGCCTCCTGCTCGTCGAGTATCGGGCTGTATGGAAACAATCGGTTCAGGAAAAGGCTCGCGCTGCGATCTTTCTTGGCGAAAATCAATTGAAAGTGCGGGCGGGGAATAGCAGTGCTGCCGAAACGCTCGCCGCCGCTTTCAATGCAGTGACAAATTCGGCCTACCTCTCAACGTCGTCGGCGCTTGGACTACAAAGTACGGCATCGGGGATGGGTGGCACCTTGAACGTCACGACAACGGGGCTTCTTGCGGGTGGCTTCGCGCCCAAAACGCAATCCCTGCTATACGAGCTGGGCGGCACACTCGAAACATTGAAGGCCGCAGAAGAAGCCCCGCGCGGTTTTGGGGGCTTGGCGGTCATTGAGGGCCTGGCCGCTGGGACCTACAATCTCTCGATTCGCTTCAAGGCTCTTGAAGGCTCCGTCACTGCCAAAAAACGGTTGCTGAGCGCATACGTTCTTGGCAAGCGCGAATAGGCGCCTAGCTCGCGAAATGTGTCCGGAGCCGGTTAGCTCTACGCCGCAATCGGTGCAGGCAATGTTCTCGGTGTGGCGTTCTTGCCTTCATCCGAAGGCAGATAACTTGCCATTCGTGCCATAGCTGCCACGCCCATCGGCGCTGCTCTACTTCGAATCCGGCCTCGCAAGGGGGCATCGTGGCCAACTCGGGATCATCGTGGCCAAATCCGAGTAGGTGCCCATACTCATGGCGCATTACTGAGCAGAGTTCGGTTTCGGTCAGCCCCTCGACGACGAAGAGGTTGCATTCGATGGGCGTCGCCTCGGGCATCGTTGCCCGCCCGAGGACGTTTTCGCCGAGCGCTCCCGGCGCCACGACTTCGCGGTGGACCGACGTGCAGAGGTTGGGCTGCCGCTGCCAGTAGGCATCGGCCATCGAGTAGGCCCGTTCCTCGGCGGCGGCAAAGGGTCGACCGACGCCGTAGATGCCCGCCTCGGCGTGGGCCGCATACAGACACCCCAGCACCGCGAAGAGGGCGAGGTAGACGACGAGCGTGTAGCGCTTCATTCGGGACTTCCTTTCTTCGAGACGAGCGCCCGGACGATCACGAAGACGATCAGGCCGCCGACGATGACGCAGCCCTGCGGCCCGAGGACCACCGCCGCCAAGAAGACGAAGGCAAGCGCGAAGGGCAACAGGATCAGCGCGAGGCCGCTCCAGAGCAGGGCGGCGGCTAGCGTATTGGGGCGTTTCATGGCGACCTCCAGATCGACGGGTTCATGGCGCAAAGCCTAGCGCTATCTCTTGCGGTTTGTCAACTGCCCGTTCCGGATGGTAGGCTGCGTTCCGCGACACGGTTCATCGCCCCGGCCCGCTAGAAATGGCGGGCCGTCGGCGTTCTGGGGGTAGCGGCACCTCTGTAGCGTCACCGGGTGCCATATGGATCGCCCCCAACTCGTAGCAGACAGGAAGCGCCGGATCGAGGCCATCGCGGAAGAGCGTCGAGTGGGGCGGCTGATTCGCGTTCATCTTCCTGACGGAACGATCAAGGCGATACGCAAGGGCGAAGGATCGTTCTAGTGGCCGATTCCGCCGCCATCCAAGCCGCCCGCGCCCGCATGGCGGCGAAGGCCGGAATCTCGATGGCCGCTTCAAAGGAGGTCGTGCGCGCCGCCCCCACCACCGAGCAGGGCGTCCCCGGTGCGGTGCTGTCGCCGATGGGCGGCTTTGGTGCCCGCCCCGACTGGGCCTACTTCGTCGATGACCGCGAGTTCGCCGCCGAGATGCAATGGCCGCGCTCGGTCGAGGTCAACGAGCGCATGGAAACCACCGACGCGCAGGTCAAGGGCCTGCTGCTCGCGACCTTCCTGCCGATCCGCCGGATGCGCTGGGAACTCGACCCCGCCGAGGCGAGGCCCGAGGCAGTCGCCCTCGCCCACGAAGACCTGAACCTGCCGGTGCGGGCCGACGAAGAGTCGGTGGCCCGGCGCGGCGGCTTCAACCACGACCGCCACTTGGGTCATTCCCTGCGCGCTGTCAGCCAGGGCCACTACCACTTCGAGGAAGTCCTCGAACTCCGTGAGGACGGGCTGCTGCACCTGAACAAGCTCGGCACGCGCCCGCCCCGCTCGATCATCGGCATCCGCACCGACGAGCACGGCAACCTGGAGGCGATCGAACAGATGGCCGGTGGCCTGAATCTCGGCTCGGGGCGTGTCCTCGGAGGGACCGTCGGGGGCGTCCGCACCCTCAAAGCAGACCGCCTGCTCGTCTACCTCTGGGACACTGCCGACGACGGCGACCAGGTCGGCCGCTCGGTGCTGCGGTCCTGCTACCGGAACTTCCTGGTCAAGGACGCGCTGATCCGCGTCGACGCCGTCAAGCATGAGCGGAACGCGATGGGGGTCCCCTGGTTCGAGGTCGACCCCGCGGCCTCCCAGCCGCAGATTGAATCGCTGGCGCGCAAGGCGGAAGAAATCCGCGCCTCGGCGGTGGGCGGCGGCGCCGGGCCGGGCAAACTGCGGATCGCGGGCGTCGAAGGGTCCCTCCCCGACACGATCGGCTCGATCCGCTACCACGACGAGCAGATGGCGAAGGCCCTCATGCAGATGCTTTTCAACCTCGGGGGCGATGCGAACTCCGGCGCCCGCGCGCTGGGCGACACCTTCGCCGAACGGGCGATCGAGCTTCAGGGCGCGATCGCCGACTGGTACTGCGAGGCGACGCAGGCGTTCATCGACCGGCAGGTCAAGCGCAACTTCGGCCCCGACGAGGCGTCGCCGCAGATCACCTACACCCGCACCGAGACCTACGAGGTCGCCTTCGCCGACCTGGCGACCGGCGTCAAGGAAGGGCTGATCGCCGTCACCCCCGAGCTTCGCGCCTACGTCGAGGAACGCTGGAAGGTCCCCGGCCAAAAGAACGCGCCCAACCTCCCTGCGGCGCCCCCTGCCGCCCCCGAAGACACCGGCGAAGGGGAACCCGCCGGAACGCCCACGGAAGCCGCAGAGGCGCCCGCACGGCCCCAGCCGAAGCGCTCGGCGCTGGCGGAGAAGATGGCGGCGGCGCTGACGGCCCCGATGACCTGGCCGCAACTGGCCCGCGCCGTCGGCACCGACTCCAAGAATGGCACCGCCAGGCGCGCTCGGGACCAGCTGATCGCCGAGGGTGCCATCCTGCGAAGCGGGCCGAATGGCACCCTCCAGCCGGTCATGGCACTAGAGCTTCCCGACCGCGACCTGAAGCGCGCCCCGCTCGCCTTCGAGGTCACCGCGCAGGTCAACTTCGCCTCGATGGAGGAAGCCTTCGAGCAAGGCCGGACAACGCTGGTCGACGCCTACCGCACCGCGCAGGCCCAGCAGATCGCGCAACTGGTCGCGGCAGTCGAGGCGGCCGATGGGGATGCGGCGAAGCTCGCGACCCTCGAATGCGATCCCGTCGATGTTGACGTCCTCGCCGAGCCGATGATGGTGATCGCCGAAGAAGGGGTCGCCTCAGCACGCGGCGAGCATGAGGCCCAAATGAGCGGTGCAAGTGCCCGAGAGGGTAGCTCTGGAGCCAAAAACAGGGCGGCGAGCAGAACCGCCTTCCGCGGCGCCGAAGCCGACACCGAGGCCCTGGAAGCCACCGTGCGCGAACGCGCCGAGGCGGCGTCGCTGACGCTGGCGGCCGGGCTGGCGACGTCGGCGAGTAAGAAGGCCGCCGCCGTGTCGAGCCTCGCGCCCGAAGCCGCCGCCGCCGCAGTCAGCGAGCACCTGAATTCGCTGACCGACGCCGCGCTTGACGAGCAGCTGGGCGGCGCCACCCAGCAGGCGTACAACTCGGGGCGGCGCTCCTACTTCCGCGAGTCTGGGCCGAAGGAAATCTACGCCAGCGAGATTCTCGATCAGAACGTTTGCACCGCCTGCAACGGGATCGACGGGACAGAATGGGCGACGCTGGCCGAAGCCGAAACGGCCTATCCGATCGGCGGCTACGTAGATTGCGAAGGCGGGCTGCGCTGCCGCGGGACGCTGGTCGCGACCTATTAGGCCGGGAAAGTGCCTAGCACCAGGAACTCGTAGGCCCGCTGAGCTACTGCCTGCCAGTTCATGCCGATGACCCTCAATCGATCCATGCCCGGCTAGCGTACTAGACTGCCCACCCGGTGGAACGCCGCCGCCTTAAAATCGGGATGCAGGTCGGCATTCGTCCCGCGAACCGCGCCCCCGCGATCAAGCCCCGGCTCGCCACGGTGCGCGCTCTGATCGACCGCCCCGGCACTCGCCAGAATCGCGCGCTGGTCGAGTACGCGGACTCCGGCGTCAGCGTCGAACTTCCTCTCTGGCGCCTCGCGCCGCTGTAAACCGTGAAACGCCCCACTCGGAGCGACGGGCCGGTCAAAGGGCTTTCGAAGCCACCCGCCGCCCCCAGTGGGGCTGCGCCAGCGTAGCGGGTGACCTCCGACAACACAGGAGGGTCAGCGTGTCGCGGTGGCGACTAACGGAGGGCTCCGAGGAAGCCATGCTAAGGCAAGGCGCCACCCTCGGTTGCGGGCAGCCAATCCCGCCTCCCGCCTAACCTTTCCCGATCATGAACGCGCAAGAACTACTCACCGCCCCGGCCTCGACGCTGACTCGCAAGCAGCGCCGCGACCGCGCTGCGCTGAAGCGCCAGATCGCTGATCAAATGCGCTTTCTTCCCGGCTACGCCGTTGGAAGGGTTCGGACGACAGTTGACGGCGTAAGGATTCGCCCTCGCCCCGAGCAATGGGGAGCCACGATTACGATTCCGACCGCCGATTTGCAGCTTCCGTGACCAGCCTCTTCCTAGAACTCACGCGAATTCGCACTCGCCGCCTTCGCGTTCGCCTAGCGCTCTGCCTTCAGAACGGATATCCCGATGAGGCCGAGCTTGCGGAGTGTGGATGGCGGGGTCGGCTCGCCCTGCTCATCTCGGGCCGATGACCGGCTTCTCTCCCCTACGGCCTGGCCTGCCGGGCGTCAGCGTAAAATTCATCGAGCCGCGATGACCGGCCTCTTCCTCCGCTACTGCGCCCCATGCAACTCGACCACCCCCTCGGTCGCGCCGAAAGGCGAGTGCGCCGAGTGCGGAGCCGCCCTAAAGATCGTCGACGCCTTCGCGCTGATCCCGGCGCTGGGGGCGAAACTCGACGTCGGCCAGCGCGAGGCCGCATTCGACGCCTGCAAGGGGCACGACCTCCCGACTTGACAAACCGCAAGGGTGCCGTCAGAATCAGGGAATGCTCGATCCTGGCCTTATGGCGCTGAGGTGGCGGTATATACGCAAGTTCCGGGCGCTGGACCGTGAGCGGCGCCGGAAGTTGGCCGAAGCAGAGCGCGTTGCTCGCGGCCTTCCGCCCCCGCCGGGCTGGATCGACGCCGACCCGCCGGGCTGGTGCTTCCCTAGCTTCGCCATGTGGTCGAGGCCATTCGACTGGGAGATCGATGCATGATGGAGCGCACGATCACCGTCGATACCTTTACGGAGGTCGCGGCGGGGGTGCCAGTTCTAGAGCACGGCTTTACCCGGAAGTGCGGCTGGCTCTATGAGGACGGAAGGATGGTCGGCCAGATTCGCGAAGTGATCGAGCAGAGTCCGGTGATCCCCGCGCAGGATTTTCCGCCCCCCACGGCCACGCCTCCTGTCCAGCGTGGCCCCTTTACCTTCGTCCTGTGGTGATCCCCGAGGCGAAGATCACCGCCCTGCGCGAGGCCCTTGAGCGCAAAGGGACCGTGACCTTCAAGAACGGCTCGGTAGTCGAGCGCGAGCTAAAGCGCGTCACGGATGTAAACGGCAAAGGCGATATGGAGATTCGCCAGGTCGCCCGTTTGGTCGTCAAGCGTCCGGCTGGCGGCTCAATGCGCTTCGCCGACTCCGACGCCGAAATCCGCCGCGCCTATGAGATGGCGCTGAACGGGCCGCGACCAAAGCAGCAGCCGACCGAGCGGGACTTCGGCGAGGTGCCATTTTGACCCGTGAGCAGAAGATCGCCGAGGCTCGCAGGTTGCGTAAGCGAGGATTGACCTATCGGGAGATAGGCGAGCGGCTGGGAGTAAGCACTCGCGCCGTCTGGGCGTGGCTGAACCCAGAAGCGCAGAAAGCGATAGTGCGCGGCGTCAATGCGAAAAGGACGAAAGCCAAGCGGGAGTGGGCGCGCGCCAATAGAGCCGCCTGCCCACAATGCGGGAAGCCAATGGGTCCCGGCACCGCTGGTCGTAAATGCAGGGTCCCGAGGCGCTGTCGAACCTGCTTGAAACGGGAAAGCCGCGAGCGCACCGAACGCTACATCGCCTTGCGAGAACGCGGGATGCTCAACTTCCAGATCGCTGAGCGAGAGGGTGTCCCGACTCACAAGGTCGCCGGCGCGCTCAGCAGAGCCAAAGAAGAACACGGCCTCCCAGTTCCCCCCTCGCCCTACCATTCTTAGCCGCGGGGCGGGGCAGGTTTTATCGATGGGCCTGCGGAGCGACGGAACGCTCACCCGCCCCGTCAAGGGGGTCGGGGCGCCTCGGCAGACTCCCCAGCATGGACTTCGTCACGATCCCCGACGTCGAGCTTTGCTCGGCGGGCATGGACTGGCCCTCGGCAGGGGGCCTCGTCACGCTGACGTTGGAGCACATTGCCGACTGCGTCCGCGCCGGGGAAGACACGCTGATCACCCCGCCTCGACTAAAGATCGGGCACACCGACCCGCGCTTCGCCGACCCTGACGATCCGGGGCACGATCCCTTCTACGACGGCGAACCGGCCTTCGGCTCGATCGCCAACATGCGGCTGACCAACGACGGCGCTACGGCGACGGGCGATTACGTCAACGTGCCGAAGTGGCTCGCCGACGGCCTGCCTGCCTTCTACCCCTCGCGCTCGATCGAGGGCGCCTATTCGATCGAGGAAGGGCCGGGCGGCAAGCTCGAAGCGCGCTGGGACGTCGAGACTCCGGCAGGGCGGCACTACAGCTTCGTCCTCACCGCCTGTTCGCTGCTCGGCGTCCAGGCCCCGGCGGTCAAGGACCTGGAGGACCTGCAGTTCCGGCTCAGCGAAGGCCGGGGCGTGATCGTGACCGGCGACCCTGAGGCCGGGGGGGTGCCGATCGCTGTCAGCATGGGGGCCGTGCCAGGAGCCGTTTCACTAGAGGCCGACGTGGACCGCGTCATCGACGTCTTCTACGCCGAGTTTTGCGTCGATGAGCGCTACTGGTGGTGGGCGCGCGCCGTCCGCGTAGACCCGAACGTGATCATCGCCGACGATGACGAAGGCTCCCTCTGGCGGATTCCGATCCAGACCGATGCCGACCAAAACATCACTTTCGGCGAGCCGGAACGTGTGATCCAGACCTTCCAGCCCGCCCCCGAGGCTGCCGCCGCCCTCGCAGCGGTGGCACAGACCGCCCCCAGCGGAGGCCGCACCGTGAAGGCGTTTGCGGCCCGCGAGCAGACGGTGCCAGCAGATCGCCGCGAGCGTCCCGAGGGGGGGGTCAGCGGCTCCGGTAACACTTCCGACATGAACTTCAGTGAGCTTTCCGACGCCGCCCGTAAACGCCTCTGCGCGGCCTACGACCTCTCGGAGGACGCGACCGACAAGCAGCTGGAAGAGGCCGTCGGCGCCGAGCCGGATGAGTCCGGCGACGGCGAGGGTGCATCCGAGGGCGACGGCTCCGGCTCCGGCGAGGGCGAGGGGTCCGAGGGCGACGGCGGCTCGGGCGAGGGCGGCGAGTCCGGCGAGTCCGGCTCCGAGGACGGCGAGGGCGAGGGTGCCCCGGCCACGTCGGAGACGCCCACGACCCCCGTCGACAAGACCGTCCTGACCCAGCTTCAGAGCGACGCCGCCGCAGGCCGCAAAGCCCGCGAGCAGCAGGTCGCCGAACACCGGGAGTCGGTGCTGAAGGCGGCCCTGGAAGCGGGCAAGATCACCCCCGCATCGAAGGGCGCGTGGGAGACGAAGCTGAAGGCGGCCCCCGAGGCCACCGAGGCGGAACTCGCCGCGCTCCCCGAAGGGCTGGTCCCGGTCGACGAGGTCGGCCACGGCGGCTCGCAGACGGGCGCCGGTGTCGAGGTTTCGGCCGAGGAAATGGGAGCGATGTTCCCCGGACACGGAAAGGTGGCGGCGTAGACCATGGAGAAGATTGGCCGCTACAAGCCAGGGCAGAACGTCACCGTCAAGCCCGACGGCGAACTCGCCGGGGACCAGCTGAAAGCTGCGCGCTTCGTCGCGATCACCGACTACGGCACCGACCGCTCTTACCTGGCTTCCCACGCGGAACCGGGCGACCCGCATCCCTTCGGCGTCACCCAGCGCGACTCGGCGAAACCCAACGTCGAAGACCCCGCTTCGGTTGATCTGACCGTCGAGGTCCAGAAGGGCGGCATCCCCTTCGTCGAGGCCGGTGAGGAAATCACCGCGCCGGTCGACATCGCGGTTGGCGAAGACGGCAAGGCGGTCGTTGCGGGCGGTGAAGTCGCCGCCTCCCTCGTCACCGGCAAAGTCGCCGACAACAACGCGATCCTCTTCACGGCGCGTGAGAAAGGCAAAGGCGGCAACAGCCTCACGATCGCCATCCTCAACACCGGCAAAGGCAAAGCACTGGCGGTGGACGTAGATGGCGACGACATCGTCATCACGGCCGCGACCAACGAAGTCGGCGCTGGGGAAATCACGTCCACGGCCGCGCAGGTCGAGGCCGCGATTTTGGAGCACGACACCGCCTCCCAGCTGGTCACCGCCGTCAACTCAAGCACCTCCTCGGGTGCCGGGGTAGTCGCCGCGGTCGCGAAAACGTCCCTCGCGGGGGGCGGCTCGGCTGAGGGCGCGGGTGCTGCAGTCGGCAAGGCGCTCACTTCGGCCGAAGAAGCTGGCCAGTACATCGAGGTCGACCTCTTCTAACCCACGACGAGCGCGAGGAACGAGCCAAAAACATGACTCCGCAGAATCCAGTAACGCAGCCGCTCGGTGGGGCCACCGTCAACGGGACCACGATCACCGTCGACACCTACGTCAACCCGCCGACGAAGATCCCGGCGATCATCCGGGAGCTTGTCGCGGCCGACGAGGGTTACTTCATCGAGGACGTCTTCGGCACCCTCGGCTCGCCGGTCCAGGGCGGCGCCGTGGTCGTCGAAGAGACGTTCCCCGAAGACTTCTTCCTCGACGCGGACTCAATGCCCGCGCCCCGCGCCCCCGGCGCCGAGGCCCCGCGCCTGGCGAGCGGTCGGCACGAACCGAAGGTCCGGCGCCCCGAGTCATGGGCCGGGTCGGTCGAGGTCACGGACGAGGCGAAACAGCGCAACAACGTCATCGCCGTCCGCAACCAGTTCGTCAAGGCGGCCAACACCTTCGCCGACATCATCCAGCGCCGCGGGATCGAAGTGCTGCTGGATGCGGTCGACGACTGGAACCGGCAGGGCGAAGCCAAAGTCAACTGGCACGAAGCCCACACGTCCGGCGTTCAGAACGTCGACCCGGAGAAAATGCCGCATGCCGACATCGCGCGGGTGCTGAAGCAGTTCCGCGACGACAAGGTCGGCGTCCGCCCCGACACGGCGATCATGAACACCGAGGAAGCGCTGCGGCTCGACCTCTACTACCCCGGCATCGGGACCACCCTCTCGGCCGAGGCGATCTTCAAGCGCTACGGGATCAACCGGATCATCGCGACTCCGCTGATGCCCGAAGGCAAGGTCCTCTTCGTCAAGTCGGGCGCCCCCGGCGTGATCGGCTGGGAGCTTCCGATGAGCCAGGAGCAGACCCGCAACGTCGAGCGGAAGACGGACATCTACGTGCTGGAGTGCCGTCCCGTCTACGCAGCCTTCGACGCCTCGGCGGTCTGGCTGCTCGAAGGGACGAACTCCTAGACCTTCGCCCCGCGCTCTCTGTCCTGCGGGCGGCCGACGCAAGGTCGGCCGCCTGTGTTTTGTATACTGCTTCGTGCTGGCTCATGTAGTCGTCCGTAGCGGGACTGTGGGCGTGGCAGCTATCACGTCTAGCCGATCTTCCGGCATTGGGACTCAGCAGGACGCTGTTGAGGGGCGACCGAGAGGGAAGAAAGAACTTGAGCCAGGGGGCCGCGAGGTCCCGACGCCTGAAGACCCTCTCCCGTAGAGGGTCTTCTTGCTTCAGGGGGTAGGCACGACCGCCTAGATTGGCCTCATGGCCGAGTTCCCCCACCCCGGACCCACCGGTCCGACCGGACCCACCGGCCCGGAAGGCGGCGTAGGACCGCAGGGGAGCAAAGGACCCGAAGGCGCGGCAGGACCCCAGGGGCCGACGGGGCCGCAGGGCCAGCAGGGCATACAGGGCCCTACGGGCGCCACAGGGCCGCAGGGACCTGACGGCAAAGGGGAAGCAGGGGATCAGGGTCCGACCGGCCCAGAAGGCCCGCAGGGGCCGACAGGACCGAAAGGAGCCGAAGGCCCAGCGGGTCCGCAGGGTGCGACGGGTCCAGAAGGTGCTGTCGGCCCGGTCGGAGCCACGGGACCAGTTGGAGCCACCGGCCCGGTGGGAGCGACGGGGTTGACTGGCGCAACGGGTCCGACTGGAATCACCGGGCCGACCGGCTTGGCAGGACCAACCGGTCCGACGGGGGTCACCGGCCCCACCGGTGTGACGGGTTCAACGGGCGTTACGGGCGCCACCGGCTCGACCGGGCTGACGGGTGCAACCGGACCTACGGGGCCGATCGGCACGACGGGCGCAACGGGACCAGAAGGCCCACGGTGGACGCCGCGCGTCAAAGAAACCGCTTCCTCGGCCACTCCCGAAATCAACACCGACGAAACCGACCAGTTCAATATCACCGCTCTCGCGACGGCGATCACGTCGATGACGACGAACCTCAAAGGCACGCCGAAAGACGGGCAGAAGCTGGTCGTCCGCATCCTCGACAACGGCACCGCGAGGGCGATCACATGGGGCGCGAGCTTCGTGGCGCGCGGAGTCGTCCTCCCGACGACGACCGTGGTCAGCAAGTACCTCTATGTCGGATTCGTCTACAACGGGGTCGCTAAAGTCTGGGACTGCATCGCGGCCTCGCAGGAGCTTTAGATGTACTTCCCGCTCTGGGCCGCCCCCACAAACGCGCCGTCGAAAACGGCCGAACGCTTCCTCTCCCCCGAAGGCGTTATGGGTTGGAGCGCGTCGAACATCACGGGGCGCTTCCCCGTCCCGCCCGGCGGCGGCATACTCCGCAAGCTGGAGGTCGCGTTCTTTAAAGCCCCCGGCAGCGGCAAGTCGTGGACGCTTTCCTACGTCGTCAACGGGGTCGAGGATGTTTCGACCAGGGTCGTGATCAAAGATCTGGAAACGAAAGGCCAGTGGAGGGGCGAACTTAAACTCAAAGCTGGCGACACGTTCCAGATCCTTCTGGTCCCCTCCGGCGAACCGGAAGTCCCCGGAGTGGGGGAAGAAGGCACCGCCATGTACACCTGGGTCGAAACGGCGGGGAACACCTTCTGGGTCGCTGGTGGCGGCAGTAACAACTCCCTGACCGGAGAAGCCTCCTACAACCCGCCCTACGGGATCAATAGCGCCGGGTGGCAGGCGACCGAGGGGCTGAACCGAATCATCGTGCCGGGCAAATTCAAGCTGAAGGGTGTCGCCTTTGACCTCAGCGGCAGCGCCGGGTCCGGCAAGAGCTACACGCTCTACGCCCATGTCAATCGCAGCGAAGATCTTCTACCGGTGAAAGTTGAAGGCACCACAGAGAGTTTCAAACTCGCCGAAGGATCGGTTCAACTCAAAGCTGGCGACACCCTAGAGGCGAAGCTAGTCCCAGCAGGCACTCCTACGGCCCGGTCGATTCGGTATTGCTATGTGATTGAGTCCGAAGTTAACGGTGAAATGTTCGCTGGTGGAACGGTTGAAACTGTCGAGTCGACTACCGCCAAAAGGTATAGCTGGCCAGATACATGGAAGTCTGGATGGAATGCGGTTAGCGCGCATCTCCCCCGTCCTTCTGGGTTGAAATTCGAACGGCTGTATGTCGAGATAGGAACGGCACCGGGGATAGGGAAGTCACGCGCCTACGAGCATTTGAAGCTCCCCTTTGTAGCGACGGGCCTTAAGGCCGAAATCGCGGGCAACGCAACGAGCGGCAACGATACCGTTCATTCTTTTGTCACAGACGGCGAACGAATGGCAATGAGTTCGACGCCTTCGGGTACTCCGGCCGAAAACATCGGCGGTGCGCACTGGGGCTTCGTCGTGCTCGTGCCGCAGCCGTCCGCCCAATTCCTACAATTCTTCAACTAGGGGAACGAGAACCAAATGAGCGACACGATCTATAAGCTGCCGGGCGTCCTCTTCACGTCGGAGCTTGTGAGCGCCCCCACTGGCCTCGTCGGGACGCTGGGCGTTCGCGTCATAAAGAAGCTCGACGGCGAGGAAGTGCAGCCCCGGCACACGACCGGCATCGTCGAAGACCCGGTCGGCTCGGGCCTCTACGTCGCCACCCTGACGTCGCCGACGGTGAAAGGCGACTACACGATCTTCTGGGACGCCGGGGAAGTCAACCCGCTCACGACGGCCGCCGACGACCTCGTCGTCACGACCAACCTCCCCGAACTCCCGGCGAGCGAAGTCGACTGGGCGCCGACCGTCGAAGAAGTCGCTGCGCTGATCCGCGCCCGCACGAAGGTTCCCGGCGCGAGGGAGGCGGGCACCTTCAACGATCAGACCCGGCCGACGCGGGCCGAGGTCGAAACCCTGATCGGCCAGGCCGTCGACCACGTCTCGGCGGCGATCGGCGGCGACCCCTGCAACCACCGCCTCGAACAGTCGGCGCAGGCCGCTGCGGCGATGCTGACGGCGATCCTGATCGAGTCGAGCTACTGGCCCGAGCAGGCCGAAGCCCGCGGCTCGACGGCCTCCCGGCTCGAATCCTTGTTCGACAAGCGCATGAAGACGCTGACCGCGTCGATCGCCGAGGAATGCGGCGGCCAGGGGACGGGGGACGCCGGGGACGGCAACGCCGGAGCGATCGCGGCGGGCAGCTTCGACGACGGCTATCCGCTGATCGGCCGCGACTACCCGCCCCGGTGGTAGCGCCTTGACCTCGGTCATCTACGACGTCGACGGCGCCGCGGCGGTCGAGCACGACCTGCTGCGCATGGAGACGCGCCTGCTCGATCCCCGGCCGGTGCTGGGGCGCTTCGTCGACCTCTTGCAGCAGATGATGGGCGAGCGCTTCGCCGCCGAGGGCGAAGGCGACTGGGCGCCGCTGGCGGCCTCGACGGTGGCCCGGAAGGGGTCGACGGTGATCGGCCGCGAGACGGACGCGATGATGGACGCCCTGACCGACGAGGGCGCCGAGGGCGCGCTGCGCGAGATAGGCGAGGACGAGTTGATCTTCGGGATCAACCTGACCAACGAGGACGGCGTCCCCTACCCGGTGATCTTCCACGACGGCCGCCCCGGCCAGCCCGCGCGCCCCCTCTTCGACACCGCGGGCCTGGACCTGACCCGCTTCACCCGCGAGCTTCAGGCGTACCTCGTCGAAGGCGACCGCTCCGAGTTCGGGGTAGGCTCGTTCGGCATGGGCGCAACGACCCCCTTCGGCGTATGACCTCCGACGGCAAGATCAACTCGGGCACCGGCTGGGTCGGCTGCGTCTCCCACGGCCCGGTCATGATCGCCGTGCTGGAGCGCTGGTACTACGTCCACGGCCCCGAGCCGGGCAACGACGAGGTCGAGTACCGGGTCAACGGGGAGGCGATCCAGTGAGCGTCTGGGGGCCGGTCCTCGACAGCAGCGACGTCGAGCGCGCGGTGCTGGCGCACCTGCGCCACTGGATGCCTGCGGCGTCTGCCTACGTGCGCAAATCCAAGGACCCCGAGGCCGAGCGCTGGCCGGACGGCATCGCTGAAATCCGCGAATACGGCGTCTCTCATGCCGACGCCGTCGCCCAGAAGTGGCCCGAGGACCAGCTGCCGATGCTGATCGCCCAGTCGCCGGGCATGGAGGACGATCCGGTCGTCGAAGAGGGCGGGCGCGTCTCGGCCGTCTACGGGGTCGCGCTGTCGGCAATCGCCTCGTCGGTCACCACCGAGGACGCGAAGGAACTCGCCCGGCTCTACGCGGCGGCGGCGCGGCTGTCGATCATCCAGAACCCGCAGCTGGACGCGGGGACGGGGGACTTCTTCGCCGACCACGTCGGGATGGGGCGCGAGCGCAACGGCCAAATCCGGCGGGGGATCGAAGGCGAACGGAACCTCATGGTCTGCACCATTCCTTTCCTCATCGCGGTTCCGCAGATCATGGATATCTCCGGCGGGCCGCTCGTCGTGCCCGAGGACCCCGAGGAAGAGGTGCCCGACTGGCCGACGGTCAAAGAGGGCGGCGGCTCGGCGACCGTCGATGCGCTGACGGAGGCGGGGTTCTTCGAAGCAAAACCTGAATAGGGCTTGCGGTTTGTCAACAGCACCGGTACCCTTTCTACATGACAAAGGCAGAGTGCTACAAGCGGATCATTGACGCTCGTTGGGAGTTGAATCAACTGCGCCTAGCGATACAGAGCGGTGATCCTGCACAGGTTGTGCGAGCAGCCTCCGAAGTCGAATCCACCAGCCAAGAAGCAGTCAACGCCGCCTTGATTCGGTTCGACCTCTCGTTCTGATGGCGGGCCGTAGTTCGCATTGCCCGCACCATGAGGGCTGTTCGCCAGGGGGGGGCTAGCGCTCCGGTAGAACTGGAGCCGTGCCTGCGCCCGGCCACACCGTCAGTATCGGCGACCGCGCCGCTTCGCCTGTCGCCGCCGCTTCGACCTCAAACGGCTTCATGGTCGGGGTCTGCGAGCGCGGCCCGACTGACGAACCGATCAAGGTCATCAGCCTAGCCGACGCCATCGACCGGATCGGCGAACGCGTCTCGGCGAATCCCTTCCTCTACGACGCCCTCGATTGCGCCTTCCGCGAGGGCGCATCGGTCGTCTACGTCGCTCGCGCGGTCGGCGCGGAAGCCGCCACGGCGAGCAAAACGGCGGTCGACGCGGGCGGCAAAACCGCCTTCACGGTGAAAGCTAGCTCGCCCGGCGCCTGGGGCAACGACATCGATGTCGGGATCACCCTCTCGGCCGGGTCGGTGATCCTCGTCGTGAAAGAAGACGGCACGGTCGTCGAAACCTCCCCGTCCCTCGGCACGAACGCCGAAGTGGTCGAGTGGGCGAAAGCCTCGCCCTACATCACGGTCACGATCGGCGCCGAAGACGCGACCGACGCGAAAACCCAGACCCTCGAACTCGAAGGCGGGAAAGACGACGTCGCGGGCGTCGGCACGAAACAGATCGAAACCGCGCTGGGCCTGCTGACGAAGGACCTCGGCCCCGGCCAGGTCGCGGCGCCGGGCTTCACGACCGAAGCGATCCACAAAGCTCTGCTCGAACACGCTGCCGCCAACAACCGGCGCGCGCTGCTCGACGATCCGGTCGAAACCTCGAAGGCCGAACTGCTCAGCCATGCGGGCGCCCTACGCGGGCCGCTGGCGCGCTACGGCTGCCTGCTTGCCAGCTGGGCCATCGTGCCCGGCGTCTCCCTCGGCACGACCCGCAAAGTGCCCTACTCGGGTATCCAGCTGGGCCTGATCGCGCGCAGCGAGGCCGAAGGCAACAACCCGAACCGCGCCGCCGCCGGGCCTCGCGGGAAGTCGAAGTATGCGACCGGCCTGGTGACGCTCTTCACCGACGCCGAACGTGGCGAACTGGACGAAGGCGGAGTGATCGCCTCGGTCCTGGTCCGCGGCATCGTGACCACCTACGGCAACGTGACGCTGGTCAATCAGACCACGGAACCGAACTGGAAATCCTTCTCGGCCTCGCGCCTAATGATGGGCATGGCTGCGCGTGCAATTGAGATTCTTGAGTCATACGACTTCGAACAGATCGACGGTCACGGTTACATCTTCAAGAAACTCCAGGGCGACCTCTCCGGCGGCGCCTGCATGCCCTTCTACCTCGACAACGCCCTCTACGGAACGACCCCCGCCGAGGCGTTCTTCGTCAACACCGGCCCCGATGTCAACACCCCGACCTCGATTGCGGCCGAAGAAATCAAGGCGCAAATTGGCGCTCGTGTCAGCCCGACGGCCTCACTTCTCGAAGTAGAGGTCGTAAAGATCCCGACTACGGAAAGCCTCTAGCTATGCGCCAGGACCAGGAACGCGTAACCGTCCGTGTCGATGACATCGACCTCGGCGTCTTCCAGACCTTCAGCGGCGGCGGCTCCGCTGCCGACGACACGAAGAATCGCCCCGGTGGCATGGGTCCCGAGGAATCCCTCGGCGGCCCGGTCAGCCGCGATGCCTTCACGGTCAGTCGCCTCTACAAGCTGGAGCGCGACCATGGCCTCTTCAAGGTTCTCGACGCGAAGACGGGCGCGGGTCGGGTCGTGGCGGTGCGCCAGAAGCTCAACAAGGACCGCTCCTCGTTCGGCGACCCGACCACCTACACCGGGACGCTGATCAAAGTCGCGCCGCCCGATCACGATTCCAACGCGAGCGACCGCGCGGAATTCACCCTCGAAGTCTCGGCCGACGAGCCGATTGCCTAGGTATCGTCGGCCGCCAACGCCGACGAAAGGACTAGCCGATGAATGACCAGCCGGGCGGAAGCTCGACCGAGGATATGGACCCGGAGCTACAAGAAGCACTAGAGCCTGCCTCAGGCGCCCAGAGCGGCGCGGAGACGGCCTCCGAGGCCTCGGCAGGGGTAGACTCCCCACCCGCCGTCATAGACCGGCTGAGGCGTGCATATGCGGCCGGAGAGTCCGAGCGAAGCACGGTCATCCCGATCGCGCCGGGCCGCTATCACGACCTCGCGGCCAAGTACCGCCCCCTCGATACCGACCTGCGGCGCAAGCTCCAGCGTCGAGCGGAGCGCACCGGTGCTTTCGGGATCGAGGCCAACCTGAACTTCCAGTCGACCCTGCTCGCTGATGCCTGCCTCTCGATCATGATCCGCTCCGAGCCGGGCGCGGAGTGGGAGGAAGCGCACAAGGTGCCGGGAGTCGACAAGATCGCCCACGGCGAGCCAGTGTGCTTCGACGAGCGCTTGGCGCTGATTCTCGGCATGGAGCTGATCGGCGGCGAGACGCCCGCGATGATCGCCCGGCTGGTATTCGGCGACGAGGCGGCCTTCGACGTCCACTACACGCAGTTCTCGACGTGGTCGACGCAGCTTGTGCCCGACGGAGAGGACGAAGACGATGAAGAGGGCGGAGCGGACCCTACCTAGCCGCGCTCGACAACGACCCGATGATCCGGGCGGCTGCGATGATCGGCCGCGCCGGATACGGGGCGGAGTTCCTGGCGGCGCGCGATCCCGACGACATTGCGATCCTGATGGCGATCGGCGAGGCAGGGCGCGACGAACGGGAGCGGGAGGCGAAGGACGCCGCGCACTTCATCTCCGAAGGCACTCGGAAGGTGCTGGGGGGCTGAGGCATGGACGCTGATCTTCTCGCGCTGCGAATCAAGGTCACCGGCGGCAAAGCCGGGGCCGCCGAGGTTGGGGCGCTCAACAAGGAGGTGGCGGCGTCTGGGGCCGCGGCGAAGTCTGCCGCAGCCAAGCAGGCTTCCGCGCAGGCCAAGCTCGCGAAGACGGCTACCTCCCTGCGGAACGTCGGCCGAGGGTTGACTACTTACGTGACGGCGCCGATCGTTGGGATCGGGGTGGCGGCGGGCGTGATGTCGCTCGACTTCGACCGCTCGATGCGGAACGTCAACTCAATCGCGCAGCTACCCGAAAAGCAGTTCAACGCCCTCAAACAGCAGGTGCTCGACTTGGCGGGTCCGACCGCGCAGGCCCCGAAGACGCTGGCCGAAGGCTTGTACGACCTCGTGTCCAGCGGCTTCGATGCGGCCGAATCGATCGTGGTTCTGCGCAAGTCGGCACTCGCGGCCTCGGCTGGGCTGACCACGACGGAGGTATCGACGAAAGCCGTGGCCGCTTCCCTCAACGCCTACCATCTTCCTGCCCAGCGTGCGGGTTGGGTTAGCGACACGCTCTTTGAAACCGTCAACCGGGGCGTCCTGACCTTCGACGACCTCGCTTCGACGATCGGCGACACCCTGCCCTTCGCCGCGCAGATGCATGTCGGCCTGAACGAAGTCGGTGCGGCGTTGGCGACCATGACGAAGCAGGGCCTCTCCTCGGCTGAGGCCGTGACCCGAACCAAGAACACCCTCGTCACGCTGATCAAACCGGGCAAGGACCTCTCGAAGGCACTCGACACGCTCGGAATGTCCGGCGAAGAACTGGTCAAAAAAGAGGGGTTTCAAGGCGCGCTCGAAAAAATCGTTGGGACCACGAAGGGCAACAAGGACGAAATCGCGGCCCTCTTCCCGAATATCCGCGCGCTAGGCGGGGTGCTCTCCCTCGTCGGCCAGAACGCGAAATTCGCCAACGAAGACCTGGCCGCCTTCAAGGACACGACCGGCGCCACTTCGAAGGTCCTGCACGAACAGGAAAAGTCCTTCGGCTTCCAGCTTCAGCGGGGCTGGGCGAAGTTGCAAGTCGTCCTGATCGAAATCGGCGACCAGTTGCTCCCGGTGGTCGTGCCGATGCTGCTCGACCTGGCCGGTGCCGCCCGTAGCGCCGTCGACTGGTTCGCCAGTCTTCCCGAGCCGGTACAGAGGACGCTCGCGGGATTGACTGGGCTGGCGGCGCTGGCCGGGCCGATGCTCTTGTTCGCCTCAGCGGTGCTGAAGGCGGCGACCAACCTCGGCATCCTGAAGGCGACCGAAGCAGGCGGGGTCGGCCTCAACAAGGGGCGGCTGGGCAGGATGGCGCTCGGCACGGCAGGCGTGGCAGCGATCGCCGCCGGGCAGTCCGGGGTCGGGGGCAAGGCTGCCGAAGCGCTCGGCAATATCGGCGGCGGCGCAGCACTGGGCTTCTCGGTCGGAGGGCCGTGGGGGGCGGCGATCGGCGGCGGGCTGGGTGCCCTGGCTACGGCGGCCCCAGCGATCATCGACCTCTTCAAGGCCGACCCCTCGCCGCTGCGGCGCGGCACCGAACACCTGGCGGAGGCGACCCGCGAATATCAGTCCTCCCTGAAGGGTTTGGCTGACTCCCAGCACGCCGACATCGGGGCGAAAAAGCGCCATCACCGCGCCACCCTCGCCGAGAAGGCCGCCTCGCAAAACCTCGCCCACGTTCTCGCGGCTTTCGGTGTGGAAACCTTGCCTGCGACCCGAGCGCAGCTACGCCTTGCCAACGCTCAACATCGAGTTGTGAAGACGGCCAACGAAGAGAGGCGGGCGCATCGTCTTGCAGGCAACGAACTGAAGCTCTACCGCGAAAACTCCCGTGCCTTGGTCGCGTCGATCAAGGCGATCCTGCCGATCCAACGCCACCGCATCCATTCGATGAACCAAGAACTCAACCGAGGCAAGCTCTCGCACGATCAGCTCATCGAACTGGTCAGCCTGGAACGCAAGGTCAAGAAAGAGAAGCACGAACTCACGCAGGCATACGCGACAGCGGAATCGAAGGCAGGCAAGCCGTGGGCGCACCGGCTCGAAACCCTCACCACCTTGCAGGCGCAATATGGGCGTAAGGGGCTGGTGGTTGTTAACCGGCTCCAAGAACAACGCAGCGAACTGCAACAGCTAAAGCAAACCGGTAGCCCTTACGAAAGGCTCAATAAAGAATTGCGCGAAACGCAGCAGTTGCTCGCCGAAATCCGGCTCGACAGTCCCTTCCAGGGCGGCAACCTCGGGAGCAAACGACCGAGGGGCCAGAAACCTGGCCACAATGCCGCGGGGACGAACTTCTGGCGCGGCGGCCTCTCACTGATCGGCGAGCGCGGCCCCGAGCTTGTCGATCTGCCACGCGGCTCGCGTGTGATTCCAGCGCCTCGGAGCCGCGAGTTGCTTGGGACGCCGCAAGCGGCGCAATTGGCCCGTCGCGAGCAGCGGGGGGAGACGCGCTATCTCGTAGCTCAGTCGATCAAGATTGGGCGCACGGTCGTCGCCGAGGCGGTCACCGAAGCCCGCGAGGATGCGGAAGCGAGGCTGTAGCGATGCAGCGCAACCCGAAGGCAGTCATCAGGATCAGGGGCCGCAGCTTCGATTTCAGCTGCTACCTCGGCAACGGGCGCCCGCGGGTCACCGGCGGTGGCGCCGAATACGAAGCCCAGCGCCGCCCGCAGGCAGACGCCGCAACGATCTTCACCGGGAACGGCCTGCTGACCGTCGACGTCCCCGTTCTCTTCAACGGTTGGGGGGCGCCAGGCGATCGCCATGACGTCGGCCCTCTGATTGACCAGGTGACCAACCTCTGCTTCGGCGAGGAGCGCAACCCGCCGCCGAACTTCCTCGTCACCTACCCCGGCCCCGGCTCGGGTGGCCGCTTCCAGATGGCGCTCCCCGAAGAACTCGACGAGCCGAAACCGATCGTCGGCCCCAACGGGACCGTCTTCCGGCAAGCGCTGATGCTGAAGCTGGTCGAGTACAACGACCCGACGAGCATCGCCTTCAGGCGCCGCCGCCACGGGATCGCCTCGAAGAAGCAGGAAGCCAACTTGACGTCGATCGTGCTGAAGCAGCCGATGTCGCTGCTCGAAGTCGCCGCCCGCTACCTCAACGGACCCGAGGACGCGAAGGACCTCGGCGACCTCAACAACGTGAAGGACCTGCGGAAGAAGCTGCCGGTCGGGACCCGGATCAAGCTCGGGACCAGGGCCAACCTCAACGAAGCCGTCGAGGCGGGCTGATGGCGGCCAAAGTCGCCGTCGCGCAGGCGCGGCCGGTGAAGGCGGAACGCTTCGTCCCCGGCATCCATTCCGTGCAGGGGATCAACTCCCACGTCGAGGACATAAAGCTCCGCGGGCAGAAGTTCGTCGCGGTCATCGGCGACGCGATCGCGGAGGCGACGCTGGTCCGCAACATCGTCGGCGCCTCCAAGCTCACCCTCACGATCCTCGACCCGAGCCGAAAACTGCTGCGCTCGAAGCTGCTTGAAGAAGCGCACGAACTAACCCTCGATGGCCTGCATTGGAAGTTTGTTAAGGCCCGGTCGGATGGGCGCAACGAGCCGCTGGACCTGTCCTACGAGCCGCGCGTGGTCTATGACCTGAAGAAGCTGAAGGGGCCGCACAAATCCTTCCGCGACAAGATGACGCGGGCGGAGTTTGCGAAGGCCCGAGCCTTTGAAGCCCACCCCCGGCCCCGCTTCATCGCCCCCGAACTGCACGTCGTGCAGGACATCGCTTCGGCCGCGGACGGCAAGCAGGCGAAGAAACACGCCGAGGAATCGCGCGGCAAGGGCATCGGCGTCCACGACCCGAACCTGAAGGTCAACGACCGCCCGGCCACGAAGCGCCAGGCCGAAATCATCGAGCGGATGCTGCGCGTGGGCGAGTCCGAAGGGGCCGCGACGAAGGTCATGGAAGCGCTGGTCCTGGCGGTGATCGACGAGTCGATTGTCGGCTCCCTCTCCGACAACCTGCTCCAGATCGAACCCGAGTCGGTGTCGGGCTTCAGCGGGGACCCGACCAACCCCGAGCAGTCGGCGCGCGGCTTCCTGCGCGGCTACGAATCCTCGGCGCCGGGGGCGCTCGGCGTCTACAAGGCCCACCCCGACTACTCCCCCGCCCAGATCGCGACCACCGTGCAGCGCAACCGCGACGGCGCCGGTCCCTACGAACGCTTCACCGAGGAAGGCCGGGCGTGGGTGGCGGCCTATGGCGGCGGGATCGAGGTCGCCACGACCGATTTCCAGCGCTATGCCTTCCAGCAGTCGAAGACGGAGACGAACTGGCATTGCATGACCCGGCTGGCGACCGAGGTCCACTGGCGCTGCTTCGAGTCGGCGGCCTGGATTTACTTCCTCGATGACCCGACCCTGCTGCGGTCCTCCCACCGGATGCGCGTCTCCGACGTGGCGCCGGGGATCATCGACACGTCCTTCGACTACGACGTCGGCAAGGACGTCACGGAGGTCACCGTCGAAGCGCTGGCGAAGACGTGGGCGGCACCGCCGGGCACCGTCGCCGCCGTCTCCCGCCACGGCCCCGCCAACGGCCTCTACCTCGTCGAGCAGATCGAATCGAAACCGTCCTCGCGCAAGGAAGTCGCCAACATCACCCTGCGCAAGCCGACCGAGCCGCTGCCCGAGCCCGCGCCATCGGCGAAGTCGGGCAGCGTTGGGCTTGGCGGTAGCGGCGGCGGGGCCTGGCCACCGAAGGTGCAGGCGATCGTCAACTACATCGACCGCGCCAGCGCGGCGTCGACGGATTACGAGTGGGGCGGGGGCCACGGCAGCTTCTCCTCGCCTGACGACGACAAGGATTGCTCGGGGTTCGTCTCGGCGGCGGTCCACGCCGCGGGCTACCTCTCGGTGCCTGTGACTTCGGCAGTCTTCGCGCAGAAGTTCCCGGGCGGTGAGGGCGAGTGGATCACGATCTACGGCAACGCAAAGCACGTCTTCATGGCGGTCAAATACCCCGATGGCCACTGGCGCTACGCCGGGACGGGCGGATCGCCTGGCGGTGGCAGCTGGGTTGACGACTCCAACGGCACCTCTGGCCCCTCTGCTCGCGGCGATAAGGTCGCCTCCCACCCACCGGGCCTCTGATGCCGAACCTCGCCGAACCCCCCGCCCCGAGCGACCCAGTAGCGCACTACGGCGTTGTCGTCGACGCCCCGGCGGCGCTGGGCGACCCGTTCACGGTGCGGATTCCTGACTTCGACGACCTGCATGTGGTCGAGATTCGCCGCTGGGAATACCGCGGCCTCACACTCCCGGCCGCCGACGATGAGTGCCTGGTCGTCGTCAACGACAAAGCCGAGCCGTGGGTCGCGGCATGGTGGCCCGCTGGAGGCGATGTCGCGCCCTCTGCGGGGGCGACCGGCCCAACCGGGCCAACGGGTCCAAAAGGCGCTACGGGGCCGTCAGGAGCCACGGGAGCGAGCGGAACGACGGGTCTGACGGGCGCCACTGGGCCGACCGGCCCCAGCGGGGCAACCGGCAGCCCGGCCCTGGTCTGGCGTGGGGCCTGGTCGTTGCTGACTGCATATGCGGTCGGAGACGCCGTTGACGTCGGCGGCAACTCCTACATCGCCGTGAAAGCGGGGACCAACCACGAACCGCCGAACTCCGAATACTGGAACCTGCTCGCCGAACGCGGCAGCGCCGGGGCCGCGACCTCGACCACGATTGGCGACGGCGTAACGACGACCTTCGTCGTGACCCACAACCTCGGCACCCGTGCCGTCGATGTGACGGTGCGCCAGACGAACTCGCCCTGGCAGCAGGTCTGGGCGGGCTTCACGGCGGAAGCTCTGAGCCTGAACACGGTCCGCATCGTCTTCGCGGAAGCGCCGAGCAAAGAACAGTTCACGGTGCTGGCAATGAGCGGCGCCGGGGTCGCCGGACCCACCGGCCCGACGGGTTCCACCGGAGCGACCGGAGTAACAGGGCCGACGGGGCCGACTGGCCTTACCGGGGCGACGGGTCCGACCGGGATCACGGGAGCGACCGGCCCGACGGGGGTTACGGGCCCGACGGGAGTGACTGGACCTACGGGTCCCACCGGCCCGCAGGGAATCGTCTGGAAAGGCGCATGGGCGGCGGGCACCGAATATGCGGTCGGCCAGGCCGTCGATTCCGGCGGCTCCAGCTATATCGCGATCAAAGCGGGCAAAGGGCACGAACCGCCCAACGCCGAATATTGGGAATTGCTGGCCGAACGCGGGGCCTCGGCAGGCGCCTTCTCGACCCTGATCGGCGATGGCGCGACGAAAACCTTCTCGGTCGCACACGGCCTCAACACGCTCGCGGTGCTCGCCGATGCCTACTTGGTAGCGACCGGGGAACCGATCTGGGCGGGAGTGCGGGCCAAGGTAATCGATTCCGGCCACGTCGAAATCACCTTCTCCGAAGCGCCTGCCAAAGACTCGATCCGGGTGGTGGTACAGAGCGGCGGCGGAACGGCCGGGCCAACGGGAGTGACTGGCGCTACTGGCCCGGCGGGAGCGACCGGAGCCACGGGGGCGACTGGCCCTACGGGCGCCACGGGTCCCGAAGGTCCTGCCGGGGCCGCCTCGACCGAAGACTGGAAGGCGTCCTGCCGGACGGCGACGACCGCCAATATCACGATCAGCACGGCACTCAACAATGGGGACAGTCTCGACGGCGTCACCCTCGCGACGGGTGACCGCGTCCTCGTCAAGGACCAGACCTCCCAAAAAGAAAACGGGATCTGGGTGGTGGGTGTGACCCCGGCTCGTGCGACCGATGCCGATGCCGCTGGCGAGCTTTCGGGGGGCACGACCGTCTATGTCGAGGAAGGGACCGTCAACAAGCGGCGCGTCTTCACGATCCTCACCGCCGGGTCGATCACACCCGGCACCACCGCGCACGAATGGACGCAGCTATGGGGCCGCAACTTTGGGATCGTCGAAGCGCTACCAACTTCCGAAGCCGTCAAAGGCGATCGTTGCGCCTTCCTCGCCGATAAAACCAACGGCATTTACTGGCAGCTGCTCTATGATGGCGAAGGCGAATTCCCGTGGAAGCGGATCGGCGGACCGCCGTTGTTCTCCGAGGTCGTTACCTCCGAGAGCACTACGAGCGCCACTTACAAAGCTCTGACCACCGCTGGTCCTTCGGTCACGGTTCCGTTGAAAGGCGACTATGACGTAACGATCGGGGCGGAGTCCGAGTTGAACACCGCCAACAAAATCGCCTTCATGAGCTACGACATAGGAGCTACGGGGGCTGTAGATGAAGACGGAATTCGAACGATCTCCCGCACTGCCCAGGAGCAATGGCCCGCTGGCATCAGGCCGCGGCGGAAGACGAAATTGGCTGCATCTACGGCGCTGACCGCGAAGTACAAGAGCGACGGATCGACCACCGCAATTTGGGAGAACCGCTGGATGCAGGTAGCCCCGGTGAGGGTCGGATAGGCTCCGCCAGTGCGCTTCCACGTCCCCGCCCTCCCCAGCCCGCCGCCGATCGCCGCCTACGAGCGCTTCTGGGAGAAGGTGGCGAAAGGCGGCCACGACGAGTGCTGGGAGTGGACGGGCGCCAAATGGCGCAGCGGCTATGGCATCGTACGAATAAACGGAAGGCGGCATAGGGTCCACCGCGTCGCCTATGAATTCGCCGTTGGCCCCATTCCCGACGGCCTCAACGTCTGCCACACCTGCGACAACCCGCCCTGCTGCAACCCGGCGCACCTGTTCCTTGCCAGCCACGCCGAGAACATGGCCGATATGGCCGCTAAGGGGCGACAACGAGGACCGTCTGGAGAAAGCCACCACAAAGCGAAACTCACTGTCGCCATCGTTCGCACGATTCGCGAGTGGGCACCCACCGGCTGGCCGCAGCGTGACCTCGCTGCTGCGTTTGGAGTTTCCCAGACGACCATCGGCCGCATCCTGCGCCGCGAAACCTGGAAGGAGGCTTAGTGCGATTTCATATTCCCAGCCTCCCTGGCCGCCCAGTGTTGCGTGAGTTTTCTAGCTGCGCCTATACCGCCAAGCTGGTCAAGTTCCGAACCATGATGCGGGCGCGGGGCCACGAGGTAATCATCTATGGAGGCGAGGGCGCAGATGTCGAATGCTACCCCGAGTCGGACCCATTGCCCTTCGACATCTCACTCTGGGGCGTTCCCAATGCTCATGCCGCCCAAGAGATAAACGCCCGTCGCGAGGAGGGTGACTACCTGCTGCTCGTCGCCGGGCGCTGCCAAGAGGCCATCGCGCAAGCCGTCCCGCTCGTGGCGGTCGAGGCGTTCATCGGCTATGGGGGTGTCTTCGCTGACTTCAGGGTCTACGAGTCCTACGCTTGGCAAGCCGTTGTCAGTGCGGCAGGCCACCCCGACCCCCACGCACTCGACGGCAACGCCTACCACGCCGTAATCCCGAACTACTTCGACGTCGGGGACTTCCCCTTCGGGGAGGGCAGCGACGACCACCTGCTCTACGTGGGCCGTCTGATCGAGCGCAAGGGGGTTGAGGTCGCGGTCAACGTCGCGCGAGCTACCGGCGACCCCCTTTTCCTGGCTGGCGAGGGCGACTACCGCCCCGGTGAGGGTGAGGCGGGAATCATTTACCTCGGCCCAGTGGGTCCCGAGCAACGTGCCAATCTGATGCGCGACGCTCGCTGCCTGTTGGCCCCGACTCAGTACGTCGAGCCGTTCGGCGGGGTCGTGGTCGAGGCCGCGCTCTGCGGCACCCCGGCGATAACGACCGACTGGGGCGCTTTCCCCGAGACGGTCGCCCATGGCGAAACCGGCTACCGCTGCCGCCGCCTCGGCGAGTTCATCTGGGCCGCCGAACACGCCGGGGACCTCGAACGAGCCGCCTGCCGCATCCGCGCCAAACGCCTCTACTCAACCGAGGCGATCGCCCCGCGCTACGAGAGCTATTTCGAGCATTTGGCCACGCTGAAGTCCGGCGGTTGGTACGACCCGACGCCCGCCCCGCCGCGGCTGGCAGCTCCCGGCGCTTGACAAACCGCAAGCGTGCAGGTAATCTCGCCGCATGAGCGAGCAAGTAGACCACCGGGCAGAGGCGTTGAGGCTGATCGACGCAGCGTTCGAGCGAGAAGCTAGTGACGGTGAACCCGAGGCAGCCCGCCTCCTCGCTGCCGAGGCCCAAGTACACGCCTCCCTCGCTATAGCCCAAGGGCAAGAGCGGGTGGCGGAGGCTCTAGAGGGCCAAGTTGAAGGACGCTACAGGCTCGCCCTCGCCGAGATTGTGGGCGCCACAGGGTGTCTGGATGAACCCGACGACAACAAGGTTCGCGCGCGCTGCTTCCGCATTGCTGACGATGCCTTGAAAGGGGCGCGGCGATGAACAGCCCCTCCACATACCAGGACAGCCCGAAGGTGCCGGAGAGAGGCGCGCTCCCGGCGCTGGTCTGCGAACGGTGCGGCGGCAGCAGTGATGGGCCGGTAGACCACCCGAAGGTCTGCCGGTGTGACAACCCGATTTTCGTTCTCGTGCCGGTCATCCCCCTCTCCGCCCTTCTATCCGATGAGGCGATAGACCGAGCCTGCACCCGCTTCGAGGAGCTACAGGCAGCCGAGGGATTCGAAGGCGCCTTCCCAGAATCGTTCATGCGCGAGGCGTTCGAGGCCGTCATAGAGAAGGTAGGAGGTGCCGAGCATGGCTAGCGGCAAGGTGCTTCGAATCGGCGACCAGGAGTTCGACCTGCGACTCGACTTCTTCCTGTGCGCCAGGCACGGCCTCTTCGTGCCGTCGCGGTTTGACGAGGAGTGGACGACCGACGATGGCTGCCCGGTGGTCCTTGGCGAGCCGCACGACTTCTGCGGGGAGCACCTGACGCCGGTCTTCCTCGACAACCTCGTGCCCGAGCAGGTAGGAGGTGGTCAGGGTGGGGAGTGAGCCGATCGAGCGCCTGCTTGACCAGGAGGTGCAGTGGGAGGAGATCTCGCTCTCGGGCTGCACGTTCGTGAACGACCCCGACGTCCTCTATGCGACCCATCAGGGCACGTTGGAGATCGGTGCGGCCAAGCTCCGCGTCTACCAGCTAAACGACGGGCAGCGAGTCTTTGACGCTGACGACGTAGCCGCCTTCCTGATGCCGCCTGAAATCCCCGACCCCGCAGGAGGCAAAGACCAGTGAGCGACCTAACGAATTGGAAAGCGTTCCTGATTGGCTTTGGTGGAAGCTGCCTCGCGCTCTCCCCGCTGCTGCTGATCGTCGGTCTCGCCCTTCTGTTCGGGGGTAGCCAGTGACCAACCCCACACAGACAGTGCATATAGAGCTGGAGTGGGCGGAGGTACCGAGCGACGCGAAGCTGCGGGCTATCCAGGCGGTGAATACCGGGGTCCACCATGGACTAGAGCCAGCGGTCCTCGACGATCTCGTCGCCGTCGCTCTACATGCAGCTGCGCCCCAGCCCCCCGCCCCAGCACTTAGCGACGACGATGATTGGGAGCTGACCTCAGAGCCTGCGCCAACTAAGTGCGGAATGTGCGGTGGCCCGTTTCCGCATGTCCCCGCATCACTCCTTAGCGACGAGGAGAGGGAGCGGCTTGCAGGCGAATACGAACGTCTCGGAGCGATGGCTTCCGATCCAGCGTTCACCTCCATCTGGAATCACGCCGCCGACCTCGCCCGCACCCTCGCCTCTCAGGAGCAGGGGGAGGCGGAGGAGGGCTTCGAGCACTGTAAGCGATGCGGGCGCGGCAACACCGTCTGGGGAGCGCCGTCGCCGCTCTGGAACGCAGTCATGCGCGGCGGCTCGATCAACGGCGACTCCATCTTCGGCGACCTCGTGTGCGCCACTTGCTTCATGAAGCTTGCCGAAGAGAGGGGCATCGCATCCGGCTTTCGCGTCACTGCCGAGCAGGTCAACGTCGAGCTTGAGACGGTCACGCCATCAGGCCGCGTCTGGGACGAGGACCGCCAGCTTTGGGTCGATCCACCCGAGCACCTAGAGCGACCCGAGGTACCGGAGGAGGCGCTCGCCAAGATGCGCTTCGAAGAAGGGCGCGGGAATCCCGATGCCGTTGCATGGGCTGATCTTGGCGAGGAGGGGAGGGAGCACTACCGAGATCAGGCCAAGGCGGACCTTGAAGAACTGGAACCGTTCCTTGCCCCCGCCATCCGCAAACAGGAGCGCCAGCGGGTGAGGGAGGCGCTGCTAAGCGATTCCACACTCGACGTGGCAACGGGGGCTGCCTACACACAACCCATCGCGTCGAACCGCCGGGAAGATATGCGAGCCGCCTTCATAGCCGCCCTCGACTCCCTGGAGGATGAGTGATGGCTGAAGCGGGATTCGTTCTGAACGGGGAGTTGGTCGTCCCCGGAGACACACGCTGCGTTCACTGGCCGAGCACCTGTGCTGAGGCGCAGTCTCGCTGCCCAACGGCCTTTCAGTTCTGCGATTTCTGCGTGCTCGGTTCGCCCGAGCCGCCACCCGTCAGGGCCGTCGGTGGCGACATGACCCCAGAGGAACTGTCCGAGCGGATTGCGGCCCCCGAACGAATCCGGGCCGAGAAGCTGCGGGAGGCGGTCATGGCAATAGTCGAGGAGCATCCCCATGAGTGATCAGCGGCGGTGGACGATCTGCGCGAACTGCGCGACCGTCGTTGAGATCGAGGACGAAGGCGCCTGCGACTGCCTCCTGCACGGAGAGACGCCAGACCGCATCCTCGTCATGCCCGTCTCCGACCACCGCTCTGTAGTCGAGAGGCTGGAGGGGGAGCGAGACCGTTTCGTCGGTCTTTATGAGCAAACTCAGGAGCAGGCCGATTTCTACGAGGGCCAGGTAAACCAAGCCACCGCCCTGATCCACAGAGCAATCGAGGAATTCGAGAGGCGGGCCGACGACCTCGACGCTCAGGCGGGGCTTGAGCACACTAGCCGTCCTAGTTTCGCTGGTTCGTTCTACCGCGAAGCCGCCTCCTTCCTCCGCGACCAGCTCTCCTCGCCCCCAGAGAACCGATGCTGACTTGTTGGCCAAAGGGCTTCTTGACGAAGGATGAGGCCGAGGGAGTAGTCGAGTGGCTGAATCGAATCGAGCGGGTCGATGGCGAGACGCTGACGGTCGAAGAGGAAATGGCCCGCGAGAAGCTGGAAGCCGCCTTGGAAGCTTCGCCGCAATCCGAATAGGGGCGTCCGGCCAGCCTTAGACTGGTCCCCATGCCAACGCCGACGGTCCCGAAGCTGCGCGTCCCCCTGCGGCTCGAAAACGGACGCCTCGGGGTTTGCGAGCAGGACAGCCAAGAGAACGTCGCCGCCTGCGTCTACACGGTGCTGGCGACCGAGCGCGGCTCGCGGCTGGAGGATCCGGATTTTGGAGTCGAGGATCCGACCTTCGGCACGATGCCGGTCGACGTCGACGAATGGCTGGAGCAGATCGCGGCCTATGAGCCTCGCGCTGAAGTGCATACCGAGCAGGAAGTCGGCGACCTGATCGGCGCGGTGCTGGTCGAAGTGGGGCTGACCTGATGGCGGACTTCGTCAAGCTGCCGATCGAATCGACGCCGCAGCAGATGCTCGAAGAGTGGGCGGCGGAAATGGAATCCCTGATCGAAGGCTGGGACCCGGCGCTTGGTGAGTACGAGACGATCAACGCGCAGGCGATCATCTACCGGCTCGTCTTCCCGCTGCTCCAACTGGCCGCCAACGTCGACGCCGCGATCTTCAACGAGTGGGGCCGTCAGATTGTGAAAGTCCTGCCGCAAGAGGCGACCCGCGCGACCGTCACCTCGACCTGGACCCTGAAGGACAAATCCGGCTACACGATCAAAGCGGGGACGCAGGTCGACATCGCGCGCTCGGGCGACGACCGGGTCGGCTTCATTGTTGTCTCTGACGTCATCGTGGCGCCGGGCAAAAACACGACCGGCGCGGGCGAGGTTGTCCTCGAAGCCGTCGAACCGGGCCTCGAAGGCAACGGCCTCGAAGGCGAAGGCATCCTGATCGACGCCCTCTTCTTTGTAGAAAGCATCGCCATCGTCGGCGCTTCGTCGGGCGGCAACGACGCCGAGGACCCGCTGCTCTACCTTGCCCGCCTGGCGCAGACGATGCAGACCTTCATCGAAGGCGTGGTCCGCGCCCGCGACGTCGAGATTGTGGCTCGCAACGTGCCCGGCGTCAGCCGCGCGCTGGCGCTCGACAACTACAACGCCGAAACCGAAGAAGACGAACAAGAGAAGACGACCACCGTCGCCGTCACCGACGACGAAGGCGAACCCGCCACGGCGGAAGCGAAGGCCACGCTGGAAGCGCTGCTGGAGGAAAAGCGCGAGGTCAACTACCTCTTCTTCGTGATCGACGCGACCTACCACGACCTCGACGTCGAAGGCGCGATCGTCCCCATGCAGGGCTTCGACAAAGCCGAAGTCGCCGCCAACGTCGCCGCCGCCATCGAAGACGCCTTCAGCCCGGCTCGCCACGGCCAGCAGCCCCCCGGCGACGTGACCAGCTGGGTCGACGACGACACCCTCCGCTATCAGGACCTCGTCACCGTCGTCAACAACGTCGAGGGCATGGATCATTACTCGTCGCTGAAATGGCGAATCGGAGCCGCGGCCTTCGGGACCGCCGACATCAGCCTCACCGGTGCCGCATCGCTCCCGCGACCCGACTCGATCGTCATCACCTAGGAGGCGGTTGTGAAACCGGAAGCCTCTCCGGCCGCCCTAGAGCTATACGCCGCACTCGAACCGGCCTTTACTCGCGGAGACGAAGATCGCGACTGGATTCAGCTGAAGGTCTGCATGGCGCTGGTCGCGGGCAAACTTGACCTTCTCTGGAGCTACCTGATCGACGACGAAAACGATCTCCCCGGCTGGGCCGTTCTCCTAGACCCCGAACGCTGTCCCGAGGCCGCGCTCCCGTGGCTCGCTCAGTTCGGCGGCGCGGTCCTCACTCCCGAGATGACCGAGGAAGCGCGCCGCAAAGCGATCCAGACCCCGGAGGCATTCAGCCGGGGGCGGCTCGCCTCACTGGAAGCAGTCGCCAAGCGCCGCCTGACCGGCACGAAAACGGTCCTGGTCACCGAGCGCTACACGGGCAACGCCTGGCGACTGCGGGTCGAGACGCTGGACGAAGAGACACCCGATCCCGAAGGCACCAAAGCCGACATCCTCCGCTATCAGAAGCCCATTGGCGTTCTCCTATTCCTGAATACCCGGGCGGTCTGGAATTGGGGCGAGGTCAAAGCCGAGAAAGCGACCTATCCAACCTGGAAATCGGTCAAAGAAGCCTTCGCGACCTGGAAAGATTTCCGCACGCACGAACCCTAATAGGGCGGCCACCCGCCTCGACCGTAGTCAACCCAGTGCCGATGAGCGCAGATGTCCTGCTCGCGCTTCGGTGCATCCCATGCGCTCGGCGCGAAAGCGGTGCAGCCGTGCAGCGCCCATGCATCCAATAGTCCATACAGGTTGCCGCCACCGGTGCCGTAACCGGACTCGTGCAGCGGGATCGTGCATTCGGTCGCCCACCACTGGCCCGCGCAGAAGAACGGCGTCACGCGCACGCGCCACAGTTCGCGGCGCCGTTCGGCGTAGAAGGCCGCCTTGTCGCGCCGCCAGGTCCGTTGCATGGCCGCGCGGTGATGGGCCGGAGCGCAGCCCAGACGCCGCAGGAAGGCTTCGATCACCTTTTCGGGGGGTCTACCCCTCCGCCAGGCGTTCGGGCGCCACACGGCCGCGCTAAAGGGCCTGAAGCCATCGATGGTGCAGCGCACCGGCACCGGCTTGGGTACGAGAGTAGCTTTTGACTGGCTCTGGGGAACGGCGATCTGTGGCGCGAAAGCACAGGCAAGCGCGAGCGCCACGGTCGCCGCCAGGGCGATCCGCTTCATGGTTTCCTCCTGCGTCGGGGCGACTGCGGTCGGCAGTCGCCTTGCGATGGGGGCCGCTCGGGCCTCCGAATCGGATGACGCGGCAGGCTAGCCGGTGATTCGGCCGGAGAAGTACCAGGCGAGGCGCAGAGCGACGGCCCCGATGGTGAGGTGCGCGGCCAGCTCAGCCATCACTCATCCTCCAGGGAGTCGAGGGCGGCTATGAAGGCGGCTCGCATATCTTCCCGGCGGTTCGACGCGATGGGTTGTGTGTAGGCAGCCCCC
>Ga0207659_10000105_pt1 | contig 50176 bp, 42 predicted proteins | sample KBSM43metaG_FD_184330 | JGI IMG/M metagenome (GOLD analysis project Ga0207659, IMG submission 184330) | Miscanthus rhizosphere microbial communities from Kellogg Biological Station, Michigan, USA - KBS M4-3 metaG (SPAdes) (version 2) | ecosystem: Host-associated > Plants > Roots > Rhizosphere >...
ATCCTGGTCGTGCCGGTGACGGCGGCCGAGCAATCCGAGCGCAACGGGCCGCTGTCGAACGGCACCGGCTTTCCGGCAGTCACATTTCAGGCGGGATTCTCTACACCCACCGCCTCGGCACCATTGGGCGTCCCGATCGGCGCCGAGTTGCTCGGCCTCGACTTCACCGAGGACAAGCTTCTCTCCTACGCGTACGCGTTGGAACAGGCGGCGAATCCTCGCAAGTCACCGCGGAGCACGCCTCGCCTTCCGGGCGAACCCTAGGCCCTGGACGTTTTCGCCGATCGGCGAAATGGAGAGGACTGGCTACCTACGCCGCCGAAATGAAATATAGTTCGCTGCCGAGAACCAGGCTCGCGCACCGCGCGCTGGCAATACGAGTTGATCCCGGCTTGTTTGTACGACCGTGTACTGGGATTCCTCGGGACTTATGACCGTCGCGACGGAAGAAATCGTAGGAGGAGGACCAGGAAATGAACCGTCATCCCGTTTTCACTCTTAGCATTCTCTACGTGGTATTCAGTGCGGCAGTCCTGGCTGGTCCACCGCCACAGGGACCAGTCACGTGGCAAGCGGTAGTGGGTGCCGAAAGCCAGGACGAGGGACGTCAGGCCATGGCTTTCCTGCCGAATGAGTTGTGGATTCATGCCGGCGACAGCGTCACCTGGACGTCAGGTGCGCACGAAGGCCATACCCTTACCCTTCTGAAGCAGACCGCAACCGGTGCGTCGACGGCGGGGACGAGTCGCCCCGCTTTTCCTTTAGGCTGCACGGCTGGGGGCCAGGGCGGCGGGACGCCGACCACCCCTGATGGGTCGCCCTTCAACGGGTCAACATGTGTCAACAGCGGCCCGTTCGCCGACGGCGGCGATTACACGGTTACATTCCCGCAGTCCGGCAACTTCAAGTTCGTGTGCTTGATCCATCGCGATATGACCGGAGTCGTGCACGTGCTCGCTGCCGCGCAGGGCCTGCCGCACAACCAGTCGTTTTACGACGCTGAAGCTCGTTCCGAGGCGCGCGATTTGATTAATGGCGCCACTCAGCTGCCGGGCGCGCAGGGAGGTGCCGCGACGAACCAGGTGACGGTGGATCCAGGCAAGCTCATCGCCACTGGCGGTGGCAAGTCCTATCTGGCCGTCATGCGTTTCCTGCCTGAGACAATCCATGTGCATGTAGGCGACACCGTCGAATGGACCAATGTGAGCCCGTCGGAGCCGCACACAATCACGTTTGTCGGTTCGCAACCGGAACCGCCGCCGACCGTGCTCATCGGCGTGGCACCGGATCCAGACGGGGCACTCCATGGGACGCTGGTCTCGACAGCGGACCCGTTGAACTCCGGGTTCATTGCCGCCGCCGCGCAGGACCAGACAGCGCAGACACCCCTGGGTGTCACTCGCGTTCGGGTGACGTTCACCTCACCAGGCACGTATGAGTACTTCTGTGCGCTTCATGACGAGCTCGGCATGAAGGGTGAGGTCGTTGTCGGACCATAACGGGATGGACGACGGCAGGCGGCGAAGCACCAGGCGACGGCTCCCGAACACGAGCCGTCTCGCCGTCATGCTCCTGGTGTGTACAACGTGGCAGTCATCGTCTGCCGTCGCTGCCGATTTTACGTACCGGGGCGGACTTGTGAATCCGCCCCTGCCGAAACCGAAATTCGTGCTGACCGACACGTCAGGGAACTCGTTCGACCTTCTGGCGCGAACGCGCGGATATGTGACGCTGTTGTTTTTTGGGTATACGCATTGTCCCGACATGTGTCCGTTGCAGATGCACATGATCGCAGAAGCGCTCAAGCAGCTGCCAGCAGCATCGGCGAAACAGTTCAAAGTCGTGTTCGTGACCACCGATCCGGCCCGCGATACGTCCCAGGTACTCCGGACCTATCTCGACGGCTTCGATAAGACCTTCATCGGCCTTACGGGAACCCAGGCCGCAATCGATGCCGCCCAGACGGCCGCGCATCTTCCCGTGGCGACAAGATCGGCCGTGCGTCCGGATGGAAACTATGACGTGGGGCATGCGGCGTTCGTGGTGGCGTACAGCAAGGATGGTTTTGCCCACGTCATCTATCCGATCGGAGTGAAACTGCAAGACTGGGTTCACGATCTGCCCGAACTCGCAACAGACACGTGGGGGATGAAGGTCGAAACCCCTCGATGACCGCCCCCCTACGTATTAGACATCCTTGATTTTGAGCAGCCTCGCCGCGTTGCCCCCGAGGATTGCGCCCCGCTGTGTCATCGAGAGTGTCGTCGTCGCCATCACATGGTCGACCGGATGCTCTTCCCACGGAATCGGGTGATCGGTGCCGAGCACGACCTGGCTCGCGCCCACTTGCGCCACCAGATGCCTGAGCGCTTCCTCGGTGAACACCAACGCATCGAAATAGATCTGGTTCAGATACTCCGTCGGCTTCTTCTTGAGGACGATGTCGGGATTGCAGTTGATGGGCGACACGAAGCAGGCATGGTCGGAACGCGGAGCGTAGGAGCCGAGATAGCCACCGCCGTGCGCGGCAATGATCTTCAGACCCGGGAACTTGTCCAAGGTGCCCTCGAAAATCAGATGCTGCAGCGCGATGGTCGTGTCCAGCGGATTGCCGATCGTGTTCGATAGCCATCCGTTGCCCCGGAAGCGTTTCGCCAGTTCCGGTGGGCTCTGCGGGTGGATGAACAGCACCGCGCCGAGTTCCTCCGCCTTGGCCCAGACCGGATGGAACTTCGGATCGTAAAAGTCCTCGCCGTCCACGCTTCCGCCGATAGCCGCGCCGCGCAGTCCCTGCTTGGTGATTGCCTCTTCGAGCTGCTTTACAGCGAGGTCTGGTGCCTGTAACGACAGCGATGCGAATGCCAGCAAGCGCTTCGGGTACGCTGCGCTCAACTCCGCCAGGCGCTCGTTGTTCACCTTGACGATCGCCGCAGCGGTGTCGCGGTCTTTGCGATACCAGAACGGGTTGATCGAGAGCACTTCGACGTCGATGCCCATCGCGTCCATCGCCGCCAGCCGTTCCTCGACCGCCGCCATATCGCTCACAGGGATGTAGTGCTCAGGGGCGCCCTTGACGGGCGGCTCAACGGTCTTCGCGTCCGCACCCATCAACGCGATGGCATCGCGAAAAAGGCAATGCGCGTGGACGTCAATCGTGGTGACCCGCTTACCGTTGACGATGACGGGCTTCCGCTTGCTGCCGAGGTTCGGGTGTTTGTACGAGCCCTGCGCATAGGCGGCCTCGATCAGGCCGCACGTGCAAAACACAAGACCCGACGCGGCGGCACTTTTGATGAACTCCCTGCGTGTCGTCATCGCAGTCTCCTTCGATCCTTCGCGGATTTCCGGGTATTTCGGGCCGTGGCGGCGCGCCACATCGGCCAGGTAGCGGCCGGCGCATGGTACATCCGATACCGGTTGCCGGCCCGCGGGGAAGATGCATGCAGCGATGGTCGTGTCGGGCCGATAGAAAGGAGCGGACGTTCCCGCTACTTCCCCCGCTACGTCGGTCAACGGCATGAAGATTCTCTATATAGCGAGCGAACGTAACCGAGCGCAGGTCGCCACCAGGGCGCTCCGCACCATCTCTCCAAATGTCACCGTCCTGTGGGGCCCCAACTTCGAGCGGGCCGCCTTCGCGGTTCTCGAGAACCCGGACCTTGCGGCGTTGATCGTGGAAGTCCAATCCGATAGCCAAGGTTGCTCATATCTCAAGCAGATGGGCACGCTCGGGGTGCAAGCCCCGGTCGTGATGGTTCTGCCGGAGAATACGGCTTCCCCAACCGAATCGCTCAAGGCCGGGGCTCGAGACTACGTCGCAAAGGGCCTCTCGTTTTCCCAGGAGCTGCCCGCCGTCGTCAATCGCGCGATCGGGGGCGGGCAGGCGTCCCCTGTGATGCGCGCGGATCATGCGCGTTCCGAAACCGTCGCGGCATCCGCGGTCAGCGTGCCCGTCGAGCGCCGGGCACAGCGAGTCACTCAGCCGACCGAAACCGAGCGCCGCGTCGGCGACCGTGAAACGCCGGTTCGTCAGCGAGAGCAGCGCCGGGCCGTCGAACAGTCGGCCGAGGCCGGAAGCGACGCAAAACTCGAGGCGCAACTGCATCAGGAACGGCAGGTCCGCGCCGGCCTCGAGCAGAAGCTCGCAGACGCCCAGGCTGCGCTCCAGAACGCCGAGCAACTTCATCGGTCGGCGACTACGGCCGCGGCCGCCGTGCTGGCCGATCGAAGACGAGAATACGAGACCGGGATAGCGCGGACGGCTGCGATGCAGGAGACGCTCGAGGAACAGTTGCGTCAGTCCCGCCAAAGCCACGCATCCGCCGTTACCGATCTGGAGCGTCTCACGCGACGCAATGCCGAACTGACCTCGATGCTGACCGAGGCGACCGCATCCGGCGCCGCTCTCGCGGGTCGAGTAACCGACCTTGAAACGGCTCTCGCGGCCGCCAACGACCGCGCATCCCGTGACCAGACGGGTGCCGCCGAACATGCGGCCGAACGTCAGGCGCAGCTCGAAGAGGAAATTGAGAAGCGCCGCAACGTCGAGGAAGAACTCGCTCGCGTAAAGAGAGCGCTCGACAACGTAGGGAAGCCGCATAGTTCGGTGGCGGCGGTGGCGAGCGCGCTTCTGGCTAAGCGTCAGGCGCAATTCGACGCCGAGTTGGCCGAGGCTGTCGAGGCCCGAAACACCTTCGATCGCGAGGCGCGTGAACGAGAGGCGGCACTCGATGGGGCCCGGCAGACTCTTCAGGCACATGCCGCGGATGTCGAGCGACTGACACAACGCGAAGCCGAGCTCACCTCGCAGCTCGCCGAAGCCGCAGCGATCAGGAGCACCCTCGAGCGGCAACTGGCCGATGCAACGGACGCGTTGAAGGACGCGACCGACAGTGCGAGCCGAAACCGTCTGACCGCCGCGACGAAAGCCGCCGAACGTGAGCTCGAGTTCGAGGGCGTGATCCGCCACGAGCGCGCGACGCGTGCTGACGTCGAGCAGCGGCTCGCGGACGTCGAAACGGCGCTGCGCGCGGCGGAACAACAGCACGCGTCGGCCATGACGGCAGCGGCAACCGAGCGGGCCGAAGGCCAGACGCAGTTCGAGATCGAGTTGTCGCAGATGGCGGCAACACGCGATGAATTCAAACGCCGCGTCAGCGATGTTGAAACTGCCCTGGCAGCGGCTCAGCGCGACCACGCGGCAACAGTCACCAGACTCGAGCGCCTCACCCAACGCGAGACGGAGCTCAGCTCGCGGCTGGCCGAAGCCGCGGCGATACGGAGCACCCTCGAGCAGCAACTGGGCGACGCGGTGGACGCAGCGAAGGCCGCCGACGAGGGCGCCCGCCGTGATCGTCAGGACGCGGAGGCGAAAGCCGCCGAACGTGAGGTCGAAATCAAACGACTGATCGATCGCGAACACGCGATGCGCGCCGATGTCGAGCAGCGACTCGGGCAGGTCGAAACGACGCTGCGCGAGGCGGAACAACAGCACTCGTCGGCCATGACAGCCGCGGTGACAGAGCGAGCCGACCGCCAGGCGCAGTTCGAGACCGAGTTGTCGCAGATCGCGGCAACGCGCGATGAGTTCAAACACCGATTCAGCGATGCCGACGCCGCCCTGGCCGTCGCCCGACGAGACCACGCGGCGGCTGCCGCCGAGGTCGATCGACGAACGCAACGTGAAGCCGAGCTCACGTCGCAGCTACGCGAAGCCGCGGCGATGCGGAGCACCCTCGAGCGGCAACTGACCGACGCGGCGACAGCGTTGAAGGACGCCGAGGAAGGCGCCCGGCGAGACCGTGTGGCAGCCGAAACGAGAGCCGCCGAACGTGACGTCGAGTTCGAACGGCTGATTAGTCACGAGCGCACGACGCGCGCCGACGTCGAGCAACAGCGCGCGAAGGTTGAAGCGGCGCTGCACGAGGCGGAACGAAAGCACACGTTGGCGATGACGGCAGCGGCGACGGAGCAGGCCGAATGCCAGACGCAGTTCGAGATCGAGTTGTCACAGCTGGCGGCAACGCGCGATGAGCTCAGACGGCGCGTCACGGATGCTGACACTGCGCTAGCAGCGGCCCAGCGCGACCATGCGGCGGCGCTCACCAGAATCGAGCGCCTCACGCAACGCGAAGCGGCGCTCACCTCGCAGCTGGCCGAAGCTTCGACACTGCAGAGCACCCTCGAGCGGCAACTGACCGACGCGGCGACAGAGCGCGCCGAATGCCAGGCGCAATTCGATGCCCAGTTGGCAGAGGCTGCCGAGGCCCACAACACCCTTAGTGGCGAGGCTCGCGAGCTGACAGCGGCACTCGATGAGGCGCGGCAGACGATTCAGGCACGAGCGATCGACGTCGAGCGACTCACGCGAAGCGAAGCCGAGCTCACGTCGCAGCTTGCCGACGCTGCGACGATGCGGAGCACGCTGGAGCGGCAACTGACCAACGCGGCGACAACGTTGAAGGATGCCGAGGAGAGCGCCCGCCGAGACCGTGTGGCAGCCGAAAAGAAAGCCGCCGAACGTGACGTCGAGTTCGAACGGCTGATCGGCCACGAACGCACCACGCGTGCGGACGTCGAGCAGCGGCTCGCACAGGTCGAAGAGGCCCTCCACGAGGGGGAACTGAAGCACACGTTGGCGATGAGGGCCGCGGCGACAGAGCGGGCCGAACGCCAGGCGCAGTTCGATGCCCAATTGGCAGAGGCGGCCGACGCCCGAAACACTCTCACTCACGAAAGCCGTCAGCTGAAGGCGGCACTCGATCGGGCGCAGCAGACGATTCACGCACATGCAATCGACGTCGAGCACCTAACGCAACGGGAGGCCGAGCTCACCTCGCGGCTCACCGAAGCCGCGGCGATGCGGAGCACCCTCGAGCGGCAACTGACCGACGCGGCGACAGCGTTGAAGGACGCCGACGAAGGCGCCCGTCGGGACCGTCTGGCCGCGGAGACGAGAGCCGCCGAACGTGACGTCGAATTTGAGCGGCTGATCGGTCACGAGCGGACGAGGCGCGCTGAGGTCGAGCAGCGGCTGGCGCAGGAAATCGCGCGCCGTGACGGGCTGGACCGTACGATCGTTGAGATGCGTGCGGCGGCTGCCGACGCCGAACAACGGTTCCACGACGACATCGCGACCGTCACCGCGCGCGGCCGTGATGAGGTCGCGCACCTCCAAAAAGAATTCGCGAACGAGCGTCAGGTTCATAACGAGCGTCAGGCGGAGCTGCTGAACGAGATCCAGAATCTCAACGCCGCACGTGACGCCGCTCATGAATCCCTCGCCACGATTCGCGAACAATCGCGTCGTCGTGAGATCGATTTTCAGAACGAGCGCGATGGTCTTGACCGAGCCCGGTCGACCGCCGAAACCGAGGGTCGACGGGTCGCCGCGGAACTGACCGAGACGACCCATAACCTCGAGAAGGCGCGCCGGGAATTTCAGCAAACACTCGACCGCGTCACGGGCGAGCATGCCGATGCACTGGCGAAGCTCGTGGTCGAGGGCGCTGAACGCGACGCACGCATCGAAGGCCTGGAGAAGCAACTCGACGAAAGTCGACGAGAGCTTCGCCGGCAGTTCCAGCATGCCCCGCTCGCGCTGTGGCGGTGCGCTCGAGACGGCGCGCTCACGGATGCCAACCGCGCATTAGCGCACATGGTCGGCTATCGCGAGTCCGATGAATTGCGAGGCGCCGATTTTGTGAACACGGTCTTCGAATCGACCGACGATCTTTCCTGGCTGATCGAGCGCTGCCTCAGCACGAAAGCGCGGCAATCGGTCGAGACGGCATGGAAGCAGAGAAACGGCGAGCGTCTCGTCGTTCGGCTGTCGGCCGTCGAATTCGCCCCTGACATCATCGAGATCGCCGTCGAGGACGTTACCAACGCTTGCGTGCTCGAAGACAGACTTGCCCAGGCGCACCGGATGGAGGCAGTTGCACGGCTTGCCTCGGAAATCGCTCTCACGTGCGGCAGATTGCTGCGGGATGTTCATGAGGATGGCCAGCAGTGGTTGATGGGGGTCAGCGACGATACGGCCATCCGAAAACGGGGAGACCGGCTGCTTGGTGAGGTCGCGCGAGCGGCCAGCTACCTTGAGCGGCTCACGGCGCACGGCGACGAACAGACGAGTGCGCTCAAGCCCGTCGAGCTAAACAGAGTGCTGCGCGATCTGAAACCCGTTCTGAAGCACGTTGCGGGAGACGACGTTGAGCTCGAACTGTCGAAGACGTCATCGGCCCTCAACGTGGACATGAAGGCTGACCGTGTCGAGCGACTCCTCGTCAATCTGGCCAGCTACGGCCGCGAACGGATGCCAGGCGGTGGCCGGCTGAGAATCGAACTCGACACCGTCGTGGTCGATCAGAAGTTCATCGCAGACCACCCCAACGTGCGTCGAGGTCACCACGCGCTGATTACGGTCACAGCGATAAGACGCGAGATGGCCGGCGCGGGAACGCTTCAGATCCATGCGACCGAACCGAGCTCGAACAATGTTGTTTCCGAAAGGCCTGGAGTGGATCTGGGCGCCCTTCAGGAGCTGCTCCAGGAATGTGGCGGCCATTTGTGGTTGACGGTCGAACCACCAGGAAACATGGTCGTGAAATTACGTCTGCCGTTGCGCGTCTGGGATGACCGGCCACAACCCACCACGTCAGATGCGTTGACCAGTCGCAAACGCGGGATCGCCGATGCGCCGACCGGTCACAAGCGTGCAATGTCCCGGTGGTTTCGTCACTGACGATCGCAGGACGACATCGCGCGATTTTGCGCGCATTGTCATCGTTTTTGCGGCACCAGGTGACGACGCACGGAACCATCGTCCTACAATGGCGAAGTCGGTTCCCCCCTGGGACGGTGAATGCCGGAACCGCGCGAACCTCGCTCCATCATCGAAGCGGCGGAACAGTCTGCGGCCGCTGGCAACTACGCGTCCGCTGAAACACTCTTGCGCGAGGCTGCCTCGCTGCAGGAGGCCACCCTCGGGCCGCTGCATCCGGACCTTGCCAACACTCTGAACAATCTCGGTGTCGTTTGCGAGATTAATGACCATCCGGTTGACGCCGAGCGCTGTTTTCGCCGCGCCTATGACATCGCGACGACGGCACTGAAAGCAGACCACCCGTTTGTCGCCACCAGTCGAAAGAACCTGCAGGATTTCTGCGAAGCCCGCGGAAAACCGATCGAGTTGATTCCTGCACCTGCAGTGGAGCCGCTCCGTGAACCGCCGTCGCAGCCGGAACCGCAAGCCGTGCAGCCGCGGATGCGGAGCAGATTGATTCGTCCACTCGCGATCGGCGCGCTGGGTCCTGCGGTCATGCTGATCGTGATTCTCACGGCGGTCCGTCCGTGGCTCAATTCGAACGGACAAGCTCAGTCTCCATCGCCGATCGTGACAGATTCACCGCGGGAGATGCCCGCCCAACCGCAACCGGCCTTGTCCGCGGCACCGACCACGTTGCCGCGAGAGACCGCGAGAATCAGTGAACACGGCCCCGAGACAGCGAGCGCCCCCGGAATCACACACGCGCCGACACCCGCGGGACTAACGGTGGTGAAGGCGCGGCTCTGCGCCGACCTCGAGGATTTTGCATGCGATCCGCCGGACCGTCCGGTTCCTGCGGGTCCGCTGTTCTTCTACACGCAGGTCAAGTCCACAAACGCAACAACGATCCAGCATCGGTGGTATCGCGACAATCGCTTGTATCAATCCGTAGAACTCCGCGTTCAGGCCAGTCCACGCGTCGGTGACCGCGCCTTTAGCCGCACAATGATGACGAGCGACAGCGGAGGCGAGTGGAGGGTCGAGCTCAGAACCGAAAACGGCGTTCTGCTGCACGAAGAGCGTTTTTCGGTTCGCTGATCCGAGCGAGCGTTCCGAAGCCGGAACTCAGACTGATTCAGGCGTAAGGCGGTCTGCGTCTCGCGCAACTTCGTCGAGGACTTCGCGGACCGACCGATTGGTATTTGAGAGCGCCGTGACTTCTTGACGCAGCGCAGACACGGATCCCCGAAACGCCGCGTCGTCTTGTGGTTGCCGACACTTCAAGAGTCTCTTCTCGGCGGTTTCGAGCATCCGCATCGCCGCCTGATACTGTGCGCGGAGGTCGACGAAGCTCAACGCTATCATCGCCATTAACTCCTCGGCGTGGTGGGTCATTGGCATCGTGCCCGTCAAATTACGATCTCAGACTCGCGGAATCAATACCGGCTTGACAGCAGAGCCCTGCTCCGGAATCGAAGCGATGAACTCGGCAGCAGATCACGGCTTGATATGATTCGCGCCCACCAACCCGCCATCTGATGCGACGACTTCTCACGAGCGCGATGGCTCTGCTTGCGACCTCGATCGCGTTTGCCCAGCGGCCGCCGGACACTCCCGCTCCAGCCGACGTCGCGGCGCCGCCAGTGGAGGCCGTCAAGAGCTCTTCCGGGCTCGTCTCGAAGATCGTCACTCCAGGGAATGGAACCGAGAAACCTCAGGAGACCGACTTTGTCACGGTGCACTACACGGGGTGGACGAGCGAGGGCCGTCTGTTCGACAGTTCCCGCGCGCGTGGCATGCCGAACATATTCGCCTTGAACCGTGTCATGGCGGGCTGGCGCGAATGCGTGCTGATGATGACGGTCGGTGAAACCCGGCGCTGCTGGGTCCCGCAGGATCTCGCCTTCAACGGCCAGGCCGGCCGGCCCACCGGCACGGTCGTCTTCGATATCGAACTGATCGACATGCGCCGGACGCCGAACGTGCCACCGCCCGATGTCGCCGCACCGCCGGCAGATGCCACGAGCACTTCGTCAGGGCTGTACTACAAGGTGATCAAAGCTGGGACGGGAACACGGCGTCCGTCGGCGCGTGACAGCGTCACTGTCCATTACAGCGGCTGGACGACCGCCGGCGAATTGTTCGACAGCACCGTGGTGAAAGGCGCCCCGGTCACGCTCGACCTGAATAACGTCATCCGCGGCTGGACGGAAGGCCTGCAACTGATGGTCGAGGGCGAGCGCACGCGCTTCTGGATTCCCGAGAAGGCAGCCTACAAAGGCGAACGCGGCAAGCCCCGCGGCATGCTGGTGTTCGACATCGACCTGATCAAGATCGAACCGCCCACCCGATCCCGGTTCTGATCCGCGGGTTACGCTTTTCGGGGAGGAAACGGCAAATCTGCAATCGAATCGTCGCTCCCGAGTAAACCTCTCCGGTGATCGGTGCCCGCCTGCACCGGAATCGGGCTTGCACGCGGGCGGAATGAAGAGGGGAGAACACGCGTGATGCGTCGTTTGCTCGTCGCCCTGGCGACCATCGTTGCGTTCATTGCGACCGGGAGTGCCGGTGCGGGCGGCGTTGCGGAACAGTCGCCGACCACCGCCTTGTTTGTGACGCTTCCGATGACTCACGGCTTCGCCGATGCCACCGATGACCTCGTCGAGACCCAGGGTCTCGTGCACGACGCACTCGCGGCGGTAGGGACGGTCCGACTCGTCGACCGTGCGCAGGACAGTGATGCCGTTCTGACGGTGATCGGACGGGGAACGGGATATGACGAACTGATTGCCGCGCTCCAGGAGGTCAACCGGGATGTGGTCGTGACGCCCGTATTGCTCCACGCGCGCGAGCGGTATATCGAAGCGATGATCACAGTCGGCTCGTGTGGTGACGCGGCGACCAACGCGTGGAGCGAAAGCAACTCCGCTTCGTGTTACCGGAAGGTCTTAATTGGCCTCGGCGATCACAATGTGCCTCAGGGCGTGCCGAAGGCTGCACAAAACACCTGGGTAATCTGCGCCGACGCTGTCGCCAGAGATGTGCAGGCGTGGGTCGCGCAAAACGCCACCAGGCTTCTCGCGCGACGCTGACGCCGCAGCGGCGAACCTCCGCACCATCGCGTGTGCTGTTTGACACGCACCACTCCAGGCGCTAAGGTTGCCCCACTCTAGCCGAGCATCGGCGAGTGGGAGCCAGCAAATGAGGCACGCGCGCAACGGCAACTCCTCGCGAAGAGCCATTGTGACGGGAGCGGTGGCTGCGGCGGTCATCGTCGCCTTCATGCCACCAGTCAGTGCTCAGTCCGGGGCAGGCTCCGCGACGATTCCGAAGCTGACCGGCATTTGGCACCGCAAAGGCCCGCTCAACGGCAAAGCCAATGCGCCCGCGGTGCCGACCAATAGGGCCGCGGGCTTCAACCAGGCGTTCGATGACGCTTTTAACCCAACGTACGACTGCAGCCCCACACCGATACCAGGGCTGATCAACGACGACTACGACTTTCAGATCACGCAGCAGGCCGATCGCGTGATCATCCGCTACGAAAAGATGGACGTGGTCCGAACGATCTGGCTGGAAGGCCACGGACATCCCAAACCTGACGCCAACGACTACGCGAACCAGGGACATTCGGTCGGACGCTACGAGGGAGGGCGCCTCGTCGTCGAGACGACACACTTCGCGTTCGATCCAAGAGGATTCTCGGCGAACCGCTGGGTTCCGGGATCCACGCTGAAGAAGATGACCGAGCGGTACTGGCGCGAGGGCGACACCTTGAAGCTCGATTCCGTCTCGGAAGATCCGATTTCGCTGAAACAGCCGTACTCCTACGGCTGGGAATGGACGGTTCGGAAGGAAGAACTGACACCGTACGACTGCGACCCACAGGACTCGAGGTGGGGCGCGCAATGGCACGACTCCAAATATCCACCCGACAAGTAGGCAGTGAGCTGTTGAGGACCAACCGCATGAGACGTTCGTTCCGAACACTCGCCGTGGTGGCGGTCGCACTCGGGTTGTCTGCGGAAGCGTTCGCGCACCACTCCACGACGTACTACTCGAGAGAGCAGAAAGACTTCGTCAAGATCGAAGGTAAGGTGGTCAAGTGGGAGTACAGGAGTCCGCACAGCCAGCTCTATGTCGAAACAACCGACAAGGACGGCAAGGCTGTCACCTGGCGCTTTGAAAGCACGCCGGCTGCGTGGCTCGCTCGCGAGGGAATCACCAAGGACTCGATCAAATTCGGCGATCAGGTCAGCGTCGAAGGATTCCCGATCCCGGGCCAGCAGTTCGCGTGGCTCGGCAAGATCACGAAAGCTGACGGCACGAGACTTTTGCCCCAGCGATCGTCCGCAACACCCGACTGGTGGAAACCATAAACACATAACCCCTCGACTTGCTGCGCTCGATCAGGGCAAGTCGTAGCAGGCGTCAACCGGGATGGAGGTCCTCTGATGCGCACCATCCGTGATGTCGTCGTCTCCGCGTTGGTCCTCGTTCTCACCTGCACCGCTGCCTGGGCCCAGGCCACGGCCGAACTGAACGGCCGCGTCACCGACGAAAGCGGCGCCGTGCTGCCGGGCGTCACCGTCACCGCCACGCAAACCGCCACCGGATTCATGCGCACGGTAGCAACCGACGAAGCCGGAACGTGGAGCATGCCGAACCTGCCGATCGGTCCCTACAGGCTCGAAGTCTCACTGCAAGGGTTCCGTACCTATGCGCAGACCGGCATCGTGCTGCAAGTTGACGCGAGGCCGACCATCAACGCCGTGCTCGCGGTGGGCAACCTCGAAGAGACGGTATCGGTTGAAGCGGCCGCACCGCTCGTTGACGTCCGCAGTGCCGGCATCAGCACCGTCGTCGAACAGGAACGCATTGTGGAGCTGCCACTGCAAGGGCGCCAGGTCACGGATCTGATCGTGCTCGCCGGTGCGGCCGTGGAGACGGGTCGGCCGAACAGCCGCAACTTCCAGGGTGGCGTCAACATCTCCGTCGCCGGCGGCTTGCAGTTCGGCGTGGCCTATACGCTCGACGGCGCGGTTCACAACGATCCGCAGAACTCCGCGAGTCTTCCGCTGCCCTTCCCCGACGCACTGCAGGAATTCCGCGTGGCGACTAGCGGCCTGACTGCGCAGAGCGGCATGCGCTCGGCAGCGTCAGTGAACGCTGTGACCAAGTCGGGCACGAATACGCTTCATGGAAACCTGTTCGAGTTCCTTCGCGACAGGCACTTCAACGCGAAGAGCCCGTTTGCCGCGGTCGGTCCCGACGGAAAGAAGGCCGACGATGGGTTGAAGCGCAATCAGTACGGCGGCACCGTCGGTGGACCGATCGTCCGCGACAAGATGTTCTTCTTCGCCGGATACCAGGGCACCAGAACGCGTCAGACGCCGCCGGACCTCATTGCATTTGTTCCGACAGCAGCGATGCTGGCCGGCGACTTCACGACGTTTGCGTCCCCGCAATGCCAGGGGCGGCAGGTCAATCTCGGAGCGGGGTTCGTCAACAATCGAATCGATCCGGCGCGTTTCAGTCCCGCCGCGCTGAAGATGGCGAGCTTCCTGCCAAAGACGACCGACCCGTGTGGCCAGATTACGTACAGCCAGCCGGACGATCGCGACGAAGGACAGTACGTCGGTCGCGTCGACTATCAGCTCAGTGGGAACCACTCGGTGTTCGGCCGCTACATGGCGTCGCGCGACAAGAAACCGTCGGCCTACGGCACGACCGGCAATGTCCTGACGACGGTGAATCCGTCGATTGACAACCTGGCGCAGTCGCTCACGCTCGGCGACACGAAGGTCTTCGGCAGCAACACGGTCAACGCGCTGCGGTTCGCCTTCAATCGCACGGCCGTCAATCGCGACAATGATCCGTACTTCGATCCGCCTGCGCTCGGCATCAAGGCCTCCACGTACGTGCCGGGCTCGATGATCGTCGTGGTGACCGGCGGCTTCCAGATCGCGGCGGCAACGGCGACAAGGGGCATCGCGGACAACAACTCGTTCCAGGTGAACGACGACTTCACGCTGGTGCGCGGCGACCATCAGATTGGTCTGGGTGCAAGCGTTGCCCGTTTCCGGGTGTCGTTTAGAACATGGGCGCGCGGCGGTGGGCAGTGGAACTTCACCGGCCAGGCAGCAGGATTGGGTCTGGCGGACATGCTCCTCGGGCGCGTCGGCACGATCGATCAGTCAGGGTTGTCGGGCGTCGATTATTACCAGTGGTATCAAGGCGTGTACGCGCAGGACACGTGGCGGCTGAACAACCGGCTCACCGTCAACGCTGGCATCAGATGGGAACCGTTCTTCAGCCAGAACCTCACACGGGGTGCCAACACCATCTTCGATCGTGATCGATTCCGGCAGAACATCAAGAGCACGGTATTCCACAACGCGCCAGCCGGGTTCATCTATCCGGGCGATCCGGGCTTTCCCGACGGCACTTCCGGTCTGAACAAGAAATGGTGGAACTTTTCACCCCGTGCGGGCATCGGCTGGGATGTGCACGGCGACGGCCGGCTCGCAGTCCGATCGTCGTACGCGCTGATGTATGACTATCCGGGCGGCGAATACTTCAACAATCTCGCCGCAGCACCGCCGTACGGCAACCGCACGCTGGTCAGCGACCCGGCCGGCCTGTTCGACGATCCGTACCGTGATGTCGGCGGCAATCCCCATCCGATTGCTGTCGGTCCCGATACCGTGTTCCCCACGGGTGGCACGCTCTCGTCGATGGATCCCGATATCAATGCGCCGCGCGTGCAGTCATGGAACGTCAGCCTCGAACAGCAGATTGGTAGAGACTGGGGAGCGGCAGTCAGTTATCTGGGCAGCTATTCCGATCGGCTGTGGGGTCTTGTCGCCCTCAATCCCGGCGTCTTTCTGGGAACCGGTCCGTGCACGCTCCAGGGGGTGTCGTATCCCACCTGCACGACGAACGGCAACCTGAACCAGCGGCGAGTGCTGTCACTAACGGGTGAAAACCCGGCGTCGGCGGCGCTCATCAGCAATCTCGATAGCCATGCCGCCGTGGGCACGCAGGATTATCGCGGCCTCAAACTGTCGATGCAGCGCCGGTCCGCCAGCGGTGTGAGCGTGAACGGGAATTACACGCTCTCGCGTTGCGTGGGGCTCGAGATGGTCCCGAACGCGCAGTTCGGCATCGGATTCACCAATCCTGCGGATCCAGATATGGACTTCGGCTACTGCGAGGGAGACCGTACTCACGTGGCCAACGGCACGGTCTCGTATCTGACACCCTCGGTGGGCAACCGCGTCGTCGGCATGATCGCATCGAACTGGCGGGTGGCCGGTATCGTCAACGTGCACTCAGGAAGCCGGCTCACCGTACTCGCCGGAAGCGACAGAGCGTTCAACGGCCAGGCCAATCAGCGCGCCAATCAGATCTCCGACGACGTATACGGCGACAAGACGCTGAACAACTATCTGAATCGGGCAGCATTCGCGCAGCCGGATCCAGGCACGTTTGGATCGCACAAGCGCAACAGCATCACCGGGCCGGGATTCTGGAAGATCGATCTCGCGCTGTCGCGGCTCGTCTCGATCGCGTCGACGCAGAACCTGGAGCTCCGAGTGGAGGTCTTCAACCTGCTCAACACCTTCAACTGGGGCAATCCGGAGACGAATCTCAACGCCGGCACGTTCGGTCGCATCACGTCGATGGCGGGCAGCGGCCCGAACGCGTTCGGCCCGCCGGCCACGCCGCGCATCATGCAGTTCGGCGTTAAGTACGGCTTCTAGACGGAGCTCACTTGCGTTCTTAACCACGAAGGCCTTCGGCAGTCACGAAGAACACGAAGCGAAGAACAATCTTCGTGACGTTGGTGGCCGTCGCGAAGCGACCTTCGTGGTTATTCGCGATTCAGGCGATGGCTCTTGAAGAACTGCCACATCACGACCGTCGTGTCGACTTCCTTCCTCGTCCATGCGTGCCCGAGGCCGTCGATGCGAATGATGCGGACCTCACTGCCATCGGCGCATCCTTCATAGCGCATCGTGGATAGCGGCCCCGGCGGGTCGTCGAGAATTGCGTCTCCCTTGCACGAGTCGTGGCGCGCCCACCCCGCGAGCGCTTCGGGAACGCTCTCCAGCCACTCCTCACCCCGGTCTGGCAGATGTCCGTTGTACGTGTTCTGCGGATCGGCCAACCCGTGAAACGTCAGCACCGGAACCGCGCGGCTGTTGCAGCCGGTGCCCGGAAGCCGAAGCCCCGAGACCGGCGCGATGGCCGCAATGCGCGAGCCAAGTCTGCACCCGAGCAGCGATGTCATCCGCGCACCACCAGAGAACCCGGTGGCATAGACGCGCGCCAGGTCGGTGCACACACGCGCGGCAACATGATCGATGACGTCGTTGACATACGCGACGTCATCGGGCCGTCCGTTTTGAGCGGGAACATTCCAGCGGGCGTCCACGGCGTCGAGCGTCGCGACGATGAATCGCTCGCTGGCGCTCACCGTCTCGAAGCCGCTGTTCCTAGCCTGGCCCGCAGACGACCCGCCACTGCCGTGTAGATCGAGCACCAGCGGCAGGCGCTGATGTCCGTCGTATCCAGGCGGGACGAACAGTCGATATGTGCGCGGCCGCTGTCCAGACATGAGCTGCTGCGTCGCCACACCAGCCATGTGAGGAAGATCGCAGGCACCCGCCGCCGCCCGGCTCTGCGCATTCGCGTGCGCCGCGCTGAACAGCAGAAACGACGTGATGATCGACAGCAGGCGCATCGTCCTCTCCTTCGCCAGCGCGTGGCTGATGGCGAGGAAAGTAGCACAGACGGACGATGGCGCGGCAGCCGGCCCTCACGGCCTGGAAGGGGCGTAGTAACCCTTCCGGGCGCGAATGTGTAGACCCTTCGCATCGGGCCGCGTGATCCTGACGTCGACTTTGCGCCACGTGCCGTCGGCCTTCTCGTTGGTGGAAAGGTAGCCAAGCGTGTACTGCGCTCGGACCTCGCCAAGCACTTGCTCGTAGATGTGATCCAGATCCTTGCTGCTGCTCGGGAAGAATGCCGTCCCTCCAGTCGCTTCCGAAATGTCGGCGAGCAACGCTCGCTGAATGAGAGCCGATCTATATGGCTGTTTGTCGAGCGCTCCAATCGCGTACACCGTCACGTCTGACGCCTTGAGCAGCTTCATCAGGGAGTCGAGGCTCAGGCTGCTCGCCGTATCGCCGCCGTCGGTATAAAGCACCATGATCTTCCGGCCGTCCTGCTCGCTGGCGCCGTCGAGATAGACGCCGATGGCGTCGTACAGCGCCGTCTCTCCGCCGGCCGTCAAACCGCGAACACGCGTGACCAAACGTGGGAAGTCGCTTTGAGCATAACGACCGCCTTTCACCTGGCTCGCGAAGTCGATGAATGTCATGTCAACGGCCTCGGGCAGCGACGTCAGGAACTTGATGACGGCCTTCTGAGTGAATCCGAGATCGAGCTCCTGGCTCGCACTGACGTCGAGCAAGACGCCGACGTGGAGCGCGGGGCCGGGCTGCGCGCCCGAGGCAAACGCGAAGATCGGCTGCGGCTTGCCGTCCTCATAGACGGCGAAATCGTTGACGGTGAGATCGGTGACGAGCCGTTGTTTTTTTCCTGCTACCGTGACGCCGACGTTCACGAGATCGACGGAACCGCGGAACAGCGTGGGATCCCGGAGTTCACGCTGCGCAGCGCCGACAACGACGGCCCCTGTGATCGCGGCTGCGATTGCGAGAACAGTGAACAAGTTCTGTTGATGCACGTTCGTACCCGTCGCCGCATCGTGCATCGGGCATGCCGCGCTCTGCCGCAACGTGTCGTTACTTTTCGAGTGTCCGAGTGTGTGCAGAAAGCGTTGAGGCAGCGGAGCTGCGATCGCAGGTGGTCACGATATGTGGTGATCTCTCGGATGACCCACGCTGCGTACGGATGTCACCACCAGAACACGCTCGGCAGGATTGGTGACCGTTGGTTGTAACGAGAAACGGCGTGTTCATCACGCGAGGCATTGGCACGTACTTGTCGCTCTTCGAGGTGGAGTAATGCAATGAACACCTCAAGAATGCTGGTGGCGATAAGCTGTGCAGCCCTGTTGCTCGGCGGCGCGCCGGCGGCCTTCGCGCAGCGCGGAGGCGGCGGACACGGCGGTGGCGGCGGCGGTTTCCACGGCGGCGGGATGTCGATGATGGGCCACGGAGGAGGCGTACGAGGGATGAGTCCCGGCCGGGTCGGCACCCGCGGATTTAACGGCGCGAACATCCATCCGTTCGTCCACGGCGGGAACGGTCCGTTTGTGCGCGGCGGCGTCGTGCACGGCGGCAACTTCGTCCAGCACGGAGCGTTTGTGCATGGCCATGGATTTGTCGGACCAGTGCACTTCTTTCACCCGTACTACACGTTCCGCTCGCACACGTTTGTGGGATTCGGTCTGTGGGCGGGCTACCCATTCGCGTATCCGTACGGGTTCTACTATCCGTACTATTCGTATTCGTACTATCCGCCGTACACGTACGACCAACCCACTCAAACAAGCACGGGCGGTATGAGTTTCGACATTACGCCGAACTATGCGGAACTGTTCGTCGACAACGTGCGCGTCGGAACCGTTGGCGAGTTTACGCCGACGACGCAACCACTCGGCCTCGAAGCCGGACACCATCACATCGAGATTCGCGCTGCTGGATACCAGACAACGAGTTTTGATGTGGAGATCGCCGCCGGTCAGGTAATCCCCTATCAGGGTTCGCTCGAGCGGTAGACAGGCGAACGGAGGCTGACGCGTCCAGCAGCGGGCGCGTCACCGCCGGTGCGCCATCGCTCCGGGCGGCAAACAGATGCAATTTTGCCCGGTTTGAGACCACTGTTATTCCTGCGCTCGCTTTGTTTCGATAAGTAAATGAGTGATTCCCGTACAAGACGGTCCGTCGGACCAGATCGCCGCGTCGCCCAAGAGTCTTGCCTTGGAACCCTCCATAAGGGTCCGAGAGCAAGAGCGGAGTTTGTCGGCATCCACATCCGTAATGTGGGTAATGTTCGCCTCGACGCTCTTCATGAGCGCGGCCCTCTTGTTTTTTCTCGAGCCCATGTTCGCGAAGATGGTGCTCCCGTACCTCGGTGGAAGTCCGGCGGTGTGGAACACGTGCGTCGTGTTTTTTCAGGCAACGATGCTGGTCGGCTCCATCTACGCGCATGTCTTGAATAGAAGTTTGCGACTTGAAGCGCAGGTCGCGCTCCACGTTCTTCTCCTCGTGGTGGTGTCTTTGACGCTGCCTGTCGTGATTCCGCTGAATTGGGCGCCGCCGGTGGACCATACGCCTGTGCCGGCCCTGCTGGGGTTGCTGCTGGTCACCGTGGGACCACCGTTTTTCGTAGTGTCAGCGACTGCTCCGCTCGTACAGCACTGGTTCTCGCAGACGGACCACCATGCCGCTGCCGATCCGTACGTCCTGTATTCAGCCAGCAATCTCGGGAGTGTGACTGCGCTTCTCGCGTATCCGTTCGTTGTCGAGCGTCTCTGGCGGATCTCGGTGCAGGGAACGTTGTGGACCGCGGGCTATAGCGCGTTCGCACTCGGAATACTCCTCTGTGGACTTGCTGCAGTCCGTTTCAGAGGCGCTCGTCCTGCTGCTGCTGTCGCTGCGTCGACGGACGATCTGGCGATCGCACCGCCAGACTGGCGACGAAAGGCCCGCTGGCTGTTCCTCTCGCTGGTGCCGTCGAGCCTGATGTTGGCGGTGACGACGTTCCTCTCGACTGATATCGCGGCCGTCCCGCTGCTCTGGGTGGTGCCGTTGACGTTGTACTTGTTGTCGTTCGTCAACGCGTTCTCACGGAAGCCGCTGATCAGCGTCAGCGCGGCGAATCGAGCGGTACGGATCGCGATGCTGCCGATCACGCTCGCGTTGATCATGGGCGTGGTCAGGCCAGCAGGGCTGGTCATGGCCCTTCACATCGTCACGTTGTTTGCCTGCGCGCTCGCATTCCACGGACAACTGGCGAGCGACCGCCCTGCTCCGCGGCATCTGACGACGTTCTATCTCTGGATCTCTGTCGGTGGCGTGCTCGGCGGCGCGATTAACACGTTGGTCGCGCCGCTCGTGTTCACAGACATTACCGAGTATCCGCTCATGTTGGTCGCGGCCTGCGCGCTCGGTCTCTTCGTCAACACGCCGTCGCGACTGCGGTACCAGGATCTGGTCATCCCCTTAACACTTGCCGGTCTGGTCGCGCTGTTGATGATTGCCGGGCCACAAGGTGTGCTTGGCACGTATACGTTGGCATTTGGCGTTGGCGTCATCGGCGCGCTGTACATGGCCTGTGCGAAGCACCCTGCGCGTCTGGCCGCGGCGATTGCGTTGATCTTCGTGGCCGGAAGTATCTGGGGGCCATCACAAACGCACGTCCTGTACGCGGAACGAACGTTCTTCGGCGTGTTGCGCGTCCGAGCAGATGACACGGGCAAGTATCACCGCTTGATTCACGGTACAACGCTGCATGGCGAGCAGGCGCTGGATCCGGCACAGAGCGGCGAGCCACGCACGTACTATCATCGTGCCGGCCCAATCGGGCAGGTCATTCAAGCGCTATCGGAGAAACTGGCTGGCGGCGCCATCGGTGTCGTCGGCCTCGGTGCCGGTTCCCTCGCGGCGTATTCGCAGCCAGGTCAAACCTGGACGTTTCACGAGATCGACCCCGCAGTTGAACGGATTGCGCGCTCTCCGCAGTACTTCCGGTACTTGTCCGACTGCGGCGGCAGGTGCCGGGTCAGTCTCGGCGACGCGAGACTGTCGCTTGCGAGAACGTCAACCCAGTACGACTTGTTGATCGTGGACGCGTTCAGCTCCGACGCCATCCCCGTCCATCTTTTGACGCGTGAGGCGCTGCAGCTGTACCTGCGCAGACTGAAATCGGATGGAACGTTGGCGTTCCACATCAGCAACCGTAACGTGAACCTGAAGCCCGTGCTCGGTGCGCTGGCGAACGACTCGGGGCTGACGGCTCTGGTCCGACTGGACGCGGACGACGATCCCAAAGTCGGTCACGGCAAATCTGAATGGCTGGTTATGGCACGCGACCCCTCGACGCTTCGAGCGTTGATCGCGGATCGGCGCTGGCAGCAACCGCCCAGCGGCCGCGCTGTCTGGACAGACGACTACTCGAATATCGTGACGGCACTTATGAACAGCGCGTTTTTCTGAGCACTTCGGTGAAACACCCTTCACTCGAAGCACACGGCGATATCGGCCCCATCACTGCAACATCGCCTCACATGCACGCCGATCCTCTTCTGTCTGATATCGCTAGTCCCTGGAGCCGTTGCGGTTGACCCCACACGTGACCGCACGCGGCACACCACCACCAGATCACGTCCGTTTTCATAATCAAAACGTCAACTGTCGGATTGCGACAGTAGCCACATCGTGGTGATGCAGAAGGACACTCGGGTCGAACATCGGATGCGGGCTCTGGCGAAAATTGCTTTTCCATAGGTCTCACCAGGAAAGATTTCGCTGTCAGCCCAGGCGCGAATCCAAATGTCGCGCCAGATGAAGTACGCATGTGTCGGCGATATACTCCGTCGCGTTTTCGTCTTGGAGGCATCGCAATGAACAACGCGGTTATGCGGACGCTTGGGTTAGCCGTTGGCCTCTTGACCGTTTCCGTTCCTCTACTCGCACACCACGGCGCCGCGCAGTTCGACGTGGGAAAGAAAGTCACGGTGAAGGGGGCGGTCACTGAGTGGTTCTGGAGCAATCCGCATTGCTTCCTCCGCTTCGACGCCACCGGGGCTGATGGTCAGGTGGTGCATTGGGCTGTCGAGACCCAAAGTGGGCCCAACATTCTGCCCCAGGGGTTCAGCAAGCAGACGTTCAAAGTGGGAGACGAAGTGACCGTCACGCTGGAGCCAGTCAAGAACGGGCGACCGATGGGACGTCTCCTGCGGGTCGTGCTTCCCGATGGATCGGCGCTGCCTCTAGCCACGGCAGACGCGGGGCAAGCTCCTGGCAATAGTCCGCTGAATTGAGCCGTGGAAAGGAACCTTCCGATGGCAAAGCATCTTCTGGTTCCAACGTTGGCGCTCGCTGCCGCATTGGTGTGCTCACTCGCGGTGCAGACGCAGGGTCCCATGCCTGGAGCTGTGTACGACCGTGACGTGAAAGGCGAGAAGCCAGGGCCGGCTCCACGCCGCGACCTCGCGGGAATCTGGGAACCGGCGACGGCGGGCGGCGGCATTCAGGGGAAGGGCGCCCTGGCGATGGAGTCCTGCAAGCGCGACAAGGCGACAGGCCGGTACATGGTGCAGCAAAATCCGCCGTTAACTGATACGGGGTATGCCACGGTCGACTGCCTGAAGCCCGAAGTCGAACCGCCGTATACCACAGAGGGATTGGCAAGGCTCAAGGCCCACAAGCCGGTCGAGGGGTACCGGATGGTTCCCGACGCCGTCAACAACGACCCGATTCTCGGCTGCGATCCCGGAGGGTTCCCGCGCATCGTTCTTCACAACTTCCGAACGAGCGAGATCCTGCAGACGCCGACGCACATGGTGGTGCTGTACAAGTTCCAGAAGAGATACCGGACGATCTGGACAGACGGCCGGGAGCTCCCCAAGGATCCGCAGCAACCCGCGTGGACAACCGCCGATCGCCTTCCGCCGGAACCGCGGTGGTGGGGTTACTCAGTCGGCAGGTGGGTGGACGACTACACGTTCGTCGCTCGAACCAACGGATTCCAGGATGACCGGACCTGGCTCGACAATGCCGGCCTGCCACAGAGCGACACCACCGAGGTGGAGGAAACCTATCACCGCGTGGATGCCAATCACCTGGAGTTGTCGATCAAGATTACCGACGCGACACTCTACACACGCCCGTGGGTCGCACTCGACAAGCTGCGATTGAGGCTGCAATCAGCCAACCTGGATATTCAGGAAATGGAGTGCTCGCCATCCGATCAGAAGCACTATTACGAAATTTTCGGGAATAACACCGGCCTCGATCCAGACACGCGCAAGTAGCCCCCTCGTCGGCGCGTCGTGCGGTGATTAATGGACTGAGACTCGTTGCTCGCCAAGAACCGCGCCGTCGGCGTCCACAACCTCGACGCGCCAATCGCCAGAATCGACGCGGCGACGGCTGTACGTCCGGTAACCGGAACGACTGGTCTCGACAGCGAGGCTGACATCGTGCCATAAGACGCCGTTCTGGTACCAACGGTGATGGATGCGACTGGTCGTTGGCGAAACAATCCGCGTATAGAAATACAGCGCGACACCGGCGGCAGGGTCCGACGTCGGAGTGCATTCCCAACGCCCACCGACGATTGACAGGGTCTCACAAACCGATACCTCGATGGCCTGCGCAGGTTCATGTGTCGAGGCAGAGACGGTTGTCCTTGAGGCCGCATGTTCAGCCGATGGTTCCGAAAGTCGAGTGACCATCTCGACGGCCGGTCGTTGACGGATCGTCCGGGTTGAAACCTGTTGCGAGGGAGCGCTCTCCCGCGACGGCGGCACCGACACGAGCGGATCGCCGAGTTCCGACACTCTCCGCTCCACCGTTCCCGATTCCACCGATCCCGGTTTCACCGGCGCACGTGTCCACCAGATCGCAAGCGCGGCGAGGAGCGCGACCGCTGTCGCGATTCCAGGAACGATCGCGAGGCGCATGGAGGTGGACGGCGGAGCTGTTGCGAAGATGTTCGCATCGTGAGCGCGCTCGGCAGTCCTCCGAAGTGAGTCCTCGAGCTCTCCCGCTGGAACCGGCACGTCAACATGCGGGGATGCCGCGGTATCTACGAGACCAAGTACGCGGTGGAACTCGTTGAAGTTGTTCCGGCTCGTGACGACCAGTGGATGGTCTGCGTCGAGACATCCGGAGGCGATCGAAAGCGCCTGGCGATAGAACTTGCCGGCGTCCAGCAGGTTGTTCGCCCTTTCGCACACGACACCGAGGTTGTTGAACGTGCTCGCCAGATCCGGGTGCTGTGGACCGAGGCGGTCGGCCTGGAGGCGTGCCACCTCGCGCAGAAGCGATTCGGCGAGGGCATAGTCTCCGGACGAAGCGGCCCGCTGCGCGGATTCAAGAATCGGTTCGACCGGTGAGCCGCTCATACATCCGTACTTATCGGACCGAGCTGGGTGTGCACGGGAATGCACACCGGTCGTGAGTTTTCCGCGAGTCCGGGAAAGCGGTGGCCTCTGTTTAAGCGGCTGATTGTTCGATCGTGTGGCGAAGGGCAGAGAGCGTCTGCAGCATCCGGCTGATCGGCTCCTCGTCGTGGAAGCGCTGAACGATGGCGTGCGCGCCGCTCAACTCGTGAGTGACCGGCCCCACGTACCCGTCACGCTTGTAGTCTGCAATCGCTGCCTGCAACCGTCCGAGCTTGCCTCGCAGCTTCCCCTTCGCGTCGCATTCGGGAAGCGATTCGCACAAGTGATTCAACGATGCGAGGCAGCGTTCGAGCTGCGACGGGTCTAACGAACTCATTGCCGTCAAATGACAGTGCAACACGAATGCCCATCTGGTTGAATCGCTGAGCTCGCGCGCGATTCCAAAATGCGAGGAAATCGTGGTGCGTTCAGAAAAGCGGATGGGCGATCACTGTATTTCTATGCCTCGCGTCGAACCTCGGATGCGCGTTTGTCGTTTCTCAGGCCCAGGAATGCGGCATGACGCAGGTGACCATCATTCGTCCACTCCACGAATCGGATCTGCGCGACCAGCGTCGGCCTGACCCACGTCATCTCGGCCATCTGCTCCGCGGTCACGCCGCCGCCCCAATGAGACGTCTTGCTGTTCGGAAGGTCCACGAACGGACACGTCGCGATCTGGATCGGTTTCAACGACTCGAACACCTCCCGACGGAGATGGGGTGTGAACCCCGCGCGCACCTTTCCCGCAAACCGAAGCTGTTTCCCCTCGTGATAGCCCACGAGCAGCGCATCGACACCGTTCGGTCCTGACCGATAGCCACCGATGACGAACTCCTGCTGCTTGTCCAGTTTCAGCTTGACCCACGCGCCGCTGCGTTCACCGGACTGGTAACGCGAATCGGTGCGCTTGGCGACGACGCCCTCCAGTCCGACCCGGGAGACTGCGTCGATCACCTGTTGTGGCGTCCCAGGGAGCGGCTCGGACAACAGGATGCCCGAACCTTTGACGATGGAGGGCAATCGTTTCCGACGTTCGGTCAGCGGCAGTCGGGTCAGATCTTCACCATTCCAGTGAAGAAGATCGAACGCATAGAACACGATGGCGTAGGTGCGGTGTGCGGATCGATGCTGGAGCGCCTGGAATGACGGTCTTCCCTTCGAATCGAGGGCGACAATCTCGCCATCGAGAATCGCGGTCTCTGCCCTGAGCTTGCTGCCCGCGGCCTCAATCGTCGGATACGTGGCGGTGAGGTCGTTTTCGTTACGCGAGAGGATGCGGACGCGATCGCTGCTCTTCAGCAGCAGCGCCCGATATCCATCCCACTTCACTTCGTAGGTCCACTGCTTCCCTTCCGGCAGCTTGTCCGTGAGCTTCGCCATCATCGGCGGGACGAACGTGAGTGCAGATTCGCTCGGTCGACCCACACCTCATCGTGCCACACGCTGCGCCGGTACCTCCGTTGCAGCGTTCAGGCGGCGGTAAAAATGCCGACCAGGAAATCCTCATCCAAACGTGAACTGATCGATACCGGATCGGACAAACGCTATGTTCGTCGAGACGAGCGAGGCCATTTCAAGGAATCCGATGACGTTGGACGTTCGCCGTCTCGGGATCCGCGACGGCACGCGAAAACGAAGTCCGAGCGAGGTCAGGGAGACCGCGGCGATCGGTGAGACCAGCGCTGGGCGGTATCAGTGCGTCATGGCGTAGAGAAGCACATTGATGCCTAACGCGTAGCCGTCGATCGAGAACTGGTAGAAATACGCTGGGTCTTCCGTTTCACGCTCCCAGGAGTTCGACACGTCGGTGTTGTGTGTCATAACCGCGATGATGCGGCCGTGCCTGTCGCGAATCGCGCGGAGGTGCGCCACTGCGGTTTCTTCGCCGCGCTCCGAGGTCGTCCGGCCACCAACGGCACGCCAGAAACCGATTCCGGTGACTTGCGGAACCTTCTTCACCTCGAGCATCGAATGAAAAATCGGATCCGTGAGCGGGACATCTTCGATTGTGTACTCGGTCGGCGGCATGGCCCGGGCGAGTTCGCGTGACCACTGCTCCCACGCTGCCTCTCCCCAGAAGTCATCGACCCAGAGAAAGCCGCCCTTCTGCAGGTAGAGCCGCAGCGCGTTGGCTTCTTCCTGCGACAGGCCGATAGTGCCGACATCCGATGCCATCAGGTAAGGGCAGCCGAAGAGCGCCGGGTCGGTCAGCCGGACGAGCCACACGTGCGGGAAACCTGATGGCGGCCGACTGACGCGTGTCTTTGTCAGCTCCGACAACCGCGTCAGCAGATTGCGCTGCCCCCACGGGTAATCTGTGCGCCAACCGGCACCGTTCGCCTCGCGGCGGACGCTCGTATAAAGCATGTGGCATCCGGGAAGATTTCGATCCGGCCATTGCGGCGGTGGTAACTCCGCCGGATCACCCTGTTCGCCTCGCAGTACACCGAAACCGCCAAGGCCACCTCGGAACTGTGCGTACGAATAGCTCGCCGACGCGATCATCACGACGATCAGCAGACGCACGACTCGACGACGGCTTCCGCGTACCACGAGGTCTCGCGGGTGAGACTCTACTACCCGTGCCGCGATGTCTCAACTCGTCGCGCGCGCCCGATCGGCTTCCTGAAGATATGAAATTCCCTTCACTTCAGGGAACCGGCAGTCCTATGCCCACGCGCGCCACGGCGCCGCCACGCAGCGGCTCACCCGGGATGTAACCGGCGCTCTTGGCGCTGACCTCGACGATCAATGAGGCGTGGGAGGCGCCGAACCATGCAGGCGTCACCTCGTGATGCACCCGGCCGCGAACGCGCGTTCCCGTGCGCAGATCGAACTCGACCTGGGCCGGGTCAGTGCCGGCGATCGGCGGCTGCCGCCAGACGTCGACCGCGGCGCCGACGATCCAGCCACCCCACTTCGCGACGCTTCGCTGGCGCACGCCAACGCCCCACGGCGTCTCCAGCGGCGAACGGCCGATTCGGACCTCGACCTCCATCGGCACCGTTCGGCTCGGGTGAGATCGTTGCCGTCAACGCGCGCGATCGCGTGTGCGGATCACGATGGGTCGGCTGTACGCGGCCTTTGCTCGAGTTCAACAGTAATCAGCGAGGAGATTCAGGGAGATTAAGCGGGAGATTCAGATCGGCTCAGCGGAGCGCTGAGCGCTCGCGCGCGTGAGCGCGCGCCGTCGCGGACGGAGGACGCGATTCCACCACATCACCGCGCCAGTGAGGGACATCGCTGCGGGCGCGAGTCCGAAGAATGCCCAGGCGGCCTTTGTTGCCTGATCGCACAATCCCGGACCGCTGCACGGAATGCCGATCCCGTTGATGCGGCCGAAGTGGAGGTAGGCGAGCCAGTAGATCACTTGATCGCTGATCCGGGACGCGTCCGGGTCAGTGACAGGGTCGAGGCGATCGGCGAGCGCCTGAAACATCGCGGGGAATCCGAAGTATGCGCCGCTCAACGCGAACACGAGCGTGAACGCGAAGGTCCAGAACCCGATCATGCTGTGCAGGTGCCAGAACGTCCGCTGCCATCCCAGACCACGAGGCAGCGTCAGACTTCGACGCCACGTCTTGATTCCCGGCCACCAGATCACGAATCCGGTCGCAGCAAGGGCGACTATCGCGAATGCCGCCACGCCGTTGACTCGCCGTCCGGTTTCTCCGGCGAGCAGGTTGTCATGCAGGTCGAGCAGCCAGAACGTTGCGCGCATCACGCGCGGCGACGCCACAAAGAGCTCGTTGCGATAGACCAGCACGCTGCCCGTGACGCTGATCATGAAAATGTACAGCCCGATGGCGATGCCGCTCCAGAGGTGCACCTGAAACAGCGCCCGCCTCAGCCAGATCTTCTGCGGCTGCCGAACCCACCGCGCCCACATCGTCATTTGCCCGCGCGAGACTACCATTGAACCCTTTGAACCCATGAACGTCGTTAGCGTCTCGTGGGCGGACCATTTGGTCTTCGGCGAAGAAGATGGCCGTCTCGATACGCCTGAAAAGGTCTGGCGGCGAATGCGTGTATGGCGCGACGAGCTTGGTGCGGACGTCCTGCACTGGCGCGTGCTGCGGAAGCGCATCGCCGGACGATTCCATGCCGCTCGCGGCTATCGACATCCTTCACTCACCGCATCTCGATCGCTTGCCTGGGACGACTTCGCGCAGGTGCCGGCTCTTGCGCACGACGCGGGCCTCGAGGCGTGGCTGCATCTCACCGTGTTCGACGATGGATGGCCGCTCGCGACGGCGCGCGAGCGCGGGCGGAGTCACCACAACGCGATGCACGGCCAGCATGTGGCATGGCGGAGCGAGCTGACGCGCACACATCCCGAGTGGCTTGTCGTCGACCGTGCCGGTCTGACCCGCCAGCATGGTGTCGTGTCACTGGCATATCCGGAAGCGCGACGCGCGTTGATCGATCGCTGGATCGGACTGCTTGCGCCAACGCAGTTCGATGGACTCTTCCTCTGCTTCCGCTCGCAGTCGCGGCCGGCTGATCACGGCGATCAGTTCGGCTTCAATGAACCCACGCGCGCTGACTTCCGTACTCGATACGGCGCCGACATTCTGCGTGACGAATTCGATCTTCAGGCCTGGCGGAATCTGCTCGGCGAGTACATCACGATGCTCTTGAGAGAACTTCGGGAGGAACTGGAACGACGAGAGCTGGCGGGTCGCCGGCTTGGTGTCGGCGTGGCACGGGGCGACGTGCTCGGCCCGCCGCTAGGAAACACGACGCTGCACTGGCGCGACTGGATTGGCAGCGGCCTGGTCGACCATTTGATCGTGAACCAGAACTCATCGCAGTGTCCGTCGATGTGGCATCAACTCTGGCCGATGCATCGCGGCGACGGGTACGTCCAGAACTATCTCGACGGGCATGGCCTTCCACCGCTTTTCGACCATCTACGCACTGCGTACGCACCGGCTGTCGATGGCAGCAGGACGCAGCTGTTCGTGGCGCGACAGTGGTCTCAGCGGTGCGCCGATGAAGAGCGCGAGCTCTGCGCGATTCCAGGTGTCGCTGGTCTCGTCTTCAGTTCCTTCCGGCACGACAACCCAGCTGCGATCGCGCGGGACGACTGGCGAGCTGGTGCGTCGCGCCAACAATCCTCTATGAGCAGCTCACGAACTCTTTGAGGTGAGCGGCACGCCAGCGATCAAAACGACAGGTTCTTGCGCTCGAGCCATAGGGCGTCCCTCTTGCGTCTTTGAATGGTGAACAGCGATCGGATTCGATCGCCGTGAACCCCTGGAGGGTCCAATGGAAATTGTTGCTCGCATCATTACCGTCAGCACGACGGTGATGCTGGTCTCCGCTCCAGCTTTCGCACAGAAGGTCACCTACGACACGAACCGCGCCGCGGATTTTTCACAGGTGCGAACCTTCGCGATCAGAGACACTCCACCCGCCGATCTCAAGACGTCCCAGACGACGGCCTACGACAGTCCGATCGTCCGGCAGAACACCAATGCGGCGGTCGCCGCTCAGCTCGAAATGCGTGGCTTGAGGCGTGATAACGCGCACCCCGACGTGTATGTCACGACGCATCGGACGTTCCAGACCGAGTACTACGGCTACGGGTGGCCCGGTGGGGGATATGGATGGGGCTACGGTTACGGGTGGGGTTACGGTTCTTACTACCTCGACCCGATCGTCGTGGGCACGCTGGTCGTCGATATCACCAACGCCGAGACCGGCGAGCTTATGTGGCGCGGCCTCTCCGAGCGCGACATGCATCCGACGTCGAGCCCGGACCATCGCCTCAAGCGCATTAACAAAGAGGTGTACAAGATCTTCAAGAAGTATCCTGCGGGAACCGTGGCGACGAGCGGTTACGAGGTGCCGACAACGACGGACCGCTAGGAATCTGTTGCGGCGGATAGCGGCCGCCCGCGGTGGGGTCCGCCTTCAGGCGGACCACTGTGGTAGGCTCCGCCGCATGATTCGCCGCGATTTCTTCAAGACGCCACTGGCGTTCGCAGGCCTCGGATTGGCGCCTGCCTCGCCGGATCCGCGAGCCCGAACCGAAGCGGCGGACGGCGAAGAGCTGGCCAAGGCAGCGGACCTCACACGCTCTGTCGCCGCATTCATCGTCAACTCGAAATACGAAGACATTCCCGAAGACGTTATCGCGCTCGGCAAGAAGACGATGCTCGATGGCTTCGGTCTCGCGCTGGCTGGGTCCGCATCCGTGGTCGCACCCGTCGTGCGCCAGTACATCGCGACGCTCGGGTTGACGCGAAAATCGGCGACCGTTGTCGGCACCAACGTCAAAGTGCCAGCGCGGTTCGCGGCATTCGTCAACGGCGTGTCGATTCATGCGGACGATTACGACGACACCGGCTCTGCGCTGCATGTCGCAGCGCCGATCCTTCCGCCGGCATTCGCCCTGTGTGAGGAGGGGCGCCGCAGCGGCAGGGATCTGATGCTTGCCTTCCATGTCGGCGTCGAAGCTGCAAGCAAGATCGGCGACGCCATCTTCCCGCGCCACGACCGAGAAGGGTTTCACACGACCGGCACCATCGGCTCGTTCGGCAGCGCCGCGGCATGCGCGAAGCTGCGCGGGCTCGATGCCGAGCAGACCGCCTACGCGCTTGGGATCGCCGCATCGCAGGCCAGCGGCATTCGACGCAACTTTGGATCGATGACGAAGGCGTTTCACGCCGGACACGCCGCCGAAAACGGATCCGTCGCCGCCGACCTCGCCTCGCTCGGCTTCACGGCGGCCGGCGACGTGCTCGAGACGCCGCTCGGATTTTTTCAGGCCGCGGGCGGCGGGTTCGATCCGTCTGCAATCGTCAATCGTCTCGGTCGTCCGTGGATGTTCGCCTCGCCGGGCGATCTGATTAAGCGGTTCCCGTGCGGCACCATCCAGCAGCCGGTCATGGATGCCACACTCCGCCTGATCGCACAGCATGCGATCAAAGCGGCCGACGTCGAACGCGTCGACGTCGGCGGCAACCAAAGCAACGTCAACACGCTGTTCCGCCATCGGCCGACGACCGGACTCGAAGCGAAGTTCAGCATGGAGTTCGCCGTCGCGATCTTGCTCGTCGACGGTAAAGCCGGATTGGGACAGTTCACCGACTCGTCCGTCATGCGCGCGGAAGTCCAGGACATGGTCGGCCGCGTGCGATTCTATGCCGACCCGGAGTTCGACACGCTCGGCCGCGAGGGTGCCTTTCAGGCAGTACTCGAAGAGCCGATGATGATCCGAATTCAGATGAAGGATGGTCGTGTCCTATCGACACGCACGGAACCGGCGAAAGGCAGCCCGAAGAATCCGATGACCTACGACGAGGTTGCCGAGAAGTTCAGGACGAACGCGGAATTCGCAAAGTGGCCCACGGCGAAAACGGAGTCCATCATCAGGCTTGTCAGCACGCTCGAGCGCGCTCCCGCGCTTGCGCCGCTGACCGCGGCATTAGGAACGTAAGGCAGCCCAATATCCTCGGGACTTGGTTACAATCCGCGCAGGAGAAATCTCATGAAGCTCGCGACGCGAAAGCCAACCTTCCTCGTCATCGGCTTGCTTGGGATGTGCGGCGTCATGTGCGCCGTCGTCACGGCACAAAAGTCGTCGGCACCGCCGCAGCCGCACGCCGATCGGCTGCCTGCCATCAGCGCGCCGCGGCCGAACCGCGGCTCGCTTGTGGACAAGCCAGCCAGCGCGATGCCCGTCGCGCCAAACGGTTTTACGGTGAGCGTGTACGCCGAGATGCGAGCGCCACGCATGATGGTGTATGCACCGAACGGTGATCTGTTTGTCAGCTCACCGGCAACCAACACCATCACCGTTCTTCGCGACGCGAACAACGACGGGGTATTCGAGGCGCGCAGCGTGTACGCCGGTACACCTCCAGCGAATCTTCCAACTCCGCCTCCAGCTGGTCAGCGCCCTGCGCCGCCGCCTCCCGCGGGGCAGCCAGTGAATCCGAACGTCAACGGGGAACGCCTCGGGGCCTCAGCTCCGGCATGTGCGCCGCCGCCGCCATTCAACAATCGCGGGCCGGGCACCGTTGCCGCGCCGTTCGGGCTGGCGTTCCACGACGGCTATCTCTATGTCGGGAACACGGGATCGCTCGTGCGATTCAAATACACCAACGGCGACCTGAAGGCGCAGGGCGAACCAGAGAAGCTGCTCGATCTGCCAACGGGCGGGCACTCCACACGTAACGTGCTCTTCAACCGCGCTGGAACGAAGATGTATGTCTCCGTTGGTTCGATGTCGAACAACAACGCGGGTGAGGACTGTCGGCGCGCGGCGATCCTCGAATTCAATCCCGATGGATCGGGGTTCCGCGTGTTTGCGTCCGGCATCCGCAATCCTGTCGGCCTCGCGTTGCAGCCTGGAACCGACATCATCTGGACCGCGATGAACGAGCGCGACAATCTGGGCGACGATCTCGTCCCCGATTACGCGACCTCGGTCAAGGACGGCGGCTTCTACGGGTGGCCGTATTCCTACATCGGTTCGAACTACGATCCGCGCTACGTCGGCGCGTTTCCTGATCTGGTCAAGCGTGCCATCGTCCCCGACGTCCTGATTCCGGCGCATTCGGCTGCGCTCGGCATCACCTTCTACACCGGCACGCAGTTTCCACAGCGCTATCGCAACGGAGGATTTGTGGCGCTGCACGGCTCGTGGAACCGCTCAATAGGGTCGGGGTCCCGCGTGGCATTCTTTCCGATGGCGAACGGGAAGCCGGGGCCGCTCGAGGACTTCATGACCGGCTTCTACGTCAATGACGGCGAGGGTGGCGTGCCGCTCGAGCGTTGGGGCCGTCCGGTCGGTGTGACGGTTGCCGCCGACGGCAGCCTGCTGATCTCCGACGACGGCAGCAACAAGATCTGGAAAATCAACGCGAATCGATAACGCAAACCACGAAGGTCGCTACGCGTTCCGACTGGGCGCGAAGATCACGAAGCTTGATTAGCCTTCGTGTTCTTCGTGCCTCGCCGTTAGGCGGTCGATAAAATTCCTGCAAATTGCGCTGATGCGGTTGGGTGTGCGTCTTGCACCAGCTGCGGCCGTGGCGCGTTCGAGAACCAATCGTCGGCAATGGGATGCGATGGCCGTGAGGACATCGAGATCCCCGCGTAACCTGATTCGCGAAACCTCGCGTTTCGACTACCCCGACCCACCAAATCTGCAGCGTCTGAGTCCTCGGCAGGAAATCGAGGCGCGCGGCATGGCCGAAATACAGGACCGATTCGTCGGCGCAGGAGCGATCGCGCGCAAGCGCGATCCAATCAGGCGGCGCAGGCGATAAACGTAATCGAACCGACGGAAACCTTCAGGTCATAAGCGAACACTCGCGATACACACCGCGGCGCTGACTCCCGTGGTGGCAGGCAGCACCTTCGTGCCCGGTCTGTCTCGCCCTTCGTGTTCTTCGTGACCGCTATCAGGCCTTCGTGGTTCACGGTCGGAACAAACGATTGATTTTGAGAATCAGCGCCCGGCCGGACAGCTGCGGAAAGCGGGGCGCGAGCGTGTCTCTATCCTCGTTGTAGACGACGAAGAACTCGCTGCCGGGACGGTATTCCCACCGCAGCCGCACGTTCACGCTGACGGAATGGCTGCTCGAGTTGTACTGCAGCAGCGCGCTCGTAAACATCATCGGTGTCATCGTGTAGGTGACACGCGACCCGACAAGCTGGTTCGTGAAGGAGCCCTCCTTCAGATCGACAACGTTGAGCAGATATGCAGGCTCGAGCGACAGACGCGCGCCTGCATTCATCCGTCCCCGACTCAAACTGACCGTCGTCTTGTGGCCGCTGTAGAAGCTGCCGCGATCCAGCGCGAACTGACCGCTCATCTTCCGGCGCTGTCCGAGGTTCATCTGGACGTGGACGTTGTCGAAACGATAGCCGCCGACCGGCAGCGTAATGCCCGGCGCGATCTCAAACGGAAGCGGCAGAAACTCGTAGCTGTCGGTGAGGTCGACGAAGAGGCGATCGCTGTTCTGGAACTCGATCGCCAACTCCCCGGTCGACGTGCGTGTCTCGAGGTGGCCTCTGCCGTTGGTGATGTAGTCGATTGAGCCCTGATAGAAGAACTTCCGCACCGACGCGAAGCGTCTTGTCCGCGGACTGAACCTCCCCAGCGCGGTGCTGCGGCGCATATCGCGTCGGCGGAGGAAGCCGACCTCCGGATTGAAATCGTCGCCGACCGCGATGTGTTCCAGCTGCGCACCGTAACGGTCGCCGTTGTAATCGAGTTGACCGCGGTAGCTGACGTCGTTGGCCGTGCGGCCGTTCGTCTGCGAGCGAGCCCAGTACGTGTTGATGTTCAGATTGTCGTAAAAGCCGAACGTGCCATCGAAACCGTAGACACCGTTCGTGCCGCTGCCGCTTTGCCCGACGGACCGGCCGGTCAGCAGCAAGCCGATACTGCTGCGCCGAAGCAGATCACGTTTGAGACGCACGACAGAGAAATTCGTCGAGCGGACTCCGCGATCGTCCTGCGTCTGCATGTCGACCAGGCCCAGGCTGTACCGCCCGACTCGGCCCGTCGTCCGGCCACCGGCGATGATCGGTACGGGCTGTCCGTCATTCAGACCGATCCGGCGGCTGTAGAACAGAATCGGCACGTCGCTGTTCTGCGCTGAAAACCCACCCGCGGCGGCACCGCCGAACGCGAAGAGGCCCTGATTCTCGAGAAAGAAATCGCGTTTCTCGGGGAAGAAGACACTGAAGCGCGTCAGGTTCACCTGCTGCTCGTCGGCCTCGACCTGCGCGAAATCGGTGTTGTAGGTGAAGTCCGCCGTCAGGTTCTGCGTCAGTCCATACTTCACGTCGAGCCCGACATCGCTGCTCACGTCATTGGACAGGGCGGACGCGCGATTCGTTGTCACATCGGAAATGGCGTACGGCTTCAGCTCGAGGTTTCTCGTACCGGATGGAACTTCGAGTCCGACAACGGTGGCCTCAACCGAGCCCTGATAGAGCGCCGACTGCCCACGCGCCGCCGGCACGCGTGTGACGTATGAGATCTCGTTCTTCCATCGATTGGTGCGGAACGCATTGAAGCCCCAAACCTGTGCGCGGCCGGGTCGGTAGCGAAGCGACTTGAAGGGGACGGCGATTTCGACCGTCCAGCCGCCCTCAAAGCGGCCGGCCCGCACGTCCCAGACCGTATTCCAGTCGCCATTCCACTGCCGCTCGTTGGTCACCTGTCCGTCCTGACGTGCGCCGAGCGCGTTGGTGACGAAGTTGACCGAGTTGCGACGGTCGTAGAAGGTGTCGAACATGAAGGTGACGATGTCGTTGCCCTGCCACATGTTCGGACCATCGCGCCGCATCTCGTTGGCGATCATCTGACCCGGCTCGCTCTCCCAGCACCGAAACGACACGTAGACGTTGTCGTTGTCGAACGCGAGCCAGACTTCGGTCTTCTCTGTCGCCGGCTCACCCTCGCGCGGCTCCTGCTGAATGAAATCTGAAATTGGCGGCACGCTGCTGTAGAGCGGCTCGTCGAGCGCGCCGTCAATTCGCAGCGGCGTCGCGACCCGAACGGCGCGAATCGTGGCGCGGCCGGAGTCATCACGCGTGATGACCGCCGGAGCCACCGGCGGCGCGGGTCCATCGAAATCCGCGGGTAAGTCGAACGCGGGTGGGGCGCTTGCGTCGGGGCCGGCCTTAGCCGGCCCAGTCTTCGCCGGTCCAGCTCCGGCGGTCGCTGGCAGCGGTCCTTCATCCTGACCCGCCTGCACGATCGGCACGATGACCAGAATGAAGGTGCCGGTCAGCCACCACAGCTTTCGAAACACGAGCACGCTATTTTAGTGGGGTCGACGAGGAAAATGCTCAATGCGCGCGACGGCGACTATAATCCGCGCCATGAAAAGGTCTCTGCTCGTTGCCCTGACGCTCGCCTCGACGCTCGTCGCCACCACAGCATCCGCGCAGCTCGCGCCGTATAACGAGGCTGGCGCCACGATGGGTCACTGGCACATCGCCGCGAAGGACGTCGAAGCCAACAAGAAGTTGTTTCTCGCCATGGGCGGCAAGCTGTACATGCCGGGTGGACAGCCACTGATCGGTTTCCCGGGCCTCTACATCAGCCTGATCCTGAACGGTGAAACGGGTGAGGGCGGTACCACCGGCTCGGTCGTCAACCACGTCGGCTTCTTTGTCGACAACGTGCAGAAGCGCACCGCGGAATGGAAGGCCGCGGGGGTCAAGGTGTTACCTGGCAACGCGCTTCCTGGCGGCGGCACCCGCCAGGACCAGGCGTTTGTCGAAACGCCGGACGGCATCCGCATGGAGATCCAGGAAGACAAGACCCAGAGCGTCCCGATTCGCAACGGGCACATTCACCTGGCGGTGCCGAAGGCCGACATCGCGAAGGCCGTGGACTGGTACGCGCGCGTGTTCGGCGGGCAAAAGACGACGCGTAACGATGCGCCGGTCGTGGACGTGCCGGGCGTGCAACTGCGGTTCAACGCGGCCGATACGCCCCAGGCACCGACGCGGCACCGCGCCCTCGATCACTTCGGCTTCGACGTCAAGGACCACGCGGCATTCGTGAAGCGACTCGAGGCGATGGGCATCAAGCTCGATCAGCCTGTCGGCAAGGGATCGACGGGAAACACGATCACCTACATCACCGATCCCTGGGGAACGCGCATCGAGATCGTGCAGCGGCTGCCGGTCGGCGCCGCGGTGACGCAAACAGCCTCCGCGAAGTGACAAGAAGACGCGCTGACGGGAAGGGCCTCGTCAGACGGCCATCGGTGCGTCGATGCCGGCCCACAAATTCATCGTGTTCAGCTCTTCGCGTCCGCACGCTTTGAGATAGACAAACAGCTGCGTGCGATAAGCCGCATAACCGCAGAGGACGGTGTTGACGAGAAACGCACCGCGCGTGGTCTTGCGGCCGAACATCTCGATCTCGACCCTGAAGTCCGCGTCCGACATGGCGCCAATTCCAGACGCGTAGATGTCGCGTTGCGCGGCGATCGCGGCGAGCGTCTGATCGAAATCACGCGCTTCGGCGGCTTGCACCGCCGCACCCCACGCCGCCCTATCGAATGCCCCTCCCTTTGCCGCTTCGACCATGACTGGTCCCATTACGGTGAGATACCGCAGGAGCTCCAGGATGCTGCGCTGTTTCGGCGTCGGCCGGTAATCGAGCTTTGCGCGATCGATCTTGCCGGCCAGATGCAGCAGGATGTGGACTTCGTGCTGGAGCGATCCAATGAGTTCGGACTTGGTGAGTACCATCTGTTGGCCTCCGGGGGCGACTGCGAAACGATGTGTGAACCGTCATTTATAGCGGAACCCGTATCGCAAATCACGTCCAAACGGGTACGCTCCGACCCCGATTCAGGTTATAAGAGTGCCCACTCGAGGAGGAACGCCATGGTCGATGAAACTCGACGCAAGATCCTGAAGACCGGCGCCGCCGCAGCCGCCATGGCCGCAGTGCCGCCTGTCCTCGCCCAGCAGAACAACCAGGCCGCGCCCGCCGGCAAGTTCTACGAGCGCGGCAAGGTGCGCATCCATTATCAGGAGTGGGGCTCGGGCTTTCCGCTGCTGCTCATCTCCGGCGGCGGTCTCGGCGGCTCGACGATCAAGGGGTTGACCAATCCGTTCGACGCTCCGGGCGAGTTCAAGAGCGAGTACCGCTGCGTCGGCGCCGACCTGCGCACCGCCAACAGCGGCGAGTCGAGTGGCCCGCTCGAAGCCGATCGGCCGTGGGACATGTTCGCCGAGGATCAGATCGGACTGATGGATCACCTCGGCGTCGACAAGTTCATGGTGATGGGCTTCTGCATCGGCGGGCCGCTGATCTGGAACCTTCTCAAACACGCCCCGAACCGCGTCGTCGCTGCGGTGCTCGCACAACCGAGCGGCTTCCGCCCGGAAATGCCGACGCTGATGTTCGACACGAACATGCAGGGCTGGGGACCCGACTACGTGAAGCGCCACCCCGACGTGAAGATGGCGCAGGTGGAGCAGTTCTTGACGAAGATGTACAAGGCCAACCCGGACTTCGTCTGGTCGGTGAACCGCGATTTCGTGAAGCAGTGCAAGACGCCAGTGCTGATCCTGCCGGACGACATCCCGGCGCACCCGTATAAGACGGCGATGGAAGCAGCGATGCTCGCGCCGAACGCCGAGGTGAGCATGTTCCCGTGGAAGGAGCCGAAGGAACGGATTCCGCTGGCGGTTCGGCAGATCCGATCGTTTCTGCGCGCACATCGGCCGACGACCGCGACGGCATAGCCACGAAGGTCGCGAAGAACTTCAAACCACGAAGGCCACGAAGATCACGAAGAGTTGATTTCTCGTCGTGTTCTTCGTGCGCTTCGTGGTTTACCTTCTTCGACGCTTGGCAAGGCTGGCGATTTGGCTGGCTAACTGGCCGATTTGTGCGCTTAGGGTCCGTTCGAGCCCGCCAATCGCTTCCTTGAGATCCTGCTTCGTCGCCATCGTTGCCCGGAGCTGCTCTTCGAGCCCGCCGATTGCTGCCCGGAGCTCCGCCTTCGTCGCCATCGTTGCTTCCACGCGAGCGAGGTTCTCTGCGAGTAGCTTGATCTCACCGCGGGTAGCCTCGTTCAAGATCCCCGCGTGACGTCTTGCGTCCTGAATCTGCGCAACCAGCTCACCACGCGTCGCGAGGTTCGGCAGAAATTGCTCAATCCGATCCGCCTGCAGTTGGAGATTTCTGATCGCTTCTTCCATCTCGGTCGGGGTCATCGCCGCAATTCCTTTGGAGATTCACGGAATCGGCGGGACGCCGATCCTACCATCGTCGATGACGCGCAAGGAGCGAGCCGGTACAATCCGCCCATGACACCGTTGATTGTTCACGCGCGGCGCGCCGCGCTCGTCTTCGGATTGATGGTGCTGTCGGTGATCCCGGCCTCGGCACAACTGCTGGCGGCCAAAGACGGACCGGTGGTCTACGGACATCACCACCTGAACGTCACCAGCATCGAGGCACACAAGAAGTTTTGGATCGACACGCTAGGCGGCAGATCGGTGAAGGTCGGCACGAGCCCGAACGAGATCGTGATGTTCCCGAACGTGCTGATCTTCCTGCGCGAGCAGAAGCCGACTGGCGGCACGAAGGGAACCACGGTGAACCACATCGCGTTCGCCGTGAAGGATGTTCGTCAGATGCGGGACAAGGCGCGGGCCGCGGGCTACCCGATCGTCACCCGCGAGGAGGCCGGCGCGGGCGACGTCGTCACCGACGACATCTCGTTCAACAAGGAGCAGGGCAGCTACTCGGCGTTCGTGATGGGGCCGGACGATATCAAGGTCCAGTTCTTCGAGGTGAAGAGCAGCCCGGCGCCGATCGCGCTTCATCACGTGCACTTCGCCGGACCCGCAGCCGAGATGCGCGACTGGTACGTGAAGGTGTTTGGCGCGAAGCCCGGAACGCGCGGCGTCTACAACACGGCCAACCTGCCGGGCCTCGATCTCTCATTCGGGCAGGCGGCGACACCTGTCACCGGCACGCGTGGCCGCGTGCTCGACCACATCGGCTTCGAGGTGCAGGGGCTCGAGGCGTTCTGCAAGAAGCTCGAAACGATGGGCATCAAGCTCGATCGCCCGTACACGAAAGTCCCGGCGCTGAACATTTCGATCGCCTTCATCCAGGATCCCTGGGGCACGTACATCGAGCTCACCGAAGGGCTCAAGGACGTTCACTGAAGTATCCAGAAAGCGTGCAGGCCTCGCCCGTGATCCGAGTTATACGTCTCGGGCTTGGGTACGCGTCTCCCTCGCTGCCCATATTGCGCATCCGCCAACACGTCCGTCATCAGGACTGACGCTGTTGGCCGTGTGGGCGTGTGTCAGTGCGCGCAGTGCTCGAGACAGTGGATGCAGAGCCTGCCGGACCGCCGGTTCATGTCCGACCGGCGGACGGGAGCGCCGGACCGCCGAAGTCAGGCCGATCGGCGGCGCCAACCCAACTCCCATTAGGCGCGCCCGTACCTTCGCCGGGGTAGCTCGGACGAGATCGGGCGCCCAGGACCGGCGTATACTCTCGACCGCGGGATTCCCCACAGCCCTCATTTCCGAAGGAGCGAGCGATGGGTTCGAAACGACTTGATCGAAGGGAACTCCTCAAGCATGGCGCCACGTTGGCTGGCGGCTTGACCCTTGGAGCAATGGCCCCGGCGAGCGGCCAAACGCCAGCATCCGGAAGCCCGGCAGCAGCATCGGGACCGAAGATGATCAGGGGCGACAAGGATCTGATTGCCTACGGCGATCGCTCCCATTTCGTGACCTCTGTCCGCATACCGCACGGCGGTCGGCCGTCGCCTGATGCGTTCGGCCTCGTGTTTCATGTGGCGAGCCCGCTTCAGGATTCCGTGGGAGTGATCACGCCATCGTCGCTCCACTACGTGGCGACGACGCGTGGCTCCTTCTTGCCGGACATCGATCCGAAGGACCACCGTCTCATGATCCACGGCATGGTCGACCGTCCTCTGACGTTCACGATGGAGGACTTGAAGCGCCTGCCCTCGGTCACGCGTCTTCATTTCATCGAGTGCGCGGGAAACAGGTCGACGCCGAAGGCAAAGAATGTCCAGGAATCACACGGGATGACCAGCAACGCCGAATGGACCGGCGTACTGCTCTCGACGCTGCTCAAGGAGTGCGGCGTGAAAGGCGGGGCAACCTGGTTTGTTGCCGAAGGCGCGGAGGAAGTGAAGGGCGCATCGAGCATGCCGATCGCTAAGGCCATGGACGATGTGATCGTGGCCTACGGCATGAACGGTGAGGCGGTGCGGCCCCAGAACGGTTTTCCCCTCCGGCTGATGGTTCCCGGCTTCGAAGGCATCTTCTCGACGAAGTATGTGCGGCGAATCAAGCTCGTAGACCGCTACTACATGAACTACAACGACTACGGCCATCTTCGCCAGGACGAGAAAGAGGCGGTGTTGGGTTTCCAGTGGGGACCGAAATCGGTCATCACGCGCCCATCCGCCGGACAGCAGCTGGCGGGCAAAGGCTTCTACGAAATCACCGGCTTGGCCTGGTCGGGTGGCGGAGCGATTAAGAGAGTCGAGGTCTCCACCGACGACGGCAAGCATTGGATGGACGCGGAGTTCAAGGGAACGCCGCAGCGGATGGCGCATGCAAGGTTCGGCTGTCCCTGGAACTGGGATGGAAAGGAAACCGTGCTGCTTTCGCGCTGCACGGACGAACTCGGCGCGGTGCAACCGACGCGAGCCCAGGTCGCCAAGTTCTTCAACGTGCCGCTCGGCGAGGTGCCCGGGCTGGACAACACGATTCAGCCGTGGCATGTGGCCAGCGATGGGAGCGTGACCAATGGGCACACCACTTAGGTTTCTCGCGTGTGTGCTCCTGGGAGGATTCCTCCTGGGAGCGTCCGTGCTGGCGCAGTCGTCGGCCAAATATGGTGTCGGAACAACGCCGACCGCGGAGGAAATACGCGCGTGGGATATCTCCATCGGTCCTGATGGAACGGAACTCCCGCCGGGCCGCGGCACGGCCAAGGAAGGTGCGCAGCTTTTTACGAGCAAGGGGTGCGTGGCCTGTCATGGGGCGAACGGGACCGGAGGCCGGGCTCCCGAGTTGAAATCGAAGGACGGTCCAAGCGTCGAGACATGGAAACGGGGCCGGATACTGCCGGTACGCGCACCGTTCGCGACGATCGTCTGGGACTACATCAATCGCGGGATGCCGCTCGGTCGAGAGGGATCACTCAAACCCGATGAGGTATACGCGCTGACGGCGTTTCTCCTCAGCCTCAACGAGGTCATCACGGAGGACTTCGTACTCGATCAACAGAGTCTTCCGAAGGTCAAGATGCCGCTTGGTGACGACTACGCATCGCTTCCTGACTGGAAGCCCAAAACGCGAAGGATGAAAGGCTACCCGTACTAGACAGCCACCCACCTGACTGGCGCGAGTCAGGTGGGTACTTACTGCGGGCTCGTGTAGTCGAACCCGAGCAGTCGGCTGGCCACGGCCTTAGCAATCAACTGCGCAACGTCCTTCTGCACAGATAAGTTGTCCGCGCAGTCGCGTTCATACGCGTCCGCCCAGATGTGGGTGGCGTCCGCCGCGTCGATCAGTTGAATCGTGATTCGAACGCGGGTCTGCGCATGGCGAACCCGCCCCTCTATTACGTAGTCCACCTGCAAGGCATCGCGAACGGTCTCGATCGGCCCGCGGGCGGACTGGAGCTGGCCAACCGCGAATCGAGAGACAACGCCGATTGCCGGGGCGCAGCGGTTCGTGATCTGCGCGATCGTCTCCTCGGTCAAACCCTCGGTGAACCCGTCTGGCTCCGCCTGACTGGTGATCGCCGAAAACGGCAGCACGGCCAATCGCATGCGAAGGCTGGTTGCACTGCCCCGCCCGTCATCACTCGGCACCGCACCGAGAAACCGGTAGCCCCGTCGAGGAAGCGTTTCGATATATCGCGGTGCGTCGGCCGAGTCACCCAACGCGCGGCGCAGCCGGCGCACGGCGGCGTTGATGCTGTGCTCGAAGTCGACGAAGGTGTCGGAAGGCCACAGTCGCGCGCGGAGCTCTTCGCGGCCCAATACCTCGCCCGGTCGCTCCAACAACCCTTCCAAGAGGCGGAAGCTCTGGCCTTGTAGGACAATCCGGACGCCGCCCTTGTACAGCTCTCCTGACCGCAGGTCGACGCGATAGGGTCCGAACGAGACAATTTTCGATTGGTGTACCGTGGCCATTTTCGCGTGCTCTCAAATGCTTTCCTCGATGTTTCTTCGAGAACGTTGATGCGTCGCCACTTCGGACGATCGATTGTCACACTTTATGTTTGACTACAATCCTCGTCAAATGACATATTGCATGGGTGACAATTTCCCTCCCCAGACGCCAGGAACGGCGCCAGCCGGTCTACCGCGAGATTGCCGATGCCATTGCCCGCGAAATCAAGGCCGGTCGTCTCAAACCAGGGGAACGGCTTCCGACGCAACGCGAGCTGGCGACGCAACTCGGCGTGACGCTCACCACCGTGACGCGTGCGTATGCGGAAGCCGATCGCCGCGGGCTCGTGCGCGGTGAAGTTGGCCGAGGCACGTATGCCCGGTCGCGCGAGCTCGAACTTCATCCCCGTGTCGTATCGGAAGGACCGATCAGTCTTGCGACGAACACGCTGTTGCCGGTGGAGCACATTGACGCGCTCGCCGATCAACTTGCGGCCTGCGCTCCTCGCGGAGGCGAGACTGCGGTGTTCGAGTATCAGGGACGCGTAGGTCCCGTTCGGGCACGTGCCGCCGGCGCCGACTGGCTCGAGCGCCTCGGACTACAGAGCAATCCGGATCAGATCACCGTGACCGCAGGAGGGCAGCACGCAATCCTGGTGAGTCTGCTTGCGGGGACCGATGCGGGTGACGAAGTGCTGGTCGAAGAGTTTGCCTACTCCGGCATCCTGGAGCTGTGCGCGCGGCTCGGTCGACGCGCCCGTGCCGTTGCCATGGACGAGCACGGCCTCGATCCGGCTGCGCTCGACGCGGCGTGTCGCGACGGACGTCCACGCGCTTTGTACATGATGCCAACGTTGCACAACCCGACTTCGGTGACGATGCCCGCACGGCGGCGACAGGAGATCGTCGAGATCGTGAGGAAGTACGGTCTGTTCGTCATTGAAGACGATGTGTACGGATATCTCGCACCCGACGTACGGCCTCTCTTCGACAACTTCGCGCCGGATCGAGCGGTGTACGTGACAAGTCTGGCGAAGGCGATCACGCCCGGCCTGCGCGTGGGCTACGTTCGCGCGTCGGTCGGATTACGAGAGCGGCTCGAGGCCGCGAGCCACTGGACCGTCATCGATCCCGCGCCCGTGATGGTCGAACTCGCCGCGCGCGTCATCACCGGTGGTCTGGCCGATCGCATCGTCGAATGGAAACGGTCGGAGACCGCGGCACGTCAGGAAATTGCGGCTCGCATGCTGGCAAAGTTCCGGTGCCAGACTTCGCCTATGAGCCCCCATCTGTGGATGCATCTTCCGGAAGGGTGGTCGTCTGACGCATTTGTTTCACAGGCACGTGACGGCGGTGTTGTCGTCAATGGCGCGCACGCTTTCATGGCTGATAAGCGTGCACCGAGGAAGGCCGTTCGAGTCTGTCTAGGAACTCCACGCTCGCGCGAAATCCTTGAGCAAGCGCTGGGTCGTCTGGCGCAGCTTCCCGATGGTGCGCAGACGCCGCACTCGATGGTCGTCTAGGGGGCTCAGCTCCGCGCAGGCGCGGCCAGCGGCGCTACGGACCCGGAGCGTGATAGCCGTGTCATCACAGCATGGATTTCTGCACACGCTCCGCTCAAGTCGCGAGTATTGATCTGAAAACACGGTACGAGCCGTGCCAGAGTCACCGCGGCGTCTAGCCCGTCGTTACTGTGGGCGCCCGCATTCAATGCGTTGGCGAGGAGATGGACGGTCGCAACCGAGGAACTGATACGCCGACATTTCGCCGGAGGTTCGGAAGACCGTTCCGGAAAGATGACTGCGACTAACGGCAGCGGTTCTTCACTCAGTCCGGCTCCGCGAAAGCGACAGGTCGGCACGTGAAATCGACTGCCAATCGCGACAGTGCCTTGCGGTAATTGGAGAGGAGCGGGTGGTCGGGACTTCAGACCGACTGCATGCGCGTAGTGATGAACCAACCGCTGGCGGATGTCGATTGGCGCCAGTTCATCGCTCAGGTAGCTGAAGCCCCTCTCGAGAAGCCCGAGTGTCAGTGTCGATTTCCCAGTGCCAGGAGGCGCGGCCAACACACTGACACCACCGGCAAGCGCCACAGCCGCAGCATGAAGAAAGTAGAGGTCGGGGCGTCGGTGCTGGAGCGCGATAGTCAGGCTCTTATCGAGGTGCCACAGAAGAGCGTCCGTGTCCTCGACCTGAGCGTAGACTCCATTGAAGTCCCGAACACGGAAGCCCTGTGCTGTATTGCTGTTGCTCCGTTCAATTTGATAGCGGCCCGTTACTTCCGAGGACGACCGGGAAAAGGGAACGATCAGGCCACCGAAGGCAACCTCGACTATTGCAGCTATTGCCTCGTCGGCGCACCGTATGTGGAATGTGGAGTCGCATGCGCGCAACACAAACATGTGCGCCGACTTCGCCATAGAAGCGGAAAAACACCGACTGAGGCGTTTTGTGTGCTCTTATTTTCAGTGATTGCCGCCGCGGTTACCCGGATTCCCAGGACCTGTGCCGGGACCGTCATTGATCGGCGGATTTCCAGGCGGCTGCGGATCCACCCCGTTGCCAACGCCGTTATTGCCTTTTTCCGACCCGGCCGCGGCGTATGCGGGCGTAGCTTTTAGCGACAGAATCACCGGAACCGCATACGCAATCCGAGTGACAAATCCTCGGCGCGAATCGTCGTGTTCCTGTTTGTCTCGATTCATCACGTCTCCTATGATGCAGTGTCATCCGGTAACGGCGGGGAGATTAACAGGCCCAGTTCCTCAAAATCCGACAGCGTTCTCATGACGGCATCGCGCACGTTTTGCGGTGCGTCCGTGAAGCTCGCCCTGATAGTTGCAGCAATCTCATCAACTGAATGACGGCCGTCGCACGCGCTCCAGATGTGACTAGCGGTCGCATTGAGCTGATGAACGTAACCCCTCGTGCGATCCAGGATCACCACATCGCCGTCGACTGTGCACGCCGTCAGACCAGCGCCGCTTCTGCGGCATGGTCGTCTATCGGCCTCTGCCATATTCATTAAGCGCGTGCCGAAACGTGCAAACAGAAGGCCACGATAGGACGCAACGCGTGCAGGCCGCTCCCTACAACAGCTGCAGACAAAGTCCGTCCAAGAGCCGATTTATGTTTCTTTTAATAGCGACCTACGACGCTTTCAGCGAAACGTGCCTCCAGACCTGCAAGCGCCATCAACGTGCGGATGGGAATCGCCCTCAACAGCAGCGTGGCGCACGCTGTGCACTTGGCCTCTGTTCTAGAACTGCGTTTGACTCACTTCATCGCCGAACGGCATGACGCGTTCGGGTAACCATAGCTGTGGCGAACGGCTCGACCTCGACACGATGGTGCTGACCCTTCTGCGGGGGCTCGCCGCACGGGACACCCACATCGATTTGACGGCAATTGCGCCGTCGGTGATCGAGCGCGCGCTCGAACTCGGGCTTGGGCCAGTCGTGGCCCACCTTGCGGGCACCGCCGACCGCCTTCCCGAACGTCCATATGTGGAACGGACACGCGCCGCTGAATTGACCGCCCACGCGCTGACAACCGCTGCCTACGATTCGCTTGCACGTGCGTTGGCCGTTGCTCGAGAGATCGAATGCCCTGTCATCCTGCTCAAGGGTGCCGCAACCGCACTCCTCTATTACCCGTCACCACATCTGCGTCCGATGGGCGACATCGACTTGCTTGTCCCAGTCGATCGACGGGCAGCGTTTGAAGAGGCCCTCCGCAGGTCCAACTTTCGTCAGTTCCCGATAGACCCGTGGGTGAACTATGACGATCACCTCCATAGCGCACCGTTTTGGGATCCTGAACGCGGTGTGTGGATTGAGGTCCATACGAGCGTGTTCCCGCGGGATTACCGGTTGGCGCGGAATCCGCGATTCTCGCAGGCGGCGATCGCCGCGCAGCTCACGCCGATCGCCGTTCGCGATCAGACCGCGTATGCAATGAACCACGAGCTGCAACTGATTTACACCAGCGCTCGATGGTCTGAGATGTTCAATCCGCGTCACGGTGTCTACCCGATCCTGGATGCGGCGCTGCTGATTCGCCAGCATCGTGACACGTTGGATTGGGAGCGAATCCTGACGCTTGTCCAGGGGTCCTGGGCTGCCCTCCCGCTGCATCTGATGCTCTGGTATCTCGATGAATCGGACCTGTCGCCGATACCACTTGACGTCCTCCATGCGCTGGGCACGCGCTACTGTCACCTGAATCGGCACTCCCGCACGGTCCTGAAGCGGGTGATCTCGACCTGTGTGATCGAGGGGCGATTCGTGAGACGCAACGAGCCCCGGCTTCAGCTTGTGTGGACGAGTCTGGTGCGACCGAAGTCGCTGAATGGGTATCTCCGCTCGGTCGCGCACCACCTCGCTCGTCCGGCGGTCGCCCGGCGCGCCGGCATTGCGTAGCGCAGAGGATTCGTCGCGGCCACGCAAAGGATTTCAGAACCGGGCACAGCGGTCCCGGTGTATAAAACGTCGAGCGAAGGAGGCCCAGTAATGGACCGGAAGAAGCCTAGCCGCAGGAAGTTCATCGCCACCGGCGCCGCTGTCGCGGGAGCCGCCGCCGGAGCGCTGAAACCGGCTCACGCACAGACGCCAGCACCGGCCGCATCAGCCGCTGGGGCCGCAGCCGCGCCGGGGAAGAACATCAAGGAGATCATCGCCTACGGCGAACGATCTCGCTACGTGAACTCCATCCGCGAGGCCGCGGAGGGCCGCCCCTCCCCCGATGCCTTCGGCCTGACCTTCCACGTCGTCACCCCGCTCGGCGAGTCGGCGGGTATCATCACGCCATCATCACTTCATTACGTCGCCGCCCATCGCGGCTTCTACGTCCCCGACATCGATCCGGCAAAACATCGACTGATGATTCACGGGATGGTGGATCGGCCGTTGATCTTCACCGTCGACGAAGTCAAGCGGATGCCGTCGGTCACCCGCGTCCACTTCCTCGAGTGCATCGGCAACCGCTCGAACGCGAGACGGAACACCGTCGCGCAAACGCACGGGATGACGAGCTGCAGTGAATGGACCGGCGTGCTCGTGTCGACGCTGCTCAAGGAAGCCGGCGTGCAGAAGGACGCCTCATGGATCGTGTCGGAAGGCGACGAAGAGGTGAAGGGCGCCTCCAGCATTCCGCTCGGCAAGGCGATGGACGATTGCCTCGTCGCGTGGGCGCAGAACGGCGAGCCCGTGCGTCCGCAGCAGGGGTTCCCGCTGCGGCTGATCGTTCCCGGCTTCGAAGGGATCTATCAGACGAAGTATCTGCGGCGCATCAAGGTCGTCGATCGCTATTACATGACCTACAACGACTACGGCCACCTACAGAAAGATCCGAAGGTCATCGCGCTGACGTCGCAGATTGGACCGAAGTCGGTCATCACGTTCCCGGGCGGCGGCCATCAGTTGAAAGGGCCGGGCTATTACGAGATCAGCGGTCTTGCGTGGTCGGGCGGCGGCGCCGTCAAGAAAGTCGACATCTCTACCGACGGCGGCAAGACGTGGAAGGTCGCCGAATTCCGGACACCGGCTTTTCGCATGGCGCACACGCGGTTCGCCCTGCCATGGACGTGGGACGGCAAGGAATGCGACATCATGTCGCGCTGCACGGACGAACTCGGCACGGTGCAGCCGACACGCGCGCAGGTCGCCAAGTTCTGGAACGAGCCGCTCACGCCGCAGTTCAACGTCAAGGGCGCCGACAACACGATCCAGGTGTGGAAGATCAGAGGCGATGGGAGCGTGCACAATGCGAACTTCCTCTAGGCTGCTCGCATTCGCGCTGATCATCTTCGGCGCCTCGGTGAGCGCGCAGTCGCCGACGTATCACCTCGGAAGAACCCCGACGCCGGAAGAAATCAAGGCGTGGGACATCGCCATCAGTCCCGACGGCCACGAACTCCCACCGGGCCACGGCACCGCGAAGGAAGGCAGAGACGTCTTCATCGAGAAGGGATGCTCGCAGTGCCACGGCCGCAACGGCGAGGGCGGCAAGGCGCCGACGCTGATCGTCATGAAGGGAATGTCCACCGCCGCCGGCAGGCCAATGCCTGGAATGGATATGGGTATTCAGGCACCAGGCCTGATGGCTGTGAGCGCGCCGTTCGCGACGACGATGTGGGATTACATCAACAGGGGGATGCCACTCGGACGAGAAGGCTCGCTCAAGCCCGACGAGGTCTACTCGCTGGTCGCGTTTCTGCTCTTCAGGAACGACGTGATCAAGAGCGAAGACGAAGTGCTCGACAACCAAACGCTGCCGAAACTGAAGATGCCGAACCTGAGTGGATATACCGAGCATCCAGAGTGGAAGCACGCGACGCCACGGCTTTCGAATTATCCCTAATCGTGGGGCGACCTGAAGGCCGGCCCTACTAACTCGTGCGAGGTAGTTGATAGCGACACCATCGTGGAACATCAGCGGCCAATCGAGACCTGCAGTTGCGACTTCATCTGTCCTTGCATCGTGGGGCAGATGGCGGTTCGGCCGACCAAAGGTTCATGCACCTTCGCGATGGCCATGCAGATCGAACGGGGCAGCTTCGGCGGCGTCT
>Ga0207659_10000106_pt1 | contig 49900 bp, 44 predicted proteins | sample KBSM43metaG_FD_184330 | JGI IMG/M metagenome (GOLD analysis project Ga0207659, IMG submission 184330) | Miscanthus rhizosphere microbial communities from Kellogg Biological Station, Michigan, USA - KBS M4-3 metaG (SPAdes) (version 2) | ecosystem: Host-associated > Plants > Roots > Rhizosphere >...
TGGATGCATCGGCGTTGGCGGGACGAGCAGCCCGCCGGCGATGCGACGGCGGGGATGTTTCCGCCGGCTGACACGGACGGGTAGGAGGGTGCCTGGTGCTGGGTGCTACGTGCTGGGTGCTGGTGCAAGTAATGGTGCTGGGTGCTTGGTGCTAAGTGCTGGGTGCTGGTGCCGGGTGTCGGGTGCTGGTGCCGGGTGCGAAACGGCGGCGTCCGCGGGCGCTGGCGCGCGGCACCTTTGGCACCCGGCACCGCTAGCACCCGGCACCGCTAGCACCCGGCACCGCACCCGACACCCGGCACCAGCACCCAGCACATAGCACCCAGCACCCGGCACTCGCTTCTACTTCCTCGCGATCGGCATGCGCCAGCCGGTCCCGAACGCCCGATCGGTGACCTTGATACCCGGCGCCGCCTGCTTACGCTTGAATTCCGCGGTGCGCACCAGGCGCAGCACCTTCGACACGGTTTCCGCGTCGAACCCCGCCGCGATGATGTCGTCGGCCGGAAGATGCTGCTCGATGTGCTTTTGCAGAATCGCATCGAGCACCTCGTAAGGCGGCAGCGAGTCCTGGTCCGTTTGATCCGGGCGAAGTTCGGCCGACGGCGCTTTGGTCAAGCTCGCTTCGGGGACGATGGCGCGTCCGGTCGCCTGGTTTTTCCAGCGAGCAATCCGGTAGACCATCGTCTTGGGTACGTCGGCGATCACGGCGAGACCGCCGTTCATGTCGCCGTAGAGCGTGGCGTAGCCGACCGACATCTCGGACTTGTTGCCGGTCGTCAACAGCATGGCGCCGCGGCTGTTCGACAGCGCCATCAGCAGTGCGCCGCGGATCCGCGCCTGCAAATTCTCCTGAGCGACGCCGGCGTCGCGGCCGGCAAAGGCGTCCATCAGCGCCGCGTCGTAAGCGCGCATCACGCCCTCAATCGGCAGCGTGATCGTTTCGATCGCCAGTTGGCCCGCCAGCTCGCGCGCGTCGTCAAGGCTGCCCGGGCTCGAATACGGCGAGGGCATCAGTACACCCAGCACATTCGCGGCGCCGAGCGCGTCCACCGCGATGGCGGCGGTCACCGCCGAATCGATCCCTCCTGACAAACCGAGCACGGCGCTGCTGAAACCGCACTTGCGGACGTAGTCGCGCGTTCCCAACGCCAGCGCCCGCCAGATTTCCGATTCGACTGACCGATCGTCGTCCGCGGGAATCGGCTGCACGGCGTTCAGGTCGCAGACGATGACATCGCTTTCGAATGCCCGGCCACGAGCGGTCGGCGCGCCACCGGCGTTGAACGCGCAGCTGCGGCCGTCGAATACCAGGTCGTCGTTACCGCCGAATTGATTCACATACAACACCGGCACGTGGTGACGCTTCGCCATGCTGCCGAGCATTTCTTCGCGCCGCGGCTGCTTGCCGGCGGTGAAGGGCGATGCCGATAAATTGACGATCGCATCGGCGCCGGCGCGAACCAGTTCCTCGATTGGGTCGTGGTGGTATCGGCGGCGCTTCCAGAAATCGCGGTCGTTCCAGATATCCTCGCAGATGCTGATTCCCAGGCGGCGTCCGCCGATATCCAGCGTCTGCGGTCCGTGAAACGGCTCGAAGTATCGATCTTCATCGAACACATCGTAGGTCGGAAGCAACGCCTTGCGAAACCGCGAGCCAACCGTGCCGTGCTGCACCAACACCGCGCTGTTGAACAGCGGACGCCCGACATCCGATGTATTAGCCTCCGGCAGTCCGACCAGCAGCGGCGGCAGTCGCGCGGCATCTCGCGCCAGTGCTGCCACCGCGTCCCAGCTGTTCTTGACGAAGCCTTCGCTGAGCAGCAGGTCGCGAGGCAGGTAGCCGACCAGCGCCAGTTCGGGTGTCACGGCAAGCGCGGCGCCGCCGGCCTGGGCCTTCGCCAGGGCGTCCAGAATCAGCCGCGCGTTACCGGCCAGATCGCCGACGGTCGGGTTGATCTGGAGAAGAGCGACCTTCATTCGGTGAATCGGTACTTGAAGAGCACCCACAATGCGTTGAAGCCGGCGCGCCAGGTGATCTTCTTGCCCTGCTCGTAGCCGCGGCCGGCATAGGTGATCGGCACTTCATACACACGATAACCGCGCTTGAAGATTTTTGCCGTCATCTCGGGTTCGATGCCGAAACCATTCGACTTCAACCTCATCGAGCGCAGCACTTCGACCCGCATCACCTTGTAGCAGGTTTCCATGTCCGTCAGCATCGTGTTGTAGAGAATGTTGGTGACGAGGGTGACGAACTTGTTGCCGAGATAATGCGCGAACATGAAGGCGCGGTGGCGTCCGAGGAACCGTGATCCGTAGACGACATCCGCCTTGCCCTGGCAGATCAGGTCGATCAGCTGCGGGAATTCCTCGGGCGAATATTCGAGATCCGCATCCTGGATGACCACCAGATCGCCGGTCACCTCGGTGAAGCCTCGTCGCAGCGCCGCGCCTTTGCCGCCGTTCTTCTGGCGAACCAGCTTGAACGCGAGCTCTTTCTGCAGCTGCTGCAGCAGATCGCCGCAGCCGTCGCTCGAGCCGTCGTCGACGACGATCAATTCGATCCGCAGCGGTACAGCCAGCACCCGTCGGATGATTTCCTCAACCGTGGTACGCTCGTTGTACACGGGCATCACCACGGAAAGCAGCGGGTTCGGGTTGGACATGATGGGGAATGCCGAGTTTGACTGAAAACCGTACCACAGCATGAAGCGCCTCGTCATCCTCGCGCCGAACTGGCTCGGCGACGCCGTGATGGCACTTCCAGCGATCGCCGACGTCCGCCGCGGCGCGAAGGATGCGGTGATCGCGGTTGCGGCGCGGGCACCGGTGGCGCCGATCTTTCGACTGGTTCCAGAGGTAGACGAGGTTCTCACGATTGAACGTCGTAGCTGGTTCGAACTCGGAACCGCCGACCTTCGCGGCGGAGCGTTCGACACCGCGCTGTTGCTGCCGAATTCGCTGCACTCGGCACTGATGGTTGTTCGCGCGGGCATCCGGGACCGGTGGGGCTATCGCACCGACTGCCGCGGACGGTTGCTGACGCGCGCCGTTCAACCACCCTCGGGGCTGCATCAGGCCGAGTACTACCAGCAACTGGTCCATGCGCTCGGCTTTCCAAACGGGCCACTGGAGCCGCGTCTGCCAGTGTCGAAAACCGCGCGCAAGGCCGCGAGTAAGCTGCTGTCGAGTGGCGGCTGGGATCCGCGGACGCCGCTGGTTGCGCTGGCGCCTGGAGCGGCGTTTGGCGGAGCGAAGCGGTGGCCGCCGGGGCGATTTGCGGCGCTGGCTAGTGGCCTTGCCGCCGACGGCGTTCGTACAGCGATGGTCGGCAGCGGCGGCGATCGCCAGACCGCGGACGAAGTGAAGGTGCGAGAGCCGAGAGTGATCGATCTGGTGGGTCAAACCGATCTGTTGCAGCTCGCCGGCGTGCTCGCGCTGGCGCGCGCACTGGTGACTAACGACTCCGGCGCGATGCATCTCGCCGCCGCCATCGGCACGCCGGTCACCGCGGTGTTTGGTCCGACCGATGAACGCGCGACTCGTCCACTCGGGGACGGTCACACCGTGGTGACGGCCAGCGTCTGGTGCCGCCCGTGCATGCTCCGCGAGTGCCCGCTCGATCACCGCTGCATGGAGGGCATCGAGACCGCTCGGGTCATCGCAGCAACGCGCGGGGTGCTGTGACACGCGCCGTTTTTCTCGATCGCGATGGCACGATGATCCGCGACGTCGGCTATCTCTATCATCCCGACGAGATCGACTTCTTTCCGTGGACGGTTGACGTGATTCGCGCGCTCAGCGCCGCAGGATTTGCGGTTGTTGTGACGACGAATCAGTCGGGAATTGCGCGCGGCCTGTTTTCGGAAGCGCAGCTCGATGCGGTCCATGCGGCCATGGCACGAGTGCTCGAGGCCGGCGGCGCGCGTGTCCGCGCGTATTACTATTGTCCGCACCATCCGAACGGCACGGTGCCGGCATTTACGAGAGTGTGCGACTGCCGCAAGCCGGCGGGTGGAATGGTGGAGCGCGCTGCGCGCGAGCTCGGGCTCGACCCGTCGCAGTCGTTCGTCGTCGGCGACACCTGGCTCGACATCGGCCTGGCGAAATCGTGTGGCGCCAAGGGCGTGCTGGTTCGGACCGGGGCCGGCGCGAAGGCTGAACTGCATCCAGTGCCGCACCTGAAGGCCGACGCGATCGTCGACAATCTTGCAGCCGCAGCCAGTTGGATTCTTCGATGCTAATCGCCCGTTCCGTTCATCCTCTGCCCGGCGAAGCCGAACGCAAAGAGCGGTTGCTGGGGCTGGTCGACAACTTTTCGAGCAGGCGGGTCGTGGTCGTCGGTGACATCGTCGCCGACGAGTTCATTTACGGTGAGGTCGCGCGAGTCTCGCGCGAGGCGCCGGTGCTGATCCTGAAGTATGACGCCACCGAGATGGTCGCCGGCGGGGCGGGCAACGCCGTGAACAACGTGGCTGCCCTCGGCGGCCGCGCCCGTCTGGCGGGTGTGGCCGGCGCCGATGCGGAGGGTTCGCGGCTGTTACGTTCGTTTCAACGCGGCGTCGATCGCGCGTTTGTGATTCGCTCGCGTGACTATCGCACGCCGGTCAAAACGCGGATTCTCGCGGGCGGTGTGCACTCTGCGAAGCAACAGGTCGTCAGAATCGATCGCGAAACCGACTGGCCCATCGACGCGTCCTTGGCGCGCTCGCTGTCGAAAGCCGTTCTTCCCGCGCTCGACGACTGCGACGCTGTGATTCTTTCGGACTACGGCTCCGGGCTGGTGACTCCGACGCTGGCGGATGCGATTCGCCGGCGTGTGGCACGCCGCATGCGCCGCCGTCCGGTGCCGATTCTGTTGGATTCGCGCTACAAGCTGACCCGCTATCGGCAACTGACCACCTGCACGCCGAACCAGTCGGAGGTAGAGCAGGTCCTGGGCATTCACATTGACGACGACACCGCGGCGCTCGAACGTGCCGGACGCCTGCTGCTGAGGACGTTACGCATGCAATCGGTACTGATTACCCGCGGCAGCCGAGGCATGGCGCTGTTCGAACCGAAACGGCCGACGAGCCACATCCCGATTTTCGGCTCGGATGAAATCGCCGACGTCACCGGCGCCGGCGACACGGTGATTGCCACGTTTGGTCTCGCGCTTGCGGCCGGCGGATCGTTCTACGAGGCGGCGCGGCTGGCAAATTACGCCGGCGGCCTGGTGGTGATGAAGCGGGGCACCGCGACGGTTTCCGCTCGCGAACTGTCGGAAGCGATCACCGGTGATCACGACACCTCGCTCGAGAACTGGTCGCAGGAAGGTCCGGCGCAGGGCCGGCGCAAGTAACGATGGTTCTATCGGAACGCGAGCTGCTCGCCGCGGTCGCAAACCAGCGCGCGGCCGGCAAGACGATCGCGTTTGCCAACGGCGTATTCGATTTGCTGCACGTCGGACATGTGCGTTACTTGGAAGCCGCGGCGCGGGAGGCCGACCGCCTGGTGGTGGCGGTCAACGACGATCCGGTCGCGGCGAGCAAAGGCCCCGGACGCCCGATCCTGACCGCGGCGGATCGCGCTGAACTGGTTGCGGCGCTGCGAGTCGTGGATTACGTGTTGATTTTTGCCGACGAGACGGTGGCCCGCCTGTTGACGCTGCTCAAACCGGACGTGCACTGCAAGGGCACCGACTATACCGTCGACACCGTTCCCGAGCGCGGCGTGGTGCTCGGCTACGGCGGGCGGATCGCGATTGTCGGCGATCCCAAACGCCACAACACTCGCGACTTGCTCGCTCGCCTTCGGCAGCGGCAGTCGCCCGACGATCCGGCGGGTCGCCAATAGCGTGGCCGATCGCTTTCTGATCGTTCGTCTCGGCGCGCTCGGCGATATCGTGCACGCGATTCCGGTAGCTGCAGCGATTCGCCGTGCCTTTTCGTCTGCGCGCATCGACTGGCTGGTCAGCGCGAAGCATCGGGAAGTGCTCGATTTGGTTCCGGTAATCGATCGGCGGCTGGTCGTGAACGATCGCGGCGATGCCGGGGGAGGAACCTCACTGGCGGCAGCGGTGCGCGAACTGCGGCGCTCACGCTACGATGTCGCGTTCGATCTCCAAGGCTTGATCAAATCTGCGGTACTCGCGCGATTGTCGGGTGCGCCGCGCGTGATCGGATTTTCATCCAACTACGCCCGCGAAAGTCTCGCCCGGCCCTTTTATACCGATGCGCACGATCCTGGCCGCGGTGGCATTTACGATCCGCGCGAAACTCGGCACGTCGTCGAGATCAATCTCGGCATTCTCACGAAAATCGGCCTCACCGCAAATCAGCCGGAGTTTCCGATCGATCCGATTGAGTCGGCCGCGGCGCGCCATGCAGCCGACCAAACCGGCGGGCGCTACGCGCTGTTGAATCCGGGGGCGGCGTGGCCGAACAAGCGCTGGCCTCCCGAACGCTTTGGCCAGTTGGCCGCCGCGCTGCGCGATGAGCACGGTCTGCGGTCCGTGGTGCTATGGGGACCGGGGGAAGAAGCGTTGGCGCACCAGACGGTTGCTGCGTCAGGCGAGTCCGCCGTCGCCAGCGACCGAACGACGATTGCCGACATCGTAGCCCTGGCGCGCGGCGCTGCGGTGATGGTGTCGGGCGACACTGGACCGACGCACCTCGCCGGAGCGGTCGGCACGCCAGTGGTCGGCTTGTATGGGCCGACGCGTCCGGCACGCAACGGTCCGATGGCCGCCGCCGACGAAACGGTTTCGCGCGACGCGATCTGCCAGTGCCATCACCTGCGCCGGTGTAAGCTGGATCGGATGTGCCTGCTCGACATCGAAGTCGCCGAGGTTGTTGCCGCGGTGGGGCGCCGGCTCGCCGCCGGACGGCCGCGTGTCTAAGCCGGCGGTATCGGTGATGGAATTCCTCGCTCGCTTCCGCGTCGCGCTCGGCTGGGTGTGTGCGCCGCTGGTGCTGATTCTGGCGCACCCCTCGCGCGAATCGCTCGTCGTGGGCGCCGTGGTGGGCGCAATCGGCGAGGCGATTCGCATCTGGGCTGCCGGGCATCTCTACAAGTCGCGCGAAGTGACGTCGTCTGGTCCGTATCGCTACTTTGCGCATCCGCTGTATGTCGGATCGGCGCTGATGGGACTGGGGCTGGCGCTCGCTGCCGCGAACCTGATCGCCGCCGGCTTGATTGGCGCCTACCTGTTCATCACGCTCGGTGCGGCGATCAAGAATGAAGAGGCCTTTCTCCGCCGCACTTTCGGCGAGCAGTACGATCTCTACAAGCAGCAGCGCGTCGTCAACGCCCGGCGGCGCTTCAGCGCGGCGCAGGCACTCGCCAATCGCGAGTATCGCGCGTTGATCGGGCTGGTCGCGGCGATGTTGCTGCTCGTCCTGAAGGCAACGTATAATGGTTTTTTTGGCGGGTGAGGGCGGTTAGCTCAGTGGTAGAGCACCGGCTTTACACGCCGGCTGTCATAGGTTCGAATCCTATACCGCCCACCAATGACACGGTGAAATTGGGAAATGGGGAAATTGGTCAATGGGTAAATTAGAACCTCGTTCTAACTTACCGACCGACCAACTCACCAACTTACCGATTGCGGTTTGACAGTTTCGGGGTCGTAGTTCAGTTGGCTAGAACGCTGCCCTGTCACGGCAGAGGCCGCGGGTTCGAGTCCCGTCGACCCCGCCAACCTTCGCCAAACGCTCGCTTCGCTCGCGGCTACGGTCGGCAAGCTATCCCGCAATCCCCGCCCCGCAGCCCTAGCTGGGCGATCCTGCTTTTCGATCCCTTAGATCCGCCGTACGCATTGGAGCCGGCATTCCGCTGCGCGATATCGCGTGGATAGATCAGGATCCTTGACGCGACGCCTCGCGCGCGAGCGCTTCGGCACACGCGGTCAACTCGGCGTCATTCAGATCCGAGACGGCCCAGAACGCCATTCCGCCGTGGGTCCAGTGACGAACATGGAAGCCGCGGTCGGACCGTGACTGAATGCCGGTGTCGGCGCCATCATCAGCCGGCGAGATGAAGACGTTGATCGTATGACCCCCGCGCTGATACACGAGCGCCGCAACGGTCCGGCGCGCCAGATAATCGAGGCGGCCGCCGGATAGCGGGAAGCCCAGGGCGGCCAGGTCGACAACCGGCGGCGCGAAATCGATCTTTCCGAGAAACCATGGCTTGACCGTGTGCCGATCGCTGGAACGAACGTCGAACAAGTGCTCGCCCATCAGCGAGCGGACATGCGCCGCGACGACGTCGGCCGTGAGATCGTCGGCTGGCCGCGGTCGCGGCCAGAGTAGCGCTGCGGCGCTTCCGACCACGATGATCAGAACCGCCGCGGCTGCCGTCCATCTCGCGAGCTGACCGATCCAGTTGGCGCGGGCGGCCCGCACCGTCACACGTTCTCGCAGACGATCGGACGCCGCAAAATAGGGCGCGGCCTGAAGCAGGCGTGACAATGTCTGCCGATCGTCAACCCGTCCGCGGCAGCCGAGGCAACCGCTGATGTGCGCGCCGACCGCGGCTGCCGCGCCGGCCTCGAGCTCGCGGTCGACAAACGCGTCGAGATCACGTTCGACTTCCTCGCAGGTCACGGCATCACCTCCCGACGCTGCGCCTCGAGCACCGCAAGCAATCGTTCGCGGGCGCGCGCCAACCGCGACATCACGGTGCCGAGCGGTACATCGACGACGGCGGCAATTTCCTTATAGGAGAGGCCTTCGAGTTCCCGCAGCACGATGACTTCGCGGAAGTCCGCTGGCAAGCTCTCCACTGCCGCGCGTATGCGCGACACCCTCTGTTGCTGCAGCAGCTGCTCCTCGGGATCGAGCGCCTCGTCAGCCGGTTCGCCGCCGGCGGCGTCCAACGGTGCGATGGCCCTCTGCGAGCCGCGCGCGCGGCTGTACCAAGTGTTCCGCACGATCGTGAACAACCACGATCGCGCGTCGTCTCCGCGCAATGACGCAGCAAAGCGAATCGCTCGCACGCAGGCGTCCTGCACCACGTCTTCGGCCTCCGCATCGTTTCTCGTGAGCCATCGCGCGTAATTGAACGCCGCATCGAGATGGGGCAGGACCGTTTCCTCGAATCGTTGGCGAGACATCTACCCCTGTGAGGACTCTCGAGCGCATGGCTTTATTCCACGGAATAGAACGGCTCGTCCGGACGTCATGCATCCAGATGGCAACAATCGGACGACTGCACGTGGTGCTCATTCACTTTCCAATCGCGCTCGCGCTCGTCGCGGCCGGCGCCGAGCTCGGTGACGTCTTCAGCGCCGACGAACGCTGGCGAATGGTTGCCTCGGTGAATACGCGGCTCGCGGCTGCGTTTGCGGTCGTTGCGGCCGTGCTCGGGTGGGAATTGGCAGCCGGCAGCGCAGGCCCCCTGCTCGATTGGCACCGCTGGATCGGAACCGGTGCGGCCGTCATGACCGTCGTGTCGGCGATGTTGGTTCCGCGCAACGCATTACACGAGCGGCGCTGGCCCTATCGCGCGAGCCTGCTCGCTGCCGCACTGCTGATCGGCGTCACCGCACACCTCGGGGGACTCCTCGTGTGGGGTACCGACTTCTTCAACTCCTAAAAGAGATCAAACGTCATGACCTGTTACCAGTACTTCGGCTCGCTCCATCGCGCATGACCAGCGCTATCGAATGGGCGGTTCAATCAACGACTGAAAAAAGGATGAACATGATGCGTAGAGGTTTCGCGGTCGTCGCATTTGCCCTGGCCGTTTCGGCGTGCAGCAGTTATGACAATCCGAGCGGCAATCCCGCCGGGCCGACCACAGCTCCGCCGGGAGCGATTGTCATCAATGTCGTCGGCGAGCGCGGCGCATTATCGTTTTCACCCAATCCGGCGACGGTGGCGGTCGGCGAGACGGTGGTGTGGCACAACGTCGACACCGAAACGCATCGCGTCGTGTTCGACGATCGCCAGCTCGACACCGGCGATATCGCGCCCGAGCGATTCAGCCAGGCAATGACGTTGCCTGGGCCGCGTCCGTATCACTGCTCGATCCATCCGGACATGACTGGCACGATCCAGGGCCCGCAGTAAGAGCGACGAACCATGCCGCTGGCGTCGATCATCGCGTCCGTGCTGGCGAAGACGGTCAGCACCCTTCATGCGTCGGCCGCTCTGCCGTTCACGATCGTGTTCATGCTGATCAGCGCCATCGTGGGCGCCGCACTGGTCAGAAATCGCCAGGAGCGGCGGCTGCAGAACGCTTTCATTGATCCGCTGACCGGCGCATTCAACCGGCGCCATTTCCAGATGGCGTTGCGTATCGCTTCCGAACGACAGGAGCGCACGTCGGAACCTGCGTCGCTGATTGTGTTCGACGTCGATCACTTCAAAGCCGTCAACGAGACCTTCGGTCACACGACCGGCGACGCCGCGTTGAAGACGCTCGTCACGATCGTAGCGCGGCGGATCCGGCTGGTCGATGTCGTCTGCCGCATCGGCGGCGACGAGTTCGCCGTGCTGCTGTCGAACGCGACGGCCGGCGACGCTGTGACTGTGGCCGAGGATCTCCGGGCGCTCGTCGAACAGACCCTGCTCCTCAACGACCGACGCGTTTCAATCAGCGGCGGGGTCAGCGAATTGAAACGGGGTGAATCGATCGGCTGCTGGCTCGCCGATGCCGACGCGGCGCTGTATCAAGCCAAAAGCGACGGCCGCAACCGGATTGCGCGTGCCTGGTCAGGCCGGCGTCGCTGGCCTACGCGAACCCCGGCGGGTGCCGTTCGCGCGCACGACCGACGCGACCTGACCGCGCCGAATTGAACCTCCACGGGGCGTCGAGCGGGGTAGAGCGTCGGGTTAAACGACCTCGTCGCGGAGCAACGTGCGGAGACGCTGACGCGCTCTCGACAGGCTGGACATGACCGTGCCGATCGGCATGTCCAGGGTGTCCGCGATCTCCCGGTACGCCAGGCCTTCGAGCTCGCGCAGGATCAGCACGGCGCGCAAGCGCTCGGGCATGCCGTTCATCGCCCGGTAGATCGCGTCGGCGTCGGCCTTCTGCAGCAGCAGCGTCTCCGGATCGAATGGCGCCTCGCCGGGATTGCCGTGCTGTTCTTCATCGAACGGGTCGAGCGGCGCCCGTTGCCTGTGGAAGTGCCAGTTGCTGCAAAGGTTCCGGACAATCGTCAGGAACCAGGCGCGAGCGTTGCCGCCGGTGAAGGTCTGAAAGTACCGCAGCGCCCGCACCGCCGCTTCCTGCACGATGTCTTCTGCGTCCTCGGCGTTGCGAGTGAACGATCGCGCCAGCCGGTAGGCCGCGTTGAAGTGCGGCAGAATCAGTTCGTCAAAATTTCTCTCGACAATCATCTAGACATCGTGACCGCCGACCGGGCAGTCGCCCACCGACAACGCTCGTACAGCACCCGTACAGCACGAGTACGAAGCGTCCCACTGGAATACCAGCGCTGATTCGCGGATTACCCGAATCAAATGGATACCGTCGCTGTATTTCCCCTTGTATTGGCAATGCTCGGTGTGCTGCCGTCCGCCCGGGTAGCTACCGAGCCGGCGCTGTTTGACATTCAGATACATCTGCAGCTCGACCAGTCAATCACCCGCAAGGTCCTGATTGCAGACGTTCAGGACGAGGCCGAACGCATCTGGCGCCCGTACGGCGTGCGCATTACCTGGCCCGACTCCAAATCACCGGCGGAGCCGTTTTCCGTGACAGCGATTCTCGCCTGGGAGATCGAACGGTCTGGTGTGCTGGGTAGTCCGCTGATCCTTGGTCGTGCGTTCATCGACCCCATGGAGCCGCCCAGGCGGCCGATCCGTGTGTCGATCGATGCGACGGAACAGACGCTGGCGCTTCGCCCGCATTCCTGGACATCGATCGCCGGGCGTGTGCACGAACGGGAGCTGGCACGCGCACTCGGGCGCGTTCTCGCGCACGAAATCGGGCACGTGTTGCTCGCCGTCCGCTCGCACGATCAAACCGGACTGATGCGTGAAGCGTACACAGCCGATGAACTTGCCCGACCTGATCGCTTGCCGTTCGTGCTCACCGCGAATTCGGCGGGACGGCTCCGGAGTCGAATTGAACGCTTGAGAGCGCTCATCGCGATCGGATCGACCGAGTGCGAACGAACCGAGGAATAACCTCGCGACCTTCGTGATTAGCCATCCGTGAGCCCGAACCAGGAATCACCCATAGATGCGAATCGAAGTGTCGAGCCGATGATCGATGTCGCCACCAGTTATCCGCGCGAGCTTGAAGGAACGATCCGCCTGAGGCGCGATCTCGAATTGGCGGTTCGGCCCCTCCAACCGTCCGACGGCGGCTGGATTCGCGAGCTGCACCGCAACCTGAGTCTGCGCACACGATATTTCCGTTTCTTCTCTGCGATGCCGACGATGCCGGAGCCGCTGGTGACGCTGCTGACAGCAGTCGATTACCGCCGCACGCTCGGGCTGATCGTGGAAGCCCCGACGGCGTCAACGCCCGAACCGGTCGCGCTCGCCGGTTACAAGGTGACCGAAGACGAACGCGCCGTCGAAGTGGGCCTGGTGGTTCGTGACGAATGGCAAGCGCGGGGCATCGGCAGCGCGCTCGCGCGCCGGTTGCTCGCGGCCGCGCGGGCGCGCGGGTTCGACCGATTTGCCGCCCATGTACTGCTCGAAAACGTCGTCGGACGAATGTTCATCGATCGCATTGGACACGTCCTCTCGACGCAAACGCGCGGCGGAGTGTCCGAGGTGGTTTTCGCGGCCGATCGAGCCGACGAGATCGTGCGGTAGTGGCACTCGGAATAATCGACCAGCCGTTGCGATTCATCTCGACGTGCTGACCGAACCCCGTGAACGCGGTTCGTGTTGAGGTTGGTAAATCTGCTAAAGGGAGAATTCATGAGACTCGTCGGAGTACTTTTCGGAGTGTTGTGCGTATTCGGAGCCGGTACGGCGTCCGCCGGTCCGGTCATTCGAGCTGCGACCGGTCCAAACGCTGCGGCGATTCAGGCCGCAGTCGATCAATTCAGAAATGACCTGGGCCCGAACAACGGTCTGGTCGCGGGATCGCAGGCGGGCGGCCGTCGGGAAATCAATTGGGATGGCGGCGGTCCTGCGGCTCCGCCGACCATCGACGGCACCGTGCTGACGCGCTTCGACGCCCGCGGCGCAACCATGGTTACGAACGGCACCGGCTTCGAAACGAGCGCGGCCGCCGGCCCCGTCGACTTCAGTGATATCAATCCGAGCTATACCGGACTGTTCGCGCCGTTCAGCCCGCCGCGCCTGTTCGTCGCGCGCAATACCAACGAGCTGGATGTCATCTTCAACGTGCCCGGGAATCCTGCAGTAAAGGCGGGCGTGACCGGCTTCGGTGCCGTATTCACGGATGTTGATTCGCCGACCAGCACGCGCCTGCAGTTTTTCTCACCCGATGGTGCCCTGCTGTTCGAACGTGCCGTGCCGGCCACCAACGGCAACGAGACACAGTCGTTCCTCGGGGTATCCTTCGACAAAGGCGAAATCGTCGGACGGGTCCGCATCGTCAGCGGCAACGCGGCGCTCGGGCCCGACGAAGCCGGGTCGCTCGATCTGGTGGCGATGGACGACTTCATCTATGGCGAGCCGGTGGCATTCGAGGGTCTGACCATCTCACCGGCCTCGGGCGCGGTCTTTCAGATCGGCAGCCTCGATCTCATGATTGGCATCGATGCCGGCACGGCGCTGATCGACGCTCGTGTGCTGTTCGACGGTGCCGAAGTCACCGGAGGGCTGGCCGCGTGCTTTGCGCCAGGACATCTCAAACAAGGCGGGCCGGTCTTCAGCTGCCAGGTGCCACGACCGCTTCTCAGCGAGGGCGAGCACGTCGTGCAGGTGGTGGTCACGCTCGCCGACCAGACGACGCGAAGAAACGCGGTCCGTTGGACGGTTCTTGGCGATTCCTTGCAAAGGTAAGTTGTTCGTTCGCGGTCCGGCCGCCACAGTTTCGTGGGTGTGCGGCCGGACTGCCCTGTAATTCACACGACCTTTAGCACTTCTTAACTCGCTGCCGACAATCGGCGACAATGGTTGACAACACTCGTCACGCGCCCGACATTCGCGGCTGTAGAATCAAGTGCGGTGAAACCTGGCGCGCCGCGCTCATTCGGTGCTCAGCTCAAATCGCTTCGCGAGGCAGCAGGCTTCACGCAGGAGGAACTCGCGACCATCGCCGGGCTTTCAGTGCACGCAATCAGTGCGCTGGAACGTGGGCAACGTCGGCGGCCACAGGTCGACACCTTGCGCGCGTTGTCCGCCGCGCTCGACCTGACAGGCACGACCCGTGACGCGCTCATTGGGAGCGCGAGAGCGCCTGCTAACAAGACTCCCGTCGATCAACTCCGCGATTTCTCGTTGCCGTTGGCACTGACGGTCCTCGTCGGCCGCGACGGCGATGTGCAGACCCTGCGGCTCTGGCTGTCGGATCCTACTGTACGCCTCGTCACGCTCACCGGCCCGGGAGGCGCCGGAAAGACACGTCTGGCACTGGAACTGGCGCACGCGAAAGCCGCGGAGGGCGCACGGGTGCTCTTTGTCGGGCTGGCAGCCGTTCGGGACGGTGCGTTCGTGGCGCCCGCGATTGCCGAGGCGCTCGGCGTCGTCGATGCGACGACGCTTGATTTACCGAGACGCGTCCGCGCGTTGTGTGACGGCACTCCCACTTTCTTGGTGCTCGACAATTTCGAACAAGTCCTGGACGCCGCGCCGCTGCTCGCGGATCTTCTGGCATCGGTCGCGGCGCTACGCGTGCTGGTCACCAGCCGCGCGCCGCTGCATCTGCGCGGAGAACGGGAGTACGCGGTCGGACCACTCGCATTGGATACGGACGTTGACGCCACGTCTCCGACTGATCTCGCGCGGTCTCCGGCGGTGCGCCTTTTCGTGGACCGTGTGAGGGATGTCCAGCCGGACTTTCATTTGACAGCCGCCAACGGTCCCGCCGTGAAGGAGATTTGCCGGCGGCTCGATGCGCTGCCGCTCGCCCTCGAGCTGGCGGCGCCGTGGCTCAGGGTACTGAGCGCCGAGGGTCTCTGCGACAGGCTCGCGCGCGATGTCCTTTTCTCGGTGGCAGGCTCGCGTGATCTCCCGGAACGCCAACAGACGATGAATGCGACTGTCGCCTGGAGTTATCAATTGCTTGGCCCAGACGAGCAACGAGTGTTCCGGCGTCTAGGTGCCCTGCCTGGCAGCTTTCCGATTGAGGCAGCCGTGGCGGTCGTTGCCGGTCGCGAGGCGACGCGGTCGAACAGCGAAGAAATGCTTGGTCTCGCGGCTGGCTTGATCGATAGAAGTCTGCTGCTGCGAACGAAGAACTCGGCGTCGAATCGTCCCTTGTACCAGATGCTGGAAACCGTGCGGGCGTACGCGGCCCTCGAGCTGACGGCAGCGGGCGAGCGCGACGACGCTATGGAGGGATTGGCGCGTTATTGCGCCGCCGAAGCCTGCATGGCCGCGGAGGGACTCGTCGGGCGCGCGCAGGGCGAGTGGCTGGATCGGGTACGGGACGATCTCGAGAGCTATCGCGGCGCGCTGACCTGGCTGATCGATCGCGACCGCCTGGCCGAGGCATCCGACATCGCGTGGAGTTTGTTCTTCTTCTGGGGCATCCGTGGACATACGACCGAGGGCATGCGCTGGTACGATCAAATTCTGGACCGGCCTTCCATTCCGCCGGCGGTGGAATCCCGCGCGCTGATCGGCAGGGCGGCGATGCGGTACACGCAGGGAGAACTCGGGCACGCTCGCGCCGAACTGACCCGCGCCCTCGCTCTCGCCCACGCGACCGACGATAGCCTGATGGTCGCGCGCGCCGAGAATATGCTGGGAGACATTGAACACGCCATGGGCAATGTCGAGACGGCCCGCGAACACTTCGCCCGCGGCGTTGAAGGATTCCGGGCGCTGGCGCTCCCGTGGGGGCTCGGAAACTCGCTGACCGGGATGGCCGGAGTCGTCCTGGCGAGCGGAGACCTGGCGCACGCGGAGCGACTGCTCGATGAGGCGACGTCGGTGCTTCGACAGACCGCGCCGTGGTTCTTATCGTGGACGCTTTACCTTCGCGCCCTCCTGGCGGTGCGCCGCGGGAACGCCGACGAGGCGATCGTGTTCGTCCGAGAAAGCCTCACTCATATTCGGGAGCTCCGGGACAAGTTCGCCTTCGTGTGCGCGCTGGTCCCGCTCGCTGCCGCGGCAGTAATGACGGGGGACGACGCCTGGGCGGCGCGAATCCTGGGGGCTGCGGATTCGGCCACGGAACGGACCGGTGCCGCGGTCCCGGATCGAGCCGTGCAGGACCTTCGGGAACAGACGGAACGACAAGCGCGCGCACGATTCGGCGAGGATCGGTGGGCCAGAAGTTACGCCGCGGGACGTGTGGCCTCGACCGATTCGTTGATCAAGGACATCGACCACGTGTTGAAAAGCCGCGGGAGGAGCACCCCTTAGCCGGGTGCGCTCCTGTTTTTGATCCGGTAGATCTGATACGTCTGATTCGGAGACGTCCACAACAAATCGATATCGAACCCTCGTTCGCGTAAGCCTGTGCTGAGCCGGAAGAGATTGTTCCATTCAGGAGTCACGATCAAATAATCGGCGCGCGACATTCGCGCGATTGTGGCCACGCCTTCGGCGCGATCCCGGCCACAACTTCCCCTCGTCCACCGTTCATTGATCGGAATGCTGCTCGGCGATTTCAAGCCAACCATGTCGACTGCCGGATGGGATGCGAACTCAGAAATCGCACCTGCGTCGTGCACCATGAGTTTCGTACCTGGATCAGTGTGAGCCTGAATCCATTCAGCGCTTCCGATGAGGTCGATGGCGGTCTGTCGGCGGATTGGAGCAGTTTTCGAGTTGGGTGACGTGGCCGCCACAATCGTGACGATCAAGACCACGAGTCCGTCCCATGCTCGGGACACCGGCATCTGCGCGAGCAGTTCCGCGCCGCCGTATATCAGCCACGGGAGCACAATCGCGTAGGTGTAACGGTAATAGTTGTGGAACAGAGCGCCGGGAAAAACTGTCGCGTAGACGAGCAGGGTGGTGACACAGGAAAGCAATCCAATCCGGCCAAGTCGAGTTCGAACCAGCGGGACAATTGCAACGATGAATACCAGGAGCTGTTCCGGGCCGAATAGGCGGCGAATCGCTTCGCTGGCGACCGAAAGCTTCGCTGGCCACGGATTACACGCTTCGGCGAACCACGCGGCCTTCGCCTGCATCGTTTGCGGGATCCACGCGCCGGTGTCGACGCGCACCCATACGAGAAACGGAACAGCGACGGCAATAGAGATCGCGCAGGCAAGGCCAACGGCCTTGATCGATCGCCGCTGTGCGACCACTGAGATCCAGACCAGTGCGGCGAACGGGACGAGATCGGGTCTGAGCAGCGGAATAACGCCAGCGAGAACCGCCACTCTGGAAACCGATCCCTTGACTGCAAAAACCAACAACCAGGTCGCCGCCGCAAGCGCCCATCCTGTTTCGAGTCCATTCGTGGCATTCACCAACACGAACCCGCTGACGAGCGTCAGGACGACCAACATTCCTGAGCGGACCGGTGAGGCACCGACGGTCCTTGCCAACCGGAAAATGCCGGCTGCAAACGTTACTAAACCAAGTACGGCGGCGACTCGAAGTGCAGCGAGATGACAACGTAACAGCAGACTCAAGGCAGCGACGTACAGCGGACTCGTCGCGCCAGTGAACGCCGGAGCACCATACACGTGGTCAACTCCGGTGAGTAAGGTGCGCGCGCTATGCAGCGAGATGTAGGCGTCGTCGAGATCGAAAATCGGGGGTGTGATGCGCCAGGCGATCGAGATGCCGGCTGCCAGAACGACCGCCACCAGAATTGTGCGATTACGCGCCAGCACGGAAGGAATGACGGCCCTCGCCGCACGACCTATCGGCTCGAACGCCGACGCGCTTTACTCAGGTCCTGACATCAGGGGACGACCTCCAGAAGCTGAGCTACCGCGTCTTACTTTATGATATAAAGTATTTTATCGTATGCGTTTGCGTCATGTCCTAACCCGTGTCGGCGTCGCCATCACCGTCGCATCTGCCGCCATCGTGCTGCTGTTATGGCTCGAGCACCGGCGGACCGTCGAACTGCCCGTTCCAACCGGTCCATTGCCCGTCGGTCGCACCAGCGTCACGGCGGCCGACTTCCGCCTGTGGATCTGGTACCCGGCCGCGACTGCCGCACCGGCCGGTCCCTATTTGCCGGACGCGACTCGCACTGAGTGGGAGCGCGCGAGGCCGGGGTTCATCAACTTCTTGACGGCCGATCTGTCGAAGGTGCGGGCACACAGCGCCCACGACGTGGCGTTGTCGGCCGCCGAAGCGCGCTACCCAGTCGTTATGCTCGGCGGCGGCGGATCCGGAACGTCCGGACTGAGCTTTTCCACGCTGGCTGAAGATCTAGCGAGTCACGGCTACATCGTCGCCAGCGTTGACGCGGCCGCGGGAAAGAATCCGGAACTCTGCGTGGGCCGTGCGGATGAAGAAGCCTGCGCGACGGAGGTGATGATGCCGCTCGTCGGGCGCATCGGCCGCGCGCTCGATTCACTGCGAGATCTGTCGACGGGCGACGCTCGTTTCAACGACAAACTCGACCTGACGCACGTCGGCATCGTTGGTCATTCGTTTGGCGGCGCGCAAGCCGCGCAGTTCTGTTCGCAAGACCCACGCTGCGGGGTAGGCATCGACATCGACGGTCGGCTGTTTGGCAGCGTCGTCCAGGTTGGCCTCTCTGTGCCGTTCATGTTCCTGCTCTCGGATCACGGGGCGCTCGATGATCCGGTCGACCGGCAGATCACCGGGCAGATCCAGGCCGTTTACGAGCGCCAGCCGCACGACACCCGCATGCGCGCCATCATCCGAGGCGCGCACCATTTCACGTTCAGCGACGATGGGGCGCTGCTGAAGAGCGCGGTGTTCCGAGGCGTGCTGCGCCTGCTCGGGCGGCTGCACATCGACGGCCGCCGCCAGATCGAAGTCACCGCGTATGCACTCCACACGTTCTTCGACGCGCACCTCAAGGGCAAGACCGGGTGGCGCAGCGCCTTCGCATCGCAGGCCTATCCCGAACTCTTCGAATCACCCTGATCGTGTTCAGGGTCCAATCCCGTTTGATTAGCTGATCGCGCTTGACTCCGCCGCGCAGTGTTAAGATTGCCGCCCGTTCCAATATCTATTGACCGAGGAGCACGTGATGATGCGCCGTCTCGGTTTGTCCGCACTGGTCGCGCTGTCGCTGGCCGCGCCAGCGCTGATCGCGCAAGACGCCGTTCCCGCCGTCAAGGCGCCGAAGCCTCCGATTTCTGCCGAGCCGTGGCCGGAGGACGACGTCCTTCTCGCCCGGAAGACCGAGGCGCAAAACAGAAAGCTGTTTCAGGACGGTCCCCCGCTCGAAATCAACCTCACATCTGACTTCAACCTGATCAACAAGGAACGGACGCCCAACAACGCCAAGCAGTTCGACGGCCTGTTGAGCGTCGACGGCACCGACATTCCAGTGAAACTCGGGTCCCGAGGGCACTTGAGGCTTCAGTCCAAAATCTGCGACTTCGTTCCGATCAAGGTCATCTTTCCGAAGCAACATGGTGCAGCGATTTTCGAAGGTCAGACAACTCTCAAGCTCGGAACGCACTGTCGGAACAGTGGAGATTTCGATCAGTACGTGTTGCGCGAGTACTTAACCTACAGGCTCACGAATCTCGTGACGCCGCTGTCCTTCCGAGCACGGCTGGCGCGCGTCACCTACATCGACGCACGCTCAAAGAAAAAGCTCTCAACACACTACGGCCTGTTCCTCGAGCACGAAAATGATGTTGCGCGGCGGCTCGGCGGCCGCGAGGCGTCCCTGCCGAATATGCTATTCAAGGAATTCGACCAGAGCGCGCTGACGACAATGATGATGATCGAGTACATGCTTGGGAACACCGACTATTCGATCTGGACGCTCCACAACGTCGTCATCGTACAAGACAAAACGCGCCGATTTTTTCCCGTTCCGTACGATTTCGATTCGTCTGGAATGGTCAACGTGCCGTATGCGGCGCCGGACCAGCGGCTGCATTTGAAAAGCATCACCGACCGCCTGTATCGCGGCCCGTGTCGAACGGTCGAAGAATTCAACGCTGCGGCCGAGCCGTTCCGTGCTCACCAGGCCGAGATGCTCGCGGCGATCGAATCGATGCGCGAGCTCAACGCAACCCACAAGAAAGAGATGAAGGGCTACCTCGAAAGCTTTTTCGAGCGCATTGCGACACCGCAATGGTTGAAGCGGACGTTTGTCGACGGTTGTCCCGCGACACGGCAGCGCGTCTGAACGCTGGCAGAGGAACGCCGAGACCGCGAAGACCGCAGAGTGGGAATTTCATTGGGACCCGGCCACGACCTTTCATGCGACCGGCTGTTGCTCCGGCGTTGGCGTGGCCACCGGGGTTAACGCGGCCTGGGTATACGCGAACGGAATACCGCTGCCCAGATAGTTGTCGATGCGTAGCAGCACCGACGCCTCGCGCAGCCACGCCGGGCCTGCTTCGCGCGCGCGCTCCTCGACCAAGGCGGAGAGGAATTGGAAACCGGCCGCCAGCACTCTGGTTCGGATCGCCTCGAGGAGATAACCCGTCAACTCCGCATCGTTCTGCACGGACGGCAGCGTCGCCATCGCCTGCAGGTAAAAGGTGTCGTTCTCGCCAAAGTGCGGGTCGGCACTGACACCTTCTTCGTCGTGGTTCTCGAGCGCGCTGCCGAGCGCATACGCCACGAACCGTCCTGATACCTTGTCGCGAATCCCCACCCCGACCGCACCATGGTTGGCCATCGTCGTTTCGAGGGTTTCGATCGGGTACTGCAGCAGCGGGCGGTGACCGGCGCGCTGCACGTCCGGCGGGTAGTCGGCGCCGCCGTAACGTTCCTGTTCTACGGCGGCGATTTGCAGCTTCGTGGCCTCGAACGTGGCTGGCGTCAGTTCGACAACTTCGACCGTGTCGAGCGGGATCTCGAGCGTGCCGACGCGAATCTTCGGCGTCGGTGTCGCATCGCTGGTCATACGGCCGCCGACCAGATCTTCGACCGCCGCGCGCAGCAACGACAGGGCTTCGTCGAGCGCTGCCGGTTCCATGTCGTAGCGCGGATAGAAGCGCAGCGTTCGCTCGCCGGCAGCCAGCAGAATCAGGCCGCGACGGAAAGCGCGGTCGAGCAGGCGATCGCGCAGATCGGCGCGCACGACATCGAACCCGAGCATCACCCCGGCGCCGCGAACGTTCTTGAGGATCTCGCCCTTTTCGCGGGCGAGCGCTTCGAGGCCGGCGCGCGCGAGCGCGCCGGTGCGCTGCACCTGCTCGAGATTCAGCTTGTCGAGCAGTGCCAGCAGCCGGATCATGCCGACCGAATCGCCCTCCCAGGTCGTGTTGAACTTTTTTTCTTCCTGGAAGAAGGTCGCCAGTTCCTCGCTGACGAACAGCACGCCGTTCTGGGCCTTTTTCGCCCACGTCACCAGGTCGGGCGGTGATGGCAGGTCGAACAGTTCATGCGCCCACATCCGGCCGGTGGCGCCCCAGCCAGTCTGCACTTCGTCGAATACCAGCGGGACTTCGTAGATACGCGTCAATAACCGCAGCTTGCGCATGAACCGCGCACTGGCCATCCGCACGCCGCCCTCGCCCTGAATCGGCTCGATCAGCACCGCCGCGACGCGCCGCGATCGCGCGATCACGTCCGCCGTCAGGTTCATCCGCTGCGCCTGGACAAACGCTGGGACGTCGCCGCCGTCCGGGTGGGCCAGGAAATCATCGAGCGCGTCGATCTCGCGGCGGAAGGTGTCTTTGCTCTTGTCGGCGTGCGGCAGCCGCCCAGAGACGAGCAAGTCCCACAGTTGTTTCAAACTGCGTTCTTCGCGCCGCGCGGTTTCTTTGGGCGATCCGGGCTCCTCGACCGGAAACAAAATGTGCGGCCAGTCGAAGGTTGGAAAGCCGAGTCGCGCCTTCTTGCGATGCGTGACGGCGAGGCTGCCGAGCGTGCGCCCGTGAAACGCGCCTTCGAACGAGACGACGAAGCCGCCGTCCGGCGTGTCGCCGGTCTTCACGCGGTTGAGCAACACCGCCTTGATCGCATTCTCGACCGCTTCGGCGCCGGTGTTGCACACGAAAAAGCGAGGCGCGCCGGCAGGCGCGACGCGGCTGAGTGCAGCCTTCAATCGCAACGACAGCACGGTCTGGTATTCGGAGTGCGCATAGCGCGAGGTCACAAACGGCAGCGACTCGAGTACCGCGCTGACGACAGCAGGCTCGTTTTCACCAAACGCTTGCGTGGCGATCAGCGCTCCCATGTCGAGAAAGCGGTACGGCTTGCCCGCATGATCGCGGTCGATGACGGCGAGGTACGGGCCGATCGATTCCGCAGGGTCGAACGCAACTGGCAGCGAATAGAACAACCCGCGCGCGGCCGCACCGAAGGCAGCATGCGACGCGGGAAAGTGCTGGGCGACCAACTCTTCGAGCTGGCGTTCGGCGTCGAGCAGCGCTTCGGGAACGTGTACGCGCACTTTGCCGGCACGGTACCGCCCATCGAGGTCTGCCGCTCGCGCGAGGAACGCCCTGGCGCGTCCGACCGGTTCCCGAAAGAGGTCCATCCGCTTAGGATACGTAAAGGTGGCCAGCCCGCGCACCCCTGCTGTTGATCAGTTTCGAACTGCCCTGCGGTCGGGGGATCTGATCAGGGTCCGCGCCCTGCTCGAGTCGGATTCCGAGGTGCGCGCGGCGGTTAACGCTGCGATCGGCGCCTTTGGCAGTCGGCCAGTCGGCATGGTGCGAGACAACTTACCGATGGTCGATTTGCTGGTGTCGTACGGAGCCGATCTCAATCTGAAAAGCGATTGGTGGGCCGGCGGGTTTGGCCTGCTGGAATACGGCTGCACCCCGGAACAGGCCGCGCCGTTGATCGCGCGAGGCGCCGGCGTCGACATTTTTGCCGCCGCCAACCTCGGCATGCTGGATCGTGTGCGCGAGCTGGTCAGCGGCGATCCCTCCCTGGTCCATGCTCGCGGCGGCGACGGCAAGACCGCGCTGCATTGTGCGTCGACGGTTGCGATCGCTACCTGGTTGATCGACCAGGGCGCGGAGATCGACGCCAGGTGCGTCGATCACGAATCAACCGCGGCGCAGTATCTGGTCCGCGACCATCCTGACATCACGCGTTTGCTGATCGATCGCGGCGCCTGGTTCGATATCTTCATCGCGGTTGGCTTGCGTGATCTCGCGTTGGTGGAGCGTTGCCTGCACGACGATCCGGATGCGCTGAGCCACCGCATCTGGCGCGGGAAGTATCGGGCGGTCCACTCTGGCGAACGACCCGCCACTCGCGAGGAAATCGGCGATCATCGCGGCGACATTTATCGGTGGGTGTTCGACCACAACGTCAGCGCGCTGGATGTTGCCCACCGGCTTGGCTATGACGACATCGTCGCAATGCTCGAGGGGCATGCGACGCCCGCGCAACGCCTGCTGGCCGCATGTTGGAGGGCCGAGCGCTCGACCGCCGAAGCGATCGTGGCGCACGACCCCAACCTCGTCGCAACCCTGCAGCCTGAACAGAAGACGCTGATCGCCGACGCCGCGCACGCGAACCGAACCGCTGCGGTGCTGCTGATGCTCGAGGTCGGATTCGATCCGCTGGTGCGCGGCGTGGATCAGTGGGAGCCGGTGCGTTGGGCAGCCTTTCATGGAAACGTCGAACTGTTGCGACGTCTGCTCGCGCGCAATCCGCCGATTGGGGTGCAAGACCCGACCTACGGTGGAACGCCGATTGGCCAATGCCTGTATGGATCGCTGCACGGTTGGCACTGCCGAACCGGCGACTTCGCGACGGCGGTACAGCTGCTGATTGATGCAGGAGAAAAGCCGGATCGCGCGTGGTATCCGACCGGCCGCGACGATGTCGATGCGGTGTTGCGGCGCTACTTCTCGTAGAGCTCTTTGCGAATGGTCACCCCGAGATATCGCTCGCTCGGCACTGCTTCTGCACACGTCGACACAGCGTCCCGATGTGCGACGACTCACACTGTTATCGCGCGTTCGATTGTGTAATCGAAGCCCCGGCAATTGGCGGCGGATTCGCGCGGTTTTCGTCGGTATTTCGCCGGGATTGGACATTGCACTTCCGGACAACTTGGTCCCAAGGAGACGCTGAATGGCCAAGACCGGGAAAGTCCTGGTGGTGGACGACTACGAGCCGAACCTGCTTGGCCTCGGCCAGTTGCTGAGAGTCGCCAAGTACGACGTCGTCACTGCCAGCAATGGCACCGAGGCGCTCGAGGCGGTCGCGCGCGAGCGTCCCGATCTCGTCCTGCTCGACGTGGTCATGCCCGGCATTTCCGGCCTGGATGTGTGCAAGGCTCTGAAGCACCAGCCCGATACGTGCCTCACGCCGGTGGTGTTGATCAGCGCCACGCAGGAACGCGAGACGGTGATCGCCGGACTCGAAGCCGGTGCCGACGATTTTCTCAACAAGCCGGTCGATCCGGAAGAACTCTACACCCGTGTCCGTTCATCGATTCGCTTGAAGCGGTTGACCGACGACCTGGAATCGGCCGAATCGCTCTTCCTGACGCTCGGCCGCATCATCGAAGCGCGCGATCCCTACACCGAAGGTCACTGCGAACGGCTCGCCGAGTACGCCACCGCGCTTGGCCGCAAACTGGATCTGGAGCAAGCCGACATCGATGCGCTGTATCGCGGCGCATTCCTGCACGACATCGGTAAGATCGCGATTCCCGATCGCATCATGCTGAAAAAGGGCAAGTTGACGCAGAAAGAATACGCGTTGATGAAGCGTCATTCGGCAATTGGCGACGAGTTGTGCGCGACGGTTCGTTCGCTCGAGCGGGTTCGACCAATCGTCCGTCATCATCACGAGCGCCTCGACGGGGGCGGCTATCCCGACGGCCTTTCCGGAAACGACATCCCAGTGCTCGCGCAAATCGTCAGCGTCGTCGACGTCTTCGATGCGCTCACCACCAGTCGACCTTATCGCAACGCCCTGCCGACCGTCACCGCCTACAAAATGCTGATCGAAGAAGCAAACCGCGGCTGGCGTCACGCCAGCCTGGTTGAGGCGTTCATCGAACTACATCGCTCGCGCAGCTTGGAACGCGTCGCGGTCTAACCGCGGGCCCATCAGAAAGATCGCGGGACGTTTACGGTCAGCCAGGACGCGACGCCCTAGCAATTACGATATTCTTGAACCCGGCCCTCATGCCCGGTTCAAAACCACTATTCGTATGTCTCCTGGTACTGTTGTGTACGGGCTCGCTCGCCGCGCAAAGTCCGGTGATCGACGGACCGCCGCCGCCGGAGTTTCCCGAGATGCTAGCGCGCGACGCGGCCGGCAAGGTTACTGTCCGCGCGATCAAGCTGAAACAACCGCTGAAGGTCGACGGCCGGCTTGACGAGGCGGTCTACCAGGAGTTTCAACCGTTCGGTGGCTTCGTGCAGGTGGTGCCGAACTACGGCGCGACCGAATCCGAACGGACCGACATCTGGATTACCTACGATACCGAGAACATTTATGTCACGTGCCGTTGCTGGGATTCCGAGCCGCCCGAAAAATGGATTGCGAATGAACTGCGGCGCGACACGAATCAGCTGCGGCAGAACGATCACATCGGCGTGATGTTCGACACGTTCTACGATCGTCGCAGCGGATTCCTGTTCTACACCAACCCGCTCGGCGCGCGCGCCGACTACTCGGTGGTCGATGAAGGCGGGTCGAACACCGACTGGAACCCGGTCTGGGAATCGAAGACCGGACGGTTCGACGGTGGGTGGATCGTGGAAATGGCGATTCCGTTCAAGTCGCTGCGCTATCGTTCGGGTGCCGATCAGGTATGGGGCATTCAGATGCGCCGCTCGGTGCGGCGAAAGAACGAGTGGGCATATCTGACGCCCGTGCCGCAGAACCTGGCCGGTCCCCAGGCGTTCAACCGCATTTCAGCCGGCGGCACGCTGGTCGATCTCGATCTGCCGCCGGCCGGAAAGAATCTCGAACTGAAGCCGTACGCGACTTCCCGCGTGACCACGGACCGAACGGTGGTGCCGGCGCTGCACAACGACGTTACCGGCGATTTCGGCGGCGACGTCAAATACGGATTAACCGCGAACCTGACCGCCGACTTCACCTACAACACGGATTTTGCGCAGGTCGAGATTGACGAGCAGCAGGTCAACCTGACCCGCTTCAGCCTGTTCTTTCCGGAAAAACGTGATTTCTTCCTCGAGGGCCGCGGCATTTTCGAGTTCGGCAGGGGCGGCATTACCGGCGCGCAATTCAGCCCGGTCGTCAGCACCAGCATCCAGCCGTATCTCTTCTACAGCCGGCGCATCGGCTTGAATCGAAACCGCATCATCCCGATCGATGCCGGCGGGCGGCTGACCGGTAAGGCGGGGAAGTACGGCATCGGCGTGATGAACATTCAGACCGGCGACGACGAGGCTTCGGGCACCCCGCCAACCAACTTTTCGGTGATCCGCCTCAAACGCGACATTCTGAAGCGCAGCAGCATTGGCGGAATGTTCACCAACCGCTCGCAATCGGTGTTGCTGCCGGGTTCGAATCAGGCTTACGGCGTCGATGCGGCATTTTCGTTCTTCCAGAACATCGGCATCAGCACCTACTGGGCGCGCACCGAGTCGCCGGGGCTGACCGAAGACACCGACAGCTATCAAGGGCTGTTCGATTACGGCGCCGATCGCTATGGCGCGCATCTCGAATTCTTGAAGGTTGGCGATAACTTCAATCCGGAGGTGGGATTCATCGCCCGTGACAACTTCAAGCGGACGTATGGGACAGCACGATTCAGTCCGCGGCCGAAGAACAGCAAAGTCGTCCGCAAGTACACCTGGCAGGTGAACGAAGACTATTTCCGCAACGGACAGGGACAGCGCGAAACCGACATCACCAGCGGGCGTTTCAGTGTCGAAATGAACAACAGCGACGTGTTTACCTTCGACCTCATCAACGACTACGAACTGTTGTTGCGGCCGGCGCCGATTCTCGGCATCACGGTGCCGGCCGGCAGTCACGAATTCTTGAATACGACCACGTCGTACGCATTTGGCGCGCAACGGCGCGTCTCGGGAACGCTGTCGCTGCAGGCGGGTGAGTTTTACAACGGCACCTTGACCGCGGTCGGTTTCAGCACCGCGCGCGTATCGGTGATGAAGCAGTTTTCATTCGAGCCGACGATTTCGCTAAACCGCTTCGAGACGGAGAGCACGGCCGTGACCACGCGGCTGTACCGCACCCGCGCCGACTACGCGTTCTCGCCGCTGATGTTCGCCAGCGCACTGCTGCAGTACAGCTCCAGCGACCGCGCGTTCAGCAGCAATTTGCGATTCCGCTGGGAATACCGTCCCGGCAGCGAACTGTTCGTGGTCTATACCGACGAGCACGATACGACCGGGGCGCTGCAAGCGACGCCGACGACAGTGCGCGGCCTCAAGAATCGCGGCTTCGTCGTCAAGATCAACCGCCTGCTGCGGTTTTGATCCACCGCGTCAGCCGCCGGGTATATGCAGCCCGAGCGGCGCCGCGCTCGGCGGCCAGGTTATGCGTTTCATGGGGATCGCGCACCAGATCGAAGAATCGCGCGCGCCCCGATTCCATCTCGTAAACGAACTTGTTCGGTCCATCGCGCAGCCCCAGCAGCCCGAGAGAGTAGTCGGCGAAGAACAAACTCATCGCCGGTTTACCGGTCAAGGCTGTTCGTCCCTGGTAGTCAGCTGCCGGAGCGATGCCGGCGAGGTCAAGCAGGGTCGGCGCCGTGTCGATCAGACTACGAGCGAGGCTTATTGCGATTTCGATGCGCTCTTGGTCTTTCGCTCCTCCACCAGCCGCGCAAATTCCGCATCGTCCAGGTAGACGATGTTGACCCAGACCTGGAGCATGTCGTCGACACTGCGCTCGCCGAAGCCGACCCACATATTGGGATCGGGATTGCGCCGGTTGGCGGCCGTGTTGTCGTGGACGCCGATCATGTGGAGCACGGTTCCGGCCGGCAGTAGCGGTGCCGCCTCGTCGGCGTAGACGTAGTTGATGTGCCAGTTGAAGTCGAAGTGATCGACCGAACTCAGGATCTGGGTACGATTGGTCGCCGGGTCGATCGCTTCGAGCGTCATGCCACGGCCGCGCATGTGCATGTGCGGCTGGAATGCGTCGATGCGCGCCGGCCGCTGGAGCCGGTAATAGCCATCGGTCCGCACCACCGTGTTCGGCGGTACTTCCAGTTCGTCGTTCGGGATGTTGCGCATTGCCACCGACCGGACCTGATATTTCGGCGTCACGCCTTTCGGATAGAACTTGAACGCCATTGTCGTCTTGTTGTGCTGTTCGCTACCGATCGCGAAGTAGTGCATGTCGTAGCGCAGCCGCGTGCCCTTTTTCAGCAGGCGTCCGGTATTGTCTCCGTAGATATCGCCGTACTTGCCGACGGCATACTCGTGCAGTTGCACACCGGTTTCCGGAGTGCCTTCGGGGGCGTCCGGCTCGATCACGTAGATCACGACGTGATGGACGATCTTCGGATTGCTTGGCTTGATCTCCATCGCCTTGATCCAACGATCTTCAGTGATCTCGACGTCGGCGAACTGATCGATCCACCAGTCCGGGCCGTTTGCGTACATCGTGAAGTCGTTCGGCGTCGTCACTTTCAAGTCCGGCTCGCCGATGAACCACTCGCTATCGGGCGCAAACTGGCGCGGCGCCGGCATATCCGCGGGGTTGCCTTGCGGTGCTCCGCCGTCAGCCCACCTCGTGATCGTCGCGATCTCGTCCTCGTTCAACGAGCGGTCGTTCTTGTAGTGCTTGATGCCGACGGTTTTGTCGAGATGCCACGGCGGCATATCGCGGTTGGCGACGCGTTGACGGATCGATCGAACCCATGGCCGTATTTCGTCGAAGGTGACGAGCGACATCGGTGCGGACGTTCCCTGATGGTGGCAGCTCTGACATTTCGCCTGGAAGATCGGCGCGACGTCTTTGGCAAACGTCGGGGACTGGGGACTGGGGGACTGGGGACTCGGAGACACGGAGTTGGCTGTCGCCGTGGGACGACCGCCAATCGTTATCCTGATCTGCGCGTTGGTCCAGCAGCAGTGGTAGCCGAAGTTTCCCGCGGACTCTCCCGAACCGTCGTCGACGACGGCCTGGAGGATGTATTCGCCCGGCTCGGTGAAGCGTGCCGAGGTTGTGGCCTTGCCCGTTGCGAGCTTGGCCTCGGGGCTGTCGAACACCACGTCGCCCGGTCCGCGGTATTTCGCCCAGAGCACGGTCATACCCACCGATTGCCCACGTCGCTGCGGCAAACCGTCGTCGGTCGCTGAAACGCTCAGGGTCGTTGCGCCGGGCGCGTCGAGCTTCGTTGCCGACGCCTGAAGCGTGACGGCCGGCGGCAGGTTCGAGCTGATCTTCTCGCTGTTGCCGCCGCGCGTCGTGCGCAGGCGATCGATTTGCCAAACGGGTTTCAGCGTCGCGACCACTTTCTGCGTTTCACCGTGGGCGCGCAGCGTCCACACCAGTGTCCGGTCGCCGTAGTCCTTCGGCACCCGCACGCTGAACACGTCCTTGTGACGACGAGGCGTGAAATGCGTCGGTTGCCCGCGATCACCGCCCGGCTCGAACGAGTTGTCGGCGCCGACCGCGAGGTCAAACTCCTCCTCGTAGTTGCGGTTCATGTAACCGAACCACATGTTGAAGGAGCCATCCGCGTTGACGTCGAAGCCCTCGTAGACCGGCGCAACACCCTGGCCGGTCGCGTGGCGAAGCGTGACCAGTTGGGACGGTGCGGTTTGCGCCGTTGGCAGCGCGCTGGTGAAGGTGAGGGCGACAACCGCGACAAGCAGTCCGGCCGCAGATTTCATGGCAAAATCTCCCCAGTTTCACGCGGATCATACGCCGATTGTCTCGGGTCTGACACCCCAGACAAGGTCGATGGGCGTCTGGGGTCATACCCGGGACATTTGGAGACAGCGCTTATGGCGATGAGAATTGGCGGACTCGCGGCGGTTGGGTTGGCTCTGCTGGCAGCGCCATCCACGCTCATCCACGCCCAGCAGGATCTGGTCGCGCGCGCCGGCGCGATTCACCAGCGGGTGATTACTCTCGACACCCATAACGACATCGATCCCGACAACTTCACCGCGGACTGCAACTACACCATGCGGCTGACGACACAGGTCAACCTTCCGAAGATGAAAGAAGGCGGGATGGACGTTTCGTTCATGGTCGTCTATGTCGGCCAGCAGAATCCGCCGCAGGCACCGGACGCGTTCGAATCGGCGGGCTACGACCGCGCCTACAAAGCGGCGATTGCAAAGTTCGACGCGGTGCACCGGCTGACCGAGAAGATTGCGCCCAACGACATCGAGCTCGCGCTTACCGCCGCCGACGTCGTGCGGATCAACCGCGCCGGCAAGAAAGTCGCGGTGATTGGCATCGAGAACGGTTATCCGCTCGGCACCGACATCGCCCGTGTGAAAGAGTTTTTCGATCGTGGTGGCCGTTACCTGTCGCTCGCACACAACGGCCACAGTCAACTCGCCGACTCGCACACCGGTGAGGCGGATGGCGTGTGGCGATGGGGCGGCCTGTCGCCACTCGGGCGTCAGGTGATTCAAGAGATGAACAAGTGGGGAATCATGGTGGACGTGTCACATCCTTCAAAAGGCGCGATCATGCAGGCGATCGGCCTTTCGAAGGCGCCGGTGATTGCGTCGCATTCCGGTGTCCGCAAGCTCGCGAATACCAGCCGCAACATGGACGACGAGACGCTGATGGCGATGAAGACCAACGGCGGCGTGGTGCAAATCGTCGGCTTATCGGGATTCGTCAAGGTCGATCCGCCCGAGCGCGCTCCGGCGATCACTGCGCTGCGCAATGAATTCGGACTGAACGCCGGTGGTGGCCGTGGTGGCCGCGGCGGCGGGCGCGGCGCTGCAGCCGCACCGGCCGCGGCACGTTGTCCGGTGGAAACGCCCGGCTCCGCGACGACGACCGCCGATTCGGGCCGTGGTGACGCAGCGGTCGCGGCGCTTGCAGCGGATCGCCGCGCGGAATTCGATCGTCGCATGGCGGAGATCGATCGCCAGTGGCCGGCCGCCGGCCGTGCAACCGTCAAGGACTTCGTGGACGAAATCGACTACGCCGTCAAACTGATCGGCATCGACCACGTCGGCATTTCGTCGGACTTCGACGGCGGCGGTGGAATTGACGGCTGGAACAGTGCGGCTGAAGCGTTCAACGTCACGCTGGAACTCGTGCGCCGTGGTTATACCGAAGAACAGATCGGCAAGATCTGGAGCGGCAACCTGCTACGAGTTTGGAGCGAGGTCGAAAAGGTGGCTAAGGCCATACAGACCGCAAAGTGAAATGCAGAATGCAGAATGCAGAATGCAGAATGAAATTCAGAACGTAGCGATCGGGTTTAGCGGAAACCCGGTGCCGCCTGGCACCGGCACGGGCGCCGCGGTCAGCAGAAACTCCCAGCGCCGGATCCGGGCGGCATATTCGGCCGCCGCTTCGAGATCCATCACGTCGATCAGCGGCAATCCCATCGCCACGATCGCCAGTTGGTGAATCGGGCGCGCGTTGCCATCGACGCCTGATGGCTGGACGTCATTGACCGCGTCGTTGCCGAGCAGCGCGACGTCGCGCTGCTTGAGCCACGGCATTACCGAGGCGTGCCAACCGGCGGCGTCGCGGGCGACATTCCATGGTCCTTTTTGGGCGCGCTGCGCCCAGCGCCCAGTGCGCAGGAACACCGCGTCACCTGCCGTGATCTTGACGCCGGCGTATTTTTCCCAGGCCTCGAGATCCGACGGGTAGACCGGCGTCCCCGGCTCGAGATAGGGAACATTCTTCATCCGCGGCAGGTCGACGATGATGCCGCGGGTCATGATGCCGGCCTTCTGGTTCTCGACGCCGTTGTCGGGACAGCCCGGGCCCTGGGCGATCTTTGCGCGATCGAAGCCGTTGAAGATCTTGCCCTCGAACGAATAGTGGCAGAGCGCGTCGATGTGCGTGATCGTCGACCCGTGATACCAGATCGAATACAAATCCATCGCGTGGCCGGCATTGTCGAGGGTCATCTGCTGACCGATCGGGCGCGGGTTGTCGGGAAACACTTCCTTGTCGAGCGTGTGCGCCAGAGAAATCGCCGTGCCGTCTTTCGCCAGGCCGAGCGCCTGTTTCCGTTTCGCAGCGGTAATCAGATTGAACGTCCCGAGATGATCGTCTTTGCCCCAGCGTCCCCAGTTGGAGAGCTCTTTCATCCAGCGATCGACGTCCGTGTTGGTGGTGAAGACGCGCGCCGGCGATTGCGCCGAGAGCTGGATCAAAAGAGTGAAGCAGAAGGTGATGACGGTGGCAATGGTTTTCATGGCGAGATTCACTTCCGCTCTGGCAACGCAAACACATACAGCGCGTTGCCGCTGCCAGGCATCTTGACATCTGGAATGATCGTGCGCGGCACGACGCGCGGACTGCCGCCGCCGGTGGCACCGGTGGTCACCGCGACGTACTGACGGCCCCCGGCAGTAAACGTCACCGGATACCCCATCACCGTCGTCCCGAGGCGTGTCTGCCAGAGCGTTTCGCCGGTGCGGACGTCGAACGCGCGGAACGTCCGATCGAGATCACCGACAAAGCCGACGCCGCTGTCGGTTGTGATCACGCCGGTCAGGAAGGGCGACCGTTGTTCACGGCTCCACACTTCCTTCATCGTCTTCACGTCGTAGGCCGCGAGCTTGCCGACGTTGCCGTCCGTACCAGGCATCTCGAAGAAGCGGCGGTCGGCGCCGGTCCCACCCGACCCGTTCGTGAACTCGATTTTCCGGCCGTTCATTTCCATGCACGACTGACTCAGCGGGATGATCAATGTGCCGGCCGACGGCATATAGCTCATCGCCTGCCAGTTGTGGCCGCCTTCGGTGCTCGGGCACGAATCCACCCATTGGCCGGTCGTCTGCTCCAGAATGTCGGCGCGGTAGGTCGGCGTTCCGTTTTTCGGATCGATCGATTCAAAGACGTTCTGAAAAACCGTTTCCTTATAGCCGAGAAACTGACCGTTCCGGCGATCCAGCTTCCAAAGGATCCCCGGTTTGCCGATGGTGAACAGCAGTTTTTGATCGCCCGCATCGACCAGGACACGCTCGAATACTTCGTCGAGATCCAACGACTCGCCCGGGGCGTGCTGGTAGTGCCAGGCAAGCGTTCCATCCTTGGGACGCAGCGCGACCGTCGAGCTGGTGTAGAGCACGTTGTCAAAATTCGACGTGCCGCGGCTCGCTCGCATCCACGGTTTCGCCTGTGCGGTACCCCAGTAGGTGAGATCGAGATCCGGATCGTAGCTGCCCGCAATCCAGGTTTCGCCGCCGATGCGCAGGTTGTCGGCCAGCTTGCCCCAGGTATCGGCTGCTGGTTCGGTTCCCCGCCGGACCGTGTTGAACTTCCACAGAATCTTGCCGGTCGATGCGTCGAGGCCGGTGATCCAGCAGCCGTCGTTGCCGTAGCGATCGCATCCCACCAGTCCGTTGACGACTACACCCTTCATCACCATCGGACCTGCGGTATTGGCGTACCCTTTCGCACGGTCGGCGAGAGGCGTGTCCCAAACCTTGGCGCCGGTGCGGGCATCGAGCGCAACCATCCGCGCATCGGTCGTGGCGACGTAAACCTTGTCCTGGTAAATCGCCATGTTGCGCATTGCGGCCTGACCAATCAGCGCGTTCGGCCCGACGCGGTGTTCCCAAATCAAGTCGCCGGTCCGTGCGTCGAGCGCCTGCACGACGTTCATGATGTTGATCAGGTACAAGACCCCGCCGTGCACGAGCGGCGATGGTTCGTTGCCTTGCCCCTCGTTCATCGCCCAGGTCCACGCGAGCTGCAGGTCCTTTACGTTGTCACGGGTGATCTGCGTGAGCGGGCTGTGACTCCAACCGTGGTAGTTGCGTCGGGCCATCAGCCAATCGCCCGGATCCTGGTTACGCAGAATCTCGTCGGTCACGGGAACGTAGTTCTTCACCTGACCAGTGACCGTTAATCCGACGGGTCCGGCATTCGCGGGTGTCGCGCCACGACCTGCACCGGCAGGACTCGCAGGCGGTGTGCCAGCTGCGGCACCTCGCCCGGTCGATACAGGGGCCGAGCCTTGTGTCGCGACGCCAATCGGTTGCGTAGTCGTTGGCGTGAGCGGTTGCGATCCGGCTTGCGCGCCGTTCGCCTGGAGTATGAAGGCGGTGACTGCCAGGTACTGCTCGGCGCCCAGGTTCGCTCCCGTCGGCGGCATGGTGCTCTGCGTGAACTCGAACAGATCGCGCGTCGTGCGTGTGCGCCAGGTGTTCATGAAGTTACTGCCAGCCAACTGCGGCGCTTCGTTACGTCCTGCCAGGTCGGGTAGGTGGCAGCTCGCGCAATTCGCTTGGTAGACCGCGCGGCCGGCCGTCGCCTGATCGGTGGTGAACCCGCCCGCAGGCTGCTGGGCGTTCAGCCACGCCACGCCGCCGCAGACCGCAAGAAAGATTGCAATTCGCTTCATGGTTGGACTCGCTTACTCGCTGCTCGTCACTCGCTACTCGTCGCTGCTCGCTTACGTCATCGGATCCGACCCCGGGTCTGACCCCAGATCCGACCCCACCTACTTCCGCTCGGTCAGCCATCCCCACAGGTTTCCGTCCGGCGCCTTCTCGCTATGGACCTGGACGTACAGCCGTCCGCCTTGCAGGTCAGCGAGTTGTTGAGGATTGAGCTCGAAGGTGCCGCTGATCGTTCCCGACGTCGCAGGCGCGACCGTGAGGTCGAACACTTCGGGTCCGCGGACGCCCCGGACCGGACTTTTGCGGATTTTGGCGATGGTTGCGGCAGACCGCAGACCTTCAAACGAGCCGGTGATGGTCAGTCTGCTGCCAGACAGCGTCGCGGTGACGGAGCCGGTGCCCGCAATGGTCGCCTGCATCGCGACGTCGATCGGAACGGGCGCAAGGCGCGTCTTGAACGTGCGCGCGCCTTGCGCGGCAAGGCTGACGCCGCACAACAGGACAACCGCCCATGCATGTCGCATGGCGGGAATGATAATCGAAGGCTTAGGTCTTGGGCGGGCGGAGCCTCGGAACCTCGGTCTGTGGCGAATGCAGTTCGTACAAGCTGCCGGTTGCGTCGCACTTATAGCGGGCGACGGCGTCCGTTACCGGGTTTCCAAAGAGATCGGCCGGTCCTTCTTCCGGATCGGGATCAGCGAGTGGTGAATCTGGTACTACGCCGGCGTCGTTGGCGTTCACGTCGGAAGGAAGCGAAACGGTGACTGAGCGTGGTGTAAGAAGTGCCGCCACCGCGATAAACGGCATTATCGCTGCAACCGTCCAGCCGAACGCTTTCCTCAGCAAAACGCCTCCTGACCTGGCAAAGTGCAACGGCGGTGCCACGGAATCGCATTTGCACACAGTAGCGCTAACAGTCGGGTGTGTAGGGGATGAGGCGAGGGAAACCGTGACGATGCGCGATCGAATCGATGAGCTTAGGCGAGAGTGGGACAACGCCCGTCGGCAACACCCGCGGCTCGTTTATTCCGTGATGGGCGCGACCGGCCTGGTGGCGGCGGTCATCACGATCATGACCCTCGTGTTATTGGTCAACCTACCAAAGGGCCTTCCGGATGCTACAGCGCTGTCCAAGATTGGCGAAATGGATCAGGCGACCGCGGTGTTCGACGCCTCGGATCGCCTGGCGTTCACGATTTATAAGGAACAGCGGATCGAAATCCCGTATGCCGAGATTTCGCCGCGTCTGATCCAGGCGTTGATCGCCACCGAGGACCAGCGATTCTACGAGCATCATGGATTCGACGTCCGACGCATCGCGTCTGCTGCGCTAGCCAACGTGCGCCACCGGCGTGCGGCCCAGGGCGCGTCCACCATTACGCAGCAGCTGGCGCGTCAGAGTTTCTTGACGCCGGACAAGACCTTCCATCGCAAGCTGCAGGAGCTGATTCTCGCAGAACGGATCGAGCGCCAGTACTCCAAACAGCGCATTCTCGAGTTGTATCTCAATAAGGTGTACTTCGGCGACGGCCTGTACGGCGCGGAAGCGGCGGCGCGCGGGTTTTTCGGCAAGCGCGCCAGCGAATTGAACCTGTCCGAAGCCGCGACGCTCGCCGGTTTGGTGAAGTCGCCATCGACCTACGCGCCGACCATCAGTAAAGAGCGCGCCGTGGCGCGCCGCAACGTCGTACTGCAGGCGATGCTGGAAAACGCCGCAATCGATCGCAACGAATACACAGCCGCGCGAAACGCGAAATTAACGCTTCACGATGGACTGCGGGCCGACGAGCCGCACGGCCAGTACTTCAAGGAACAAGTGCGGCGCGAACTGGTCGACCGTTTCGGCTGGCAGCGTGTGTACCAGGGTGGCCTGCGTGTCTTCTCGACGATCGACATGACGATGCAGAACGATGCCGAGGCTGCTGTCGCCGACTCGTTGAAAATCATCGACGAGCGCCGACAGGCCCTCGCGGCTAAACGCGCCGCGGCCCGATCAGCAATGAAGCAGGCGCCGCCTAATCCGGCCGCGCACGACGACTCGCCGCTGCAGGCCGCGCTCGTCGCGCTCGATCCGGAAACCGGTCACGTTCGCGCAATGGTCGGGGGGCGGAATTTCGAAGAATCGTCCTTCAATCGCGCTGTCCAGGCCAAACGTCAACCGGGATCGGCATTCAAACCGTTTGTCTACGCCACGGCGCTTGAAGAGGGTTTCACTCCCGCGACGATGATCGATCACCTCGACGAGCCGATCGCCACGCTGCAGGGCGCGTGGACGCCCGAAGACGAACACACGTCGGCCCCGGCGATGAGCTTGCGCGCTGCCCTGCGGACCTCCAGCAACCGTGCTGCGGTGCAATTGCTTCAGCGTGTCGGCATTGCCCGTACCGTTCAGAACGCGAAGCAGATGGGCGTGGGCGACGTGCCAAGCGTTCCGTCGCTGGCGCTTGGTTCCGGCGAGGTAACACTGCAGTCGATGACGGCGGCGTACGCCGCGTTCGCCAATCATGGTCTGGTTCCAACAATCGTCCTGATTCGCCGCGTCGAAGATCGCGACGGCGTCGTACTGTTTGAAGCGCACGACGCGTCAACCCGCGCCATCAGCGACACAACCGCCTATCTGATGACGACGATGCTCGCCGACGTCGTCAACGCTGGCACCGGCTATCGCGCGCGGCAAATGGGCTTCACGCTGCCCGCCGCTGGCAAGACCGGCACGACCAACGACTTCAACGACGCCTGGTTCGTCGGCTATACGCCGCACCTGGTAGCCGGCGTGTGGGTCGGCTTCGATCAACCGCGCACGATCCTGCCGAACGGATTTGCTGCCGATCTCGCCGTCCCGATGTGGTCGCGGTTCATGAAAGACGCAACCCGCGGCGACAAACCTGACTGGCTGATCCCGCCGTCGGGAATCAGCACGGCTCAAGTGTGCCGGCTCTCGGGAAAACTGGCGACCGACGGCTGCCAGGATGTCGAAGTGGTCAGCAACGACGGCCAGATCGATCGGCGCTCGATGGTTTACACGGAGTATTTCGCCCGCGGCACCGTCCCCGAGGCGTACTGCGACTTGCACCCGACGCGCGGGATCATGAACAAGATCGCCGGCGTTTTCGGCGCCGGAACCGACGCGCCTGCGCCAACCCCAGTCGCCAACACCGGGCTGCCACCGGCGCCGGCTGCGACGAGCGGCACAGTATCCCCACCAGAGATTGCTGCCGCCCCGGAAGCTGCCAAGAAGAAGCGCGGCTTCTGGTCGAAGGTGTTCGGCCTCGGCAAAGACTCGCCGAAAGAGCAAAAGAAATAGCGTGGTAGCATCGCCAGTATTGTGCCGTTGCGGGACATTACTGGCCATCGGCGCGTGGTCGAGCTGCTGTCGCGAACAGTGTCGCGCGGCACGCTTCCGCCCAGCCTGATCTTTGCTGGTCCGCAAAACTCACCGCGACGTGAGACGGCGATTGCCCTCGCCCAGTACCTCAACTGTCCCAAGCCGCGTGACAACGATGCCTGCGGCGAATGCCTGTCGTGCGACCGCATCGCTCGTGGGATGCATCCCGACGTCGTAGTCGTCGAGCCCTCTGAAGTCAACTCGCTGACCAGGAAAGTCGATCAGATTCGCGAAGTCACGGATGCGGCCGCATATCGGCCTTTTGAAGGCAGACGCCGAGTCGTGGTGATCGACGATGCCGTCCGATTCGGCTTTGTTGCACAAAACGCGCTCTTGAAGACGCTGGAAGAACCGTCGTCCTCATCGGTGTTCGTTTTGGTGACAAGTCAGCCGGATATGTTGCTCCCAACGGTTCGTTCGCGCTGTATCAAGCTAACCTTTACTGAAGTCGATGATCCGGATGTCGACGAGGCCGCTTGCGCCGTCGCGCAACGCGTGCTCGCGCAGGCTGCGTCCTCGTCCGATGGCGCGCGGCTGGATGGAGCGAAGGAACTGCTGAGCAACACCGGGGTCAATGCCTCGACCGATCGCGAGCAGGTGAATGCGCACCTGCGCGCGATGGCGTCGCTGTTGCGCGACATCGAGATCATCGCGACGCGAGCCGACCAACCGCTCGCCAACGCGGATCTCCGGTCATCACTCGAACGTCTGGCACCCGCCTACGGCGGTGAACGCGGCGTACGGGCATTTGCCGCGATCGAGCGCGCGATGGCGGCAATCAACGGCAATACCGGTATCAAAGTCGTCGCCGACTGGCTGGTGTTGCAGCTGTGAGCACATTGCCAACGTCACTCGTCGCCGTGAAGCTGACGCGAGTCGGGCGCGCCCAGACGTTTCTTGCCGACACACCGATAGCGGCAGAGAACGGCGACCTGCCGCTGCCGCGAGTTGGCGAACGTGTGGTCGTTCAGACCGACAGCGGTCCGGCTATCGGTACCGTCGTGCGACGGATTCCGCAGCTCGACGACAAACGCCGCCCGGTTGCCGATTCGCCGCAGCGCATCGTCCGGCTCGCGACGCGCGAAGACATCGTGACGCGACAGAAGCATCAGCGACGCGAAGAGGAAGCCTTTCGGATCGCGGTGCTGAAGGTGCGTGAGCGCGGCCTCGGCATGAAGCTGGCGCGCGTCGAGCAGGCGTTCGATGGGTCGAAGCTGATTTTCTATTTCACCGCTGATGGCCGCGTCGATTTCCGCGAACTGGTGCGGGAGCTGGCGGCCGAGTTCAGAACGCGAATCGAGATGCGGCAGATCGGTGTTCGCGACGAAGCCAAGCTGATCGGTGGCTATGGCAGTTGCGGCCGGCCGCTGTGCTGCACGACCTTTCTCCAGGTGTTCGAACCGGTTTCGATCAAAATGGCCAAGCAGCAGGATCTCAGTCTGAACCCCTCCAAGCTGTCGGGGCTGTGCGGTCGTCTGAAATGCTGCCTGCGGTACGAGTTACCTAACGCCAAAGGCGTCCAGCATGGAGGCTGCGGCGGCGAAGGTGGCTGCGACAATCCGTCCGGCTGCGGGGCTTCGGGCGCCAAAGGCGGACGTTGCGGCGGCGGCTGCGGTTCATGCGCCCACGGATAGCGATTACGACCGGTGATCCTGCAGGCATCGGTCCGGAGATTGCCGCGAAAGCGGCGGCCGATCCGCGCGTGCGCGCTGCCTGCGAGCCGATCATCTATGGACCACTTGGTGAGGAACGATTCGCACCCGGCGTGTTGAGCGCCGCCGCGGGCCAGGCCGCATACGACACTCTGGTACGCGCGGTCGACGCTGCGAAGGCGGGCGCCGTGGATGGACTCGCGACGGCGCCGATCAACAAAGAGGCGTTTCGTCTTGCGGGCCTGCCGTGGCGGGGGCACACCGACCTGCTTGCCCATCTGACCGGAGCACCGCACGTCGCAATGATGTTTCATTCCGACGAGCTGCGCGTCGTGCTCGCGACGATTCATATTCCGCTCGCCGAGGTGCCCCGGGCGCTGACCCAATCGCTGATGGAAAAAACCATCGCGCTGACGGCGCGTGAGCTGCCGCTGTTCGACAAAGTCCAGCCGCGCATCGCCGTGGCGGGCCTCAATCCGCACGCTGGCGAGCACGGATTGTTCGGCAACGAAGACGCGGAGGTAATCGCGCCTGCCATCGAAGCGTGCCGGGCACGGGGCGTCGATGTCAGCGGCCCGTTTCCGGCCGACACTGTCTTCGTTCGGGCTCGCCGCGGCGAGTTCGACGTCGTCGTCGCCTGCTATCACGATCAGGGCTTGATTCCGGTCAAGCTGGTCGCGTTCGGACGGGCGGTCAATGTGACGCTCGGCCTGCCGATTGTTCGCACGTCGGTCGATCACGGCACGGCATTCGACATCGCCGGCAAGGGCGTCGCCGACCCCGAGAGCATGATCGCGGCGACTCTGCTTGCCGCCAGGCTGGCGCGAGGCTCTTAAGCGATGGCCGAGAAGACCGAGCGCGAGAAAGCGCAGCAGAGCATCGCCGAAAACCGCAAGGCGTTCCACGATTTCCACCTCCTGGAAACGTTTGAGGCGGGCATCGTGCTGCTCGGCACCGAGGTGAAAGCGATTCGCGAAGGCCGCGTCAACCTGCGCGACAGCTTCGCGCGCGTCGAAGATGGCGAGATCTTTCTCTACAACGTCAACATCAGTTCGTACAGCCATCGCGGCTACTCAGACCACGAGCCGCTGCGCCGCCGCAAGCTGCTGCTGCATCGCGACGAAATCCGCAAACTGATTGGTAAGACGGTCGAAAAGGGCATGACGCTTGTGCCGACCCGCCTGTACTACAAGAATGGGCGCGTGAAAGTCGCGGTCAGTCTGGCCAAGGGCAAACAGGCTTACGACAAGCGCGAGACGATCAAGCGCCGCGAGGCCGAGCGCGAGACGCGCGCCGCCGTCAAGTCACGAAGGTAGGAACGTGAGATGGCTGTCGTAGAGGCGTCGCCCCGCACTGGACGAAAAGGTTCGACGATTACCGTTCAGATTCTTGCCGGCCTGATTCTCGGCATTGCCGTCGGCTATTTCTGGCCGTCGTTCGGCGTTGCCGTCAAACCGCTCGCCGATGCGTTTCTGCGGATGATCAAGATGATCATCGCGCCGCTGGTGTTTTCAACGCTCGTCGTCGGCATCGCCGGATCGGGCGATTTGAAGACGATGGGCCGAATCGGCCTCAAAGCGATCATCTATTTCGAAGCGGCGACGACCGTGGCGTTGTTCTTGGGCCTCGCACTGGTGAACATTTTTCAGCCGGGAGCCGGTATGGCGATGCCGATTGGCGCCGACACGGCCACTGCCGCCGGCCTGGTCCAGAATCAACAAAAGGGCTGGGACATCTTCCTGCACATGTTTCCGACCTCGGTGGTCGACTCGATGGCCCGCGGCGACATTCTGCAGGTCGTGATCTTTTCGACGTTCTTCGGCGTCGCGCTTGCCGCGGTTGGCCGCAAAGGGCAAGCCGTCCTCGAGACGCTCGAAAGCACCGCGCAGGTGATGTTCAAAGTCACCGGCTACGTGATGATGTTTGCGCCGATTGGCGTGTTTGCGGCGCTTGCTTCGACGGTCGGCGGCAAAGGGCTAGGCATTCTGTTCACGCTCGGCAAAGTGGTTGCGCTGATGTACGCCGGGTTGGCGATCTTCGTGCTGATCGTGCTCGGCAGTGTGTCTTACATCATCCGCGTCCCGTTCTTCACGTTCGTCCGCGCGATTCGCGAACCGTTCTTGATCGCCTTCAGCACTGCCAGTTCGGAAGCGGCGCTGCCGAAAGCGATGGACATCATGGAGCGGTTCGGCGTGCCGAAGAACATCGTCGCGTTCGTGTTGCCGACCGGCTATAGCTTCAATCTCGACGGCAGCACGCTGTATCTGTCGCTGTGCAGCGTATTCGTCGCGCAGCTCGCCGGCATTCAGATGACCATCGGGCAGCAGCTGGTGATGATGCTGACGCTGATGTTGACCAGCAAGGGCGTCGCTGGCGTACCACGCGCGTCATTAGTACTCTTGGCGGCGACGCTCTCGCAGTTCAACCTGCCGATGGAAGGCGCGGCGATTCTGCTGGGCATCGATCAAATCATGGACATGGGCCGAACCGGTGTGAACGTGATGGGCAACTGCATCGCCACGGCGGTTGTCGCCCGCTGGGAAGGCGTGCTCGACGACGACAAGATGCGTGCGTTCGGCCGATGAGGATTGCGGTGGTTGGCGGTGGCGGTCAGCTTGGTGCCGCTATCGTCCACGAATATTCGGCGGCCAATCACGACATTCGATCCTTCAGCCACTCGGAGCTCGACACGACCGACGACGCCGCTGTCATCGCGGCGCTCGAAGCCACGCGACCCGAGCTGATCATCAATGCTTCGGCATTCAACGATGTCGACGCTGCGGAGGATCGCTGCGTTGACGCATTGCAGGTGAACGCCTTCGCGGTGCGGACGATGGCGCGGGTCGCGGAGCGGCTGAATGCGGTGTTCGTTCATTACGGGACCGATTTTGTTTTTGACGGGACGGCGACCCGTCCCTATACCGAGACGCAACGTCCGAATCCGCGTAGCGTGTACGGCGCAACGAAAATGCTCGGAGAATGGTTTGCACTCGACGTACCGAAGGGTTACGTGTTGCGGGTGGAGAGTCTGTTCGGGCGAGCGCCAAACGGTCCAAAGTCGAAGGGGAGCGTCGCGACGATCCTGAACGGCCTGAAAAATGGTTCGTCGCCGCGGGTTTTCGAGGACCGCACGGTCTCCCCGACTTACGTGCCCGACGCCGCCCGTGCGACGCGCGAACTGCTGGAACGTGGTGCCGGGCCCGGGTTGTACCACTGCGTCAACGGCGGTCACTGCAGCTGGTTGGAGTTCGCCGTGGAGCTGGCGCGGCAGCTCGGCGTCGAGCCGAAACTGACACCGGTCAAGGTGGCGGATGTGCGGTTGCGCGCGCAGCGGCCGCAATTCTGTGCGCTGTCCAACGACAAGATGCGCCAGGCCGGCGTCGCCATGCCGACCTGGCAGGATGCCGTCGCGCGCTACGCGCGTGCCGTCGGCGCCGCGGCGTCGTCGTAATTCGCGCCGTGCCCCGGCAGCCCAATCGGTCAGCTGCGAATCTGGCGATTTTGCTCCAGCCGCTTCTCTACGGCGTGCAGCAGATCCTGGTGCATTCGGAAATACTGCCGGCCTTCTTCCGGCAGCTGTTTGGCCGACGCGGGTGCACGTCCATGTTCGACCATCTCGCGCAGCACGTCGTCGAGCAAAGAGAGTTGCGCGTCGTTCACGCGTTCTCGAAGCTGGGCAACTGTTTCGCACTCCCCGGTATCGAGTGTCGACGTCGCAACGATCGGTCCGGTGTCGATGCCATTGTCGATCCAGAACACGCTGCAGCCGGCCGGCTGACCGAGCAGCAGCGACCACTCCGCGACATTCATTCCGCGCAGCTGCGGCAGTAATCCCATGTGCGCGCCCAGCGTGCCAATAGTGGGAACCGACAGAATCGACTCGCGAAGGATTCCCGAGCCCGCGGCTAACGCGAGGTCGGGTGCGACGCGGCCGACTGCCGCGATGGCGGCTGGAGAGTTAACGCTCGTCGCGCGAACTGCGCGCCAGCCGTGTAACCGGCAAATTCTTTCCGCATCGTCATCGCGCCGCCGCAGGGACGATGCCCAGCGCCGGGCCGCTGATGACGCTCCGGTTTCGATGACCACGAGCGCCGGTGAAAAGCGGCGCTCAATCCATCGTGCTGCAAGCCGCGCAAACGTCGGTGAAATGCGAGTGGTGTAGACGACGACTCGTGGCGCAGTGGGCCCGGTGCTGACGATTGTCTGAGAGCGCGCATCGGGCTGGTGGTCTACTGCGGACGGGACCGGGTCGAGCCACTCGTTGAGGCATCGTCGTTTTTCGCACAAGGCGTCGGCGAAGAATTTCGCTGCCCAGTTCGGCAGAGCGTATTGAATGTAGGCCCCGCCGACCGGTGACGAACCCGGTATTCCGCCCCGAATACCCGGGTCGGGATGCTGCAACAGTTGTGAACGTTTCACCTGATCGATCGCTTTGAAAGCCGCATTGGCGTACCGCAGATCGCCCGATGACCGCGCCAGCCGCAACCAGATCAAGGCAATTTGCGCGTTGCCGGTTAGACACACGTAGTCGGATTCGGCCCGCCACTCGTGGTTCAACATTCCGGCAAGCGTTTGCGATCGCTCCAGCCGCAGAAGCAGGTGCTCGGCCGCGGTCTTGACCGCCGCGATTCCTTCGGCGACGTCGAATCGCTGAGAAAGTCGGTCGACACCGTCGAGCGTGTAGGCGATCGTATGGGTGTGGGCACGCCGCCGCTGATGGTCGTCGTCGGAAAAGCCAGCGCGATCGAACCAGCCGGTGCGAGGATGGTGCTGGGCCAACACCCAATGCAGGTTTCGTTCTGCGGCATCGAGGAAGCGGCGCTCGCGCAGCGTGTCGCCAGCGTCGGCCAGCCAGCATGCCGCGTGGGCGCTGTAAGAACAGGCGAGTTCGCGATACCAGTGCTTCCGCCAACAACCATCCGCGTCCTGGACGTCGCACATCCAGTCCGCGGCGCGGCGAATCGGGTCGAGGACCTGTGCCACGCCGGTTGCGCGGTACCAGCATTCGAGACCGTGCAGGACTTGTGCGGTGTTGAACGGCGACGGACGTGTGCGATTGTCGGCGATCTCCAGGCCCGGAAAGCCGCCGCACTCTAACTGCACCGACAACAGGAAATCGACACAGCGTTCGGCACGCTCGCGAAACTGGTCGTCGTCCAGGACTGTCGCGAGCGTCAGCAGCGTTGGAATCGTGTAGCCAGTGGTCTCGGGGTACGAAGACGTCCAACCGCCGGCCAGACGGTATCGACCTGCGATGCCCCCGTCGGCGGTCGCATCCTGGGCGCGTGTCAACCACGCTGCCACTCCCTTCAGCGATTCATCATCGGTTGGCAGGTCCGAGCGGTCGCGTCGTGCTGGTGCATTCCGAACCAGGTAAGCCACGACCCTCGGCCTCCACCAACCGGAGGCCCGCACGCGCCGGAGTTGCGCACGGATCGCCATCGGTCAGCCGCGAACAATCTCGCTGACCAATTCACCGACGGCAAGGCATGAGGTCAAGCCGGGCGAATCGATTCCGGAGGCTTGAATGACCATCGGATTCACGCGGTCGCGACGGATCAGAAAGTCCGCAAACGATTCGCTTGGCGGATGCAGTTTCGCACGAATCCCACTGCCGCCGAGCTGCAAATCGTCGGCCGTCAGCCCATTCAGCAGCCGCCGCGCCGGTTCGACGAACGCCTCCACCGGCAGGCGGTCACCTTCGTAGTCGTCTTTCCGCTCTTGATACTTGATGGTCGGCCCGAGCCACACCTGCCCGCCGGTGGTCTTGACGACGTGTACGCCGAGACCGTGGCCCGACGCGTGCGGCAGCGGATACACCAGGTGATTGACGATCGAACGTTTCGAAGGAACAATTTCCACGTACTCGCCGCGGCACGGATAGATCGTGAACGACTCGCCGCCAAGCAGGCGCGAAACGTCGTCCGCATAGAGACCTGCAGCGTTGACGACGGTTGCGGCGTGGATCGATTCGCGTTCGGTTCGCAAAACGATACCATCCGCTTGCCGATCGGCTTCGAGCATTTTCGTCGCCGGCAGGAACATCACGCCGGCATCCGTCCCAGTGCGCAGCAGCGCCTTCACCAGTTCTTCGGCGTTGACGACTCCCGATTCGGGCGACCAGAGGGCCGCGGTGCCGGAGACGTTCGGTTCGTGCTGCGTCATCAAATCGCGATCGACCAGCTCGAGACCTTCCACATCGTTTTCGATGCCCCGCTGATGCAAGGTTTCCAATACGTGGAGTTCGGCGTCGTCGTGCGCGACGATCAACTTGCCGCTGCGAATGTGCGGGACGCGATGCTCGGCGCAGAACTGGTAGATGAGGCGCCGGCCTTGAACGCAGAGGCGCGCCTTCAGTGAGTCGGTGGGGTAGTAGATACCGGCATGGATGACGCCGCTGTTGTGGGTACTTGTCTCTTGACCGGGACGCGGGTGCCGCTCGAGCACGACCACCGAGAAGCCGTGGAGCGCGAGCGCCCGCGCCGAGGCCAGACCGGTTACGCCGGCTCCGATAACCGCAATATCGATACGTTCCAACTTGGATCCAGGCAGGGTGCTGCAAAGCGCCACCCCGAATGTCAAATGCAAAATGCAAAATGCAGAAAACGTCCGCATTTTACATTCTGCATTCTACGTTCTGCATTCAGGCTGCGTGGTTCAGCAGCCTGCTACAAACGATAGCCGATGGCCGCGTAGTCCATGTGCGTGAACATCAGGCTGTTGAGGATGGTCGCGTTCGCGTTGAGCGTATGTGCGAGCGACTGGAGAGCGATCGACGCCGCATCTTTCGCGGTGAGCACCTCGGCGGGAATGTCGATCGTCCGCATTTTCATCGGCGCCGGCACTGGCGCGCTGTAGGTAATCGTCACCTCCGAAAACCCGCTGGCGCGGAGCAGGTATTGGAGCGTGTCGGGGTGGACCGGGCGCACGTGGGTCAGATCGCGGATGTAGCTGCTGAAGAACGCCAGCCAGCACGCTGGATTGATTGTTTCCAGCACAATTGGCGCACCGCGCTGCATTTTGTGCGACGCCGTGGACAGCAGGCGGGTGAGGTAGGCCGGTTCGAGGTGCTCGATCACTTGGGTGGCGACGATTCCGCCGATCGACTCATCGTCGAGCGCCTCCAAATACGCGAGCGCATCACCCTGCGTCGCATCGAGACCTCGCTCGTGCGCGATCGCCGCCATGTCGGCGTTGGCATCCACACCACGCGCGGGAACACCGGCGGCTTTGAGGGCCGCGAGCATCTCGCCGCGCCCGCAACCCAGGTCGACGACGTCGGCGGCCGCCTGCTCGAAAATCGGCAAATACGAGCGCAGCTTGTCCGCCACCGCTTCTCCAGTTCCCCGGAATTCATCCTCGAAGGAGACGTAGAGCGAATCCTGGGCCGGGTGCTGGGTGGTGGGTGCGGCGGTGGGTGCCAGGGTGCCGGGTGCCAGGGTGGCAGGGTGCACGTTGCGGCTTAGCGACTGCACTGCGCGCTGAAGCGCGCCGACCTGGGTTCGGAGCTCAGCTACAGAGTCGATCGATCTCGCGATTGCGTCGACCCGCGCGGCGGTTTCGGCGGCGAGCTCGCGATCCTTGGTCTCGACGAATACCGTGATCTGTTGCAAAAAGACGATCAGCGCGTTCGTGAGTCGTTCGAAATCTTCTCGGCCGAGGTTTTCGTTCTTCCCCGAATCGACAATGGCGCGATCGAGTGCGGTCAGCGCGTCGTTATAACGTTGATCGGCCTCCTGACGATCGCGTGTTAAAATCTCACGATTCATGTCCAAGCGAGCCATTATTACCGGAATTACCGGTCAGGACGGGTCCTATCTTGCCGAGTTGCTGGTCGAAAAGGGCTACGACGTCTACGGTCTGGTGCGCCGATCGAGCGCGCCGAATCTGTGGCGCATCGAACATCTGCTCGATCGCATCACGCTGAAGCCCGCCGATCTTCTCGATCAACTGTCGATCATTCGCGCCATCGAGCAGGTTCAGCCGGAAGAGTTCTACAACCTCGCGGCGATGTCGTTCGTGCCGGCGTCGTGGGATCAGCCGATGTTGACCGGCGAGTACAACGCGCAGGGGGTCACGCGCGTTCTCGACGCAATCCGTCAGGTCGGTCCGAAGATCCGCTTCTATCAGGCGTCCTCGTCCGAGATGTTCGGCAAAGTGCTCGAGGTTCCGCAGCGAGAGACGACACCGTTTTATCCGCGCAGCCCGTACGGCGTGTCGAAAGTGTTCGCACACTACATCACGGTCAACTATCGCGAGAGCTACAACCTGTTCGCGGTGTCGGGGATGCTGTTCAACCACGAGTCGCCGCGGCGCGGTCTCGAGTTCGTCACTCGCAAGGTGACCGACGGCGTCGCGCGTATCAAGCTCGGAATGGCCGACTCGCTGCTGATGGGCAATCTCGATGCGCAGCGCGACTGGGGTTTTGCCGGCGATTACGTCCGCGCGATGTGGCTGATGCTCCAGCAACCGGTCGCCACCGATTACGTCATTGCCACCGGCGTCAGCCATTCGGTACGGCAGTTGATCGAAATTGCATTCGAACGGGTCGGCCTCGATTGGCAGAAGTATGTGCGCGTCGATCCGTCCCTGCTGCGTCCCGCGGAAGTCGAACACTTACTCGGTGATTCCAGCAGGGCGCGGAATGAACTGAACTGGACGCCGCAAGTCAGCTTTTCACAGCTGATCGAGATGATGGTGGATGCGGATCTCGCGCGCCTGTCCGTCTCGCGCGGCATCAGCGCGGAAAGAGCAACGGTGCGATGACCACCACCACGACTTCGCTGCATCTCGCCCTGCTTGAACGCATTCGTACGAAGCAGGCCAAGATCGGCGTGATTGGCCTTGGCTACGTCGGATTGCCGCTGGCCGTTGAGTTCGCGCGACAGGGATTCGCCACGACCGGCTTCGACATCGACGAGCGCAAAGCGCAATTGATCAACAGCGGGAAGAGTTACATCCCGGACGTGCCGGACGGTGAAGTCGCGCCAGCGGTAGCCGCCGGCCGTCTCCGCGCGACGTCAGACATGTCACTGCTGGCAGACATGGACGTCATCGACATCGCCGTGCCGACACCGCTGCGGAAAACCAAGGATCCCGACCTGTCGTACGTCGTGCAGGCGGTTGAGGCGTGTGCGGCGACATTGCGGCGTGGTCAGTTGGTCGTTCTCGAATCGACCACCTATCCGGGAACGACGGACGAAGTCGTCCAACCGATGCTCGAGGCCAAAGGGCTGAAGGCGGACGTCGATTTCTTTCTCGCCTTCTCACCCGAACGCGTCGATCCCGGCAACCAGCAGTTCAACACGCGCAACATTCCGAAGATCGTCGGTGGATGCGGTCCTGCCAGCACGGAGGTTGCGGCGGCACTGTATGCGTCCGCGGTGGCGCACGTCGTCCCGGTCAGCTCTACCCGGGTCGCGGAAATGGTCAAGCTGCTCGAGAACACGTTTCGCGCGGTGAACATCGGCCTGGTCAACGAAATCGCCCTGATGTCGCACAAGATGGACATCGACGTCTGGGAAGTGATTGACGCGGCGAAGACCAAGCCATTCGGGTTCATGCCGTTCTATCCCGGCCCGGGTCTCGGCGGTCATTGCATTCCGATTGATCCGTTCTACCTGTCGTGGAAAGCGAGGCAGACCGGGTTCGAGTGCCGTTTCATCGAGCTGGCCGGACACGTGAACGCGTCGATGCCCGACTACGTGGTCGAGCGCGTGGCCGAGGCACTGAACAGCGTCCGCAAACCGATCAACGGATCATCGATCCTGCTGGTCGGCGTTGCCTACAAGAAGGATGTCAACGACATGCGCGAGTCGCCGGCGCTCGATATCCTCGAATTGCTGGCGCGCCGCGGCGCGCGAGTCAGCTACTCGGATCCGTGGGTGCCGACGCTGAAACACGATCCTCATAGTCTGACGTCGGTCGATCTGGCCGAGGCACTGAAAACGCCACCGGATTGCGCCGTGATCTGCACCGATCATTCGAAATTCGACTACGAGGCGCTGGTCAATAGCGGCACGCTGATTGTCGATACCCGGAACGCGCTCAAGAACCGACAGGCCCCGAACATCTTCCGTCTCTAGCGCGCATCCACGCCGCACTTTTCTTAATCCTTGTGGGCGCTCCGATGGACAACGCCTCCGCGCCGAGGGAACGGGGCAGCGGAGTCAACGGAGTTTTTGTCGCGGCGCGAATGCGCGCCGGCGAGCGGCGAACACGTGGGGACCATCCAGTCCGGCGAGCGGCGCG
>Ga0207659_10000107_pt1 | contig 49113 bp, 39 predicted proteins | sample KBSM43metaG_FD_184330 | JGI IMG/M metagenome (GOLD analysis project Ga0207659, IMG submission 184330) | Miscanthus rhizosphere microbial communities from Kellogg Biological Station, Michigan, USA - KBS M4-3 metaG (SPAdes) (version 2) | ecosystem: Host-associated > Plants > Roots > Rhizosphere >...
GTATCTGAGACGCGCGGTGATCAACCGGGTACGCGATCTGATTCGCACCTCGACGCGGCGTGGCGTTGACATCGACGTGGAGGCGACACCGGTGCGCGACTGGAAGCCGTCGCCGCTTGAAGCCGCTATCATGAAGCAGCAACTCGACCGGTTTCTGGAGGCGCTGGCGCGGCTCCGTCCCGCAGATCGACAGGTGATCGTGTGGCGGATTGAGTTGGGTTACACCGCCGACGAGATCGCGCTCAAGCTTGGCAAGTCGAAAGGTGCGGCGGGGATGACCGTTTCCAGGGCGCTGGCGCGATTGGCGGCCGAGCTGCACCTTCCGGCCGACGATGCCTGACCGCTGTTAGAGATTCGGACCTCCGGCGTTTGTCTCCATACGGACCTTTCCGTATGGAGAGCCTCATGAAACGCCTGCCGATTGCAACCGGCCTTGCGCTTGCGTGTGCCGGCGCCGGCTGCAGTCATTCGTCCACTTCGCCAACCGCGCTGCAACCGACGATTCAAAGCGTTCCGGTAACTCCTGCGGCCGCGACGCTGCGGACACTGCACGGCTACGTGGGCGACACTGCCTTCAGGCCGATGGGCGGCGTGCGGGTGGAGGTGCTGAACGGTCCCGAAGCGGGCAAGGAGTTCAGCTCCGACGCCAAGGGTTTTTTTTCGTACGTCGGAATGTTTTCCGGGGCGACTTCGATGCGGGCTACCAGCGAAGGCTACCTCCCGCTGACAATACCGGTAGTCGTCGGTAACAGCGTGGACCAGGCGTGGGCCTCGTTTTCGCTCTCGCCGGTGACCCCGCCAGTCGAGGCGGCCGGGGACTACACGCTGACGATCAGCGTCGATAGTGCCTGCTCCGGCTTTCCGGACGCCGCGCGGGTCCGCTCGTATCCGGCGCACCTCACCAAGCGCAGCATCACGACGAAGCCCGCGAACACGCAATATGACGGCGTAGTGAGCGGTGGAACGTTCGCGCCGTACCTCGGTATTTTCTGGGTCGGTGTGGCGGGCGACTATCTCGCCGTGACCACTGAAGGTGAGGGCCCGTCCATCGTCGAGCAGATCGCGCCGAAGACGTACATCTCGTACCTCGGCGAGGCCGGAGCATCCATCCCGGCTGGTTCTCCAACGATGATCTCGGCGACGTTCAACGGTACGATTGAATATTGCGAGTTGAAGTTGGGGATCGGTCAGTACTACGAATGCAGCGATTCATTGGCAGTAGCCAGGGCGCAGTGCACGTCGGCGAACAACCGTCTGACGCTCACGCCTCGCTGACGCACCGACTACTGCTTCACGTACGCGTTCGGATTCTGATCAAACTTCGTCGTGCAGCCGGGCGCGCAGAAGTAGTACGTCTTGCATTCACCTCTTTACAGTTCGATGCGCCGCAGACGCAGCGCGTTGCCAATCACCGACACTGAACTGAGCGTCATCGCCGCGCTCGCCCAGATCGGGCTGATCAGCACGCTCAGAAACGGATACAAGATGCCGGCCGCGACCGGCACACCGACCATGTTATAGATGAACGCCAGAAACAGATTCTGGCGAACGTTTTTCATCGTGGCGCGGCTGAGCCGCCGCGCGCGGACGATACCGCGGAGGTCACCGCGCAATAACGTGATGCCCGCGCTCTCAATCGCGACATCGGTGCCGGTTCCCATCGCGATCCCCACCGCGGCTTCGGCCAGCGCCGGCGCGTCGTTGACGCCGTCTCCGGCCATCGCGACGACTCTTCCCTGGCTTCGCAGTTCACGGATCACCTGCTGCTTCTCGGCCGGCAGCACGTCCGCTCGGACGTCGTCGATGTGCAGCGTGGACGCAACCGCTTTCGCCGTGACCGAGTTGTCGCCGGTCAGCATGACGACCCGCAGGCCTTCAGCGTGGAGTGCGTTGATCGCTTCGCTGGTGGTTGCCTTGATCGGATCGGCGACGGCGATCAGGCCGGCAAGTGAGCGATCAACTGCGAGAAACATCACCGTCTGGCCACGGCGGCGAAGATCGTCGCCCTGGCTTGCTGCCTGATCGATGGCGATTCGTTCGTCGGCCATCATCGCGGCGTTGCCCAGGAGCGCACGACGGCCGGCAATCAACCCGACGACACCTTTTCCAGAGCGCGCCTCGAACTGCTCGACTCGCTCGATCGCTAATGTCCTCGACTTCGCGCCCTCGATGATTGCGGCCGCGAGCGGATGCTCGCTGCCTTGTTCGAGCGACGCCGCCCACTGAACCACTTCATCTTCCGAGAGCGCACCGAAAGCCGCGACCGACACGAGCGCTGGCTTGCCTTCGGTCAGCGTCCCGGTCTTGTCGACCACGATGGTATCGACGGATTCGAGCCGCTCGAGCGCTTCGGCATTCTTCACCAGTACTCCAGCCATCGCGCCGCGACCGGTTCCGACCATGATCGCCATCGGCGTCGCGAGACCGAGTGCGCAGGGGCAGGCGATGATCAGCACCGATACCGCAGCGACCAACGCGTGGGCGAGACGAGGATCGGGACCGAGCGTGGCCCACGCGGCGAAGGCCACGAGTGCCACCGCGACCACGCCAGGGACGAACCATGCGGCGGTCTGGTCGGCCAGCCGCTGAATCGGCGCGCGGCTCCGCTGCGCCTCGCCGACCATCTTGACGATCTGCGCGAGCAGCGTGTCGGCACCGACGCGCTCGGCCCTGAAGAGTAGTGTCCCGCTGCCGTTGATGGTGCCGCCGGTGACCCGGTCGCGCGGTCCCTTCTCCACGGGGATTGGCTCGCCGGTCACCATTGATTCGTCGATCGCGCTGTGCCCATCGACGACGACGCCGTCGACGGCGACCTTTTCACCCGGCCGAACGCGCAGCGTGTCGCCCACTCGCACGTCGCTAATCGGCACGTCAATCTCCGCGGAGTCTCGAACGATGCGCGCGGTCCGCGGCGCCAGGCCGAGCAACTGCTTGAGCGCCGAACTGGTGCGGCTCCGTGCCCTCAGCTCCAGTACCTGGCCAAGCAGCACCAGCGCTGTGATCACGACTGCGGTATCAAAATACGTTTCAACGATCCCGTTGACCCGGAAGCCTTCCGGAAAGATTCGTGGCGCGACCGTACCGATCGCACTGTAGACGAATGCCGAACCGACCCCCATCGCGATCAGCGTGAACATGTTGGGAGTGCGGTTGACGATCGACTGCCAGCCACGCACGAAGAACGGCCAGCCGGCCCACAACACGACTGGTGCGGCGAACACCAGGCCAATCCAGTTCACCGTGTTCATGTCGAGGTACTGCATCAAAGAGCCGCCGATGAACATGTCCGCCATGGTCGTGACGAAGACCGGCAACCCGAGACCGAGCGCAATCCAGAACCGCCGCGTCATGTCGACGAGCTCCGGATTCGGCTGGTCGTCGAATCCGACCGTGCGTGGCTCGAGCGCCATCCCGCAAATCGGACAGGCGCCCGGTTGATCCCGAATGATCTCGGGATGCATCGGGCAGGTGTACTCCACCTTCATGAACGCCGCGGGATCCGACAGGTCGGGCTCGAGCGCCATGCCACACTTCGGGCACGCACCCGCTTCAGACTGGCGAACCTCCGGATCCATCGGGCAGATGTAGGCACGCGCTGCCGGGACCGCTACCGGGGCGTTCGCATCCCCCTGAAGAAATTCCTCCGGATTGGCCTGGAACCGCTTGAGGCAGCTCGCATTGCAGAAGTAATACCGTTGCCCGCGGTACTCGTACGAGCCGGCGGCGTCGGCCGGGTCGACCGTCATGCCGCATACCGGATCGATGTGATCGGTCGTCGGAGTCGGGGCGGCGGTGTGGTCGTGGGCGTGAGATGTCACGAGTTCGATTTCCAGTATGACTCTTGTTCGTCGTTTTTGCCGCGGTCGGTTAAGATCAGTTGCAATGTCTCGTGCGACGCGGTCAACGGCGTCCATGCTCGTCGCGGTGGCGCTTCTGACGCTTCCGATCGTCCTCGACTATTGCGTCGCGTCGTGCGAGAGCCACCAAAGCCTGGCCGCCGCGCCGAGCTGTCATCACGCTTCCACCGTGTCGAATGCGGGAGCGGTCGGCCGCTCCTCACCATCGTGCGGACACGATCACGTTGCGAGCGGTGCTGCGCAGGCCGGCAGAATCGAACCGCTGCGGCGCGCATTCGCGGCCGCTCTTGCCGTGGTGATTGCGAAGCCGACCCACACGGTCGCGCGGATTGCGACACCGATTGATCCGCACGCACCTCCAGGGTCGTCCCTTACTCTTTTCGCTCAATCACTCCCGCTCCGGATCTGATCGTTCGACCCCACGCAGTTGATTGATCGCGCGTTCGCCTGAACGCGTCTGGTGAGTGTGTGTATTGGCAGTGATCAGCGGTTATGGCGAAACGGGCGTGTGTTCTCGGTGTGTCGTGGATGATGGTGTTCGTTGCGGCAACAAATGTGCGGGCGCAGTCGTCCGCTGCGGTTGCCGATCAGCATGCGCAGCATGAACACACGCAGCCGGACACATCGGCTGGCGGATGGCAATTCATGCAGGACGGCGTCGTGTTCGCGAATTTCAATCACCAGGGCGGGCCGCGCGGCGGAAGCGAGTTCGTGGTGCCGAATTGGTGGATGGGGATGGCCGGCCGTGACACCGGTCGTGGCCGTGTGACGCTGACCGGCATGCTCAGCCTCGATCCGGCGACCGTCGGCAAAGACGGTTATCGCGAAATTTTCCAGGCGGGCGAGGCGCTCGACGGCCAGCCGTTGATCGATCGTCAGCATCCGCACGATTTCTTCATGCAGCTTGCCGCGATCTGGCGGATCCCGATCACGTCATCGACCGGGCTGACGTTCGCCGGCGGTCCGGTTGGCGAGCCAGCCCTCGGCCCGGTGGCGTTCATGCACCGCCCCTCGGCCGTGGACAATCCGACGGCGCCGCTTGGCCACCACACGTTCGATTCGACCCACATTGCTTTTGGCGTTGTGACGGCCGCCGTCGATCACGGTCCCTTCGTTCTCGAAGGCTCGGTCTTCAATGGCCGCGAACCAGACGAAGACCGGTGGGATTTCGATCTCGGCCCACTCGACTCGTTCTCCGGCCGGGTCTGGTACAAGCCGAGCAAGCGCTGGGAATTTCAGTTCTCGAGCGGCCGTCTGAAAGACCCCGAGCAATTGGAACCAGGTGACATCATTCGATCGACGATTTCGGCCGCATGGATGAAGCAAGAGGGCGGCGCGATGTCGGCCTGGACGGCGGCGTTCGGGCGCAACAACACCGATCACGGCTCGCGTAACGCCGGGTTCATCGAAGGTTCGCGGCACGTCGCGGCCAACACGTTTTACGGCCGCTTCGAGGCGGTCCAGGTCGAAACGCTGCTGCTGCAGAACCAGCAGACGCATGATGCTGTGAACGCTGATGCCAAAGATCCGGTGCTCGCGTTCACGGCCGGGGCGGTCCGCGAGGTTCTCGCCTGGCGCGGATTCGAGGGCGGCATCGGAGGCGACGTCACCTTCTACGGTGTGCCGGACGCTCTTCGTCCGATGTATTCCGATCATCCCGTGTCATTCCACCTGTTCTTTCGACTGCGGCCGCCAGCCGGCGCGATGGGCCGGATGTGGAATATGCGCATGTCGCAGCCGATGGGTGGTCACGGCATGGCCATGAATCACGAGATGGCAACGAAGTGATCGATTCAGTGTCCGTCGAGATTGGCCTGTATTTCCGGGCCGATCGCCTCTGCCATGACCGAAATTGCCCGTCCGCGCGTCGTTACGGCGTGTTACAGTGCGCCGAATAGGCGCGCGGATTTCTCTATGCGGAGGAACGCAATGAAAGGTCTCACTCCGGTTGGCGCGTGTGGCGGGTTCGTGGTGGCTGCGGCCATCGGCGCAAGCGTGACCCTCAGCGGCCAGGCACCAGCACGACAAGCAACGTCGGCTGTGACCTTCGCGAGAGATGTCGCACCGATCATTCAGAAGTCCTGTCAGAACTGTCACCGGCCCGGGCAGATGGCGCCGATGTCGCTGATGACCTACCAGGACGTCCGGCCGTGGGCGCGATCGATCAAGCAGCGCGTCACCGACCGCACGATGCCGCCATGGGGCATCGACCCGCACGTCGGCCTACAGAGCTTCAAGAACGACCCGACGCTGCGCCAGGACGAAATCGACACGATTGTGAAATGGGTCGACGCCGGCGCGCCGCTCGGCGACACCGCTGCCATGCCGAAACCGCGTGAGTTCGAAGATGCCGATCGCTGGCACATCGGCAAGCCCGATCTGATCATCACATCGCCGTTACACACCGTACCGGCGGAAGCCGCCGACTGGTGGGGCAGCTACTATGTGGACACCGGCCTGACCGAGGATCGCTACATCAAGGCGATCGAGAGCAAGCCGGGCAACACCGCCGTCACTCATCACCTGCTGACGTTCGCCGTCGACGCCGACGCGTCGGGCGACAGCAACGGCGACGACAGCACCAGCGACGCCGGCGACTTCCTCAACGAGTTCGCGGTCGGGAAGAACGGCGACCTTTTTCCCGAAGGAACCGGACGCCTGCTGAAGGCCGGCTCGAAGATCAAGTTCGATTTCCACTATCACTCGATCGGCAAGGAACAGACCGATCGCTCGCAGCTCGGCATCGTGTTCTATCCGAAAGGCTATCAACCGAAGCACGAAGTGTATTCGAAGCAGCTCGGCCAGCCGACCGATCCGCTCGACATTCCGGGTGGCTCGAAGTTCGTGCGCAGCGACGGCTACACGCGCTTCAACCAGCCGGGCAAGATCACCGCATTCCAGCCGCACATGCATACGCGCGGCAAGCGGCAGTGCATCGAGTTGATCTATCCCGACAACAAGACCGAGCAGATCAACTGCGCCGATTGGAGCTTCAACTGGCACATCGTCGCTGTCTACGCTGACGATGTGGCGCCGATCTATCCGGCGGGCACGGTGCTGCACGTCATCTCGTGGCACGACAACTCGCCCGGCAAGGACAATCCCGATGCGCGTAACTGGGTCGGCGGCGGCCAGCGGACGATCGACGAGATGGGCTTCGCGTGGATCACCTGGTACGACATGACCGACGAGGACTACCAGAAGGAATTCGACGCGCGGAAGGGCGCGCGGCGAACGAACACGAACGCGCTGCCGCAGCGATGAACGTGCGAATCTCGCTCTCGCCCCGAGCATGGTCGAGGGGCGACAGGCTCAGGACCTGGGGACTCCGGCTGGCGATGGCGTGTCTCGCCATCGCGCCGCTCCTGGCGCAGTCCCAGTCAACCGAGCTTCACATTCGCTATAACTCCGGACAGGGCGTCGTGCCGATTTACGAAGGATGGGAACGCGTCGCCGATGGCAGCTTCAACATGGTGTTCGGGTACTTGAACCGGAACCACGTCCAGCAACTCGCCCTTCCGGTCGGCGCGTCGAACAGTTTCGAACCTGGTCCGGCCGATCGCGGCCAGCCAACGTTCTTTTATCCGCGCGAGAACCACTTCCTGTTCCGCGTCGCCGTCCCGAAAGACTGGGACCGGAAGAAGGAGCTTGTCTGGACAATCACTGCAAACGGCAAAACCGAGGTCGCGCGCGCGACGCTGCTCGACGTGTGGGAGATCGATCGCAAAGTCGAAGTCTCGAACAACGGCGGCGTTCAGATCACCAACGAGTTAATCAATCGAGACGTGCCACCGATCGTGAAGATCGCTCCGATCGCGCGGCCGCGTGCCGGTACGCCGGTGACGATCGCCGCGGTGGTAACCGACGATGGGATTCCGACATTGAACCCCAAACCGCGCGGCCAGCGGCAGCTCGAGCCGTCGCTGCGCGGTGCGCCGCCGTCTCCTGTGAACGTGCCGCTGCCGGCGCGTCCGCGTCCCGTACCGAATGCGATTTCGGTGCTGTGGCAGGTGTACCGCGGTCCGGCGCCGGTGGCGTTCGAGCCGGAAGGCTACGTCAAGGTCGTTGACGGCCGGGTCGAGGTGAAGGCCACCTTCAGTCAGCCCGGCAGCTACACGATTCGCGCGTTCGGGCACGATACCGTTTTACGCGCGCCCACCGACGTCGTCGTCACGGTTGACGCGGCCGCAGCGTCGCAACCGTGAGTGTCGGCGCGCAGAGCTGGTGACGCTTCGCCCAGCGGCCTTTCCACCCGCTCGCGCGCAACATGCCAGTCCCACATCGTTTGAAATGCGCCGAGACCTGGGCCAGTAACGAAGGAACCGCGAGCGTGGTGGACGTGCCGGGCTTGCGGGTCTGGGTCCACTCCACGCCGTTCGGACCTGGCGAGGCCGGAGGCGATGTGCATTTCGTCTCGGTGTGCCCCAGCTGCATCGTCTCTCGGATCGCGCTGGCGGACGTCAGTGGCCATGGGTCCGCCGTGGTGTCGCTGAGTGCCAAACTTCGGGAATTGATGCAGAAGCATCTCCTCGCCCTCGAGCAGGCGAGTCTCATGCGGGATCTCAACGAGGCCGTACTGACGGAACTCGATGGAGTCCATTACGCGTCGATGGTCGCCGCCGGTTTCCACGGACGCAGGGGCCTACTGGTGATGACGAACGCCGGCCACCCTCCGGCATTCTGGTATCGCGCACGACGCAACCAGTGGGCTTCGTTCGAATCGCAACGCGCGCAGGACGGACTGGGTCTCAGAGGCACTCCACTCGGGCTGCTGCCGAACGTCGCCTACGACCGGATGATTGTCAAACCGGAACCGGGCGATTTAATCGTGCTCTATTCCGACGGTGTCTCCGAAGCCACGGATCCAGCTGGTAAAGAGCTGGGTCGAGACGATCTGCTGGCGCTGATCGGAGCGCTGGACCCAACGTCGGCGGAAACACTTGGCAGACAACTCGTAGAGCGCGTCAGGGAGTTTCGCAGGGGAAGCGCGCCAGAGGACGATCAGACGATCATTGTGCTGCAGAGGCTCGATCAAACGGGGTAGCCTGTGCATCGGACGCTTTGCCCAAGGAGGCATATCGTGAAGCGATTATTGTTCGCTGCGCTCAGCGCAGGGTTGCTCACCAGCCAGGGGGCCGCAGCGCAGTCGACGCGAGACTCGATTCAAGGCGTGTGGCACGTGGTCGAAGCAGTGATCCCTGGCCCTGCCGCGCGCACGATCGCGTTCGCCGATCGACCGAACCTGACGATCATCACCGCCCGGCACTATAGCCGCGTCGAAGTCCAGGCGGATGGGCCGCGACCGATTCTCGCGGACGTGGCCAAGGCGAGCGCCGACGAATTACGGGCAGCGTGGGGGCCATTCGTCAGCGAAGCCGGGACATATGAAGTGACACCTGGCGGTCTCGTTACGATGCGACCGATCGCGTCGAAGAACCCCGCGGTGATGGGTCCAGGGGTGTTCATCACCTACGCCTACAAACTGGATGGCAACACCCTGTCGCTCACCCAGCAGCGAAACCAGAATGGCCCGTTCGCCAATCCGTTCACGCTGAAGTTGGTGCGCGTCGAATGAGTCGAGTCTGCCCCCGACTCCACACATCATGGGAATCCAGTGAGAATGACGGACGAGCGGCGAGACACACAACGAAGCCGCGGGTGTTAAGGTAGGGCGGCTGTTACAGCTGTTACAGGGAGGCTATTATGCGCGTGAGGCTGTGGGCGATGTCGTTGGCGGCCCTCGTGATCGGCTTCGCCGCGACGCCCCTTTCCGCGGAAGTGGTTCGTATCGACGTCACGTCGCGCGCCGATCTGGTTGGCGGTCAACCCTTCGGCGCAGCCGGACCGTACGAAAAACTGGCCGGAAGAATCTACTTTGCTGTCGATCCGCGTCTGCCGGCGAACCGCGTCATCACCGACATCGACAAGGCGCCGCGTAACGCCGCGGGCAAAGTTGAATTCTCTGCCGACTTCTTCCTGCTCAAGCCGAAGACCATCGGTCGCGGCAATGGTGCGGTCCTCTACGAAGTGTCGAACCGCGGCGGCAAAGGGATGCTCGGCTTCTTCAATCATGCGTCCGGCAGCGCCGACCCGGCGACTCCGGCAGAGATCGGCGACGGATTCCTGATGAAGCAGGGATTCTCGCTGCTGTGGGTTGGCTGGCAGTTCGACGTACCGCAGCGGCCGGGACTGCTGCGCGTGTACGTACCGACCGCAACCGAAAACGGCCAGCCGATCCGCGGCGTCGTGCGGAGCGACTTCGTTCCGACCGAAAAGGAATTCGATCACACGCTAGCGGATCGCAACCACGTCGCCTACGCGGTTGCCGATCCCAACGATCCGAGCAACGTGCTGACCGTGCGCGACAGCGTCGAAGGGTCGCGGCGGACCGTTCCGCGCGACCAGTGGGGCTTCGCGCGTGACGACAACGGATCCCGCATCGCTGACACGACGCGCGTCTATCTGCCCGCGAAATTCGAGCCGAACAAGATCTACGAAGTGGTTTACACGGCGGAAAACCCACCGCTGGTCGGCCTCGGCCCAGCCGCGATTCGCGACACGATCGCGATGCTGAAGTACAGGTCGGCCGACGCGCTTTCGATCCCGACGGGCGCGATCACGCGCGCCACCGCCTTCGGCGTCTCTCAGAGCGGACGGTTTCTGCGGAAATATCTCTACGATGGCTTCAACCGCAGCGAAGACAATCGCAAGGTGTTCGACGGCGTCATGGCGCACGTTGCTGGTGCAGGCCGCGGCAGTTTCAATCATCGCTTCGCGCAGCCGTCGCGCGACGGGCATCCGTACTTGAACTTCTTCTATCCGACCGACGTGTTCCCTTTCACCGATATCGCGCAGACGGATCCCGAGACCGGGCTAACCGATGGCCTGCTCACGCATCCCGGAGCGCCGGAGCTGTTGCCGAAGGTCTTCTACACGAACTCGGAGTACGAGTATTGGGGCCGTGCCGCGTCGCTCATTCACACGACGGTGGATGGCGCCACCGATGCGCCGCTGATGGATAACGTTCGGATCTATTTGCTTTCGGCCGGCCAGCACGGCCCAGCCGCATTCCCGCCAACGCAAACGATCGGCCAGCAGATGAACAATCCGCTCGATTACCGTTGGGCCATGAAAGCATTGCTTCTCGCGATGGATCGCTGGACCGCGACTGGCACGGCACCGCCGCAGAGCAGCTACCCGCGCATCGCCGACGGCACGCTGGTCGCCCCTGACAAGCTGAAGTTCCCGAAGCTCGCGGGCGTCGCCACCACGACGACGACGCTGCGTGCGTATCGCGTGGACTACGGACCGCGGTTCGCGACCGAGGGCGTCATCACTCTCGAGCCGCCAAGAGTCGGAAAAGCGTTCCCGATGCTCGTGCCGCAGGTGGATGCCGATGGGAACGGCGTTGCCGGCATCAGGATGCCGGAGCTCGCAGTACCGCTCGCGACCTACACCGGCTGGAACCTGTTCAACGATCGGTCGGGACCGGCGAACGTGTTGTCGAGCATGCAGGGATCGTATGTTCCACTGCCGCGCACCGGCGCGGAACGGAAACAGAAGAACGATCCACGACGGTCAATCGACGAACGCTACAAGGACAGGATCGACTACGTCGCGCAGGTGACGAAGGCTGCCCAGTCTCTCGTCGGTCAGGGCTACCTGCTGGCCGAGGACGTCGACGTCGTCGCTAAAAACGCCGCAAGGCACTGGGACTACATCGCATCGAGCGCGAACCCGTCAACGGCTCAGCGGTAGCCGCTCAGAGACGCATTTCGATGGAGAGTGCGATAGCCTAGATAGAGGAGGGGTCGCGATCTCGGCAGCTCGACATTTCTTTCAGCCGCGTGCGTTAACGCCAGGCCGTTCCCGCTTGGCATTCGGCGTTGCGCTGGCGACCGATCTGCTCCAACTGGCCCTCGGCCCGCTTGGCTGGGCGTTCGCAGACGAGATTCTGGACGTTGTAGCCGCGGCCGTTCTGTCGCGTTTGCTTGGATTCCATCCGCTGCTGCTGCCAACGTTCGTGCTCGAACTCATCCCTGTAGCCGACTTGCTCCCGACCTGGACCGGATGCGTGGCGCTGGTCCTGGCACTCCGCCGGCGTCAGCGCGTGACAGAGTCCCCGATCGATCATGGCGACGTGATTGACGTGTGAATGATGGAGTCGTCTCGCTCACACGTTGACAGAGCTGATCACCGTTGAAGGCGCAGACCGGCGGTTCTCGGCCGAAAGTCGTAGATCGGCTTGCGGCTCTTGTCCGATTGTTTCGATCGGCCGGCGAAGTCATAGTGGGAACGTTCATGTCGGGAGCGTTCATGTCAACAGAGCCACGACCGTCCTTCCGGGAATTTCGAAAGCTGGTGCAACGCATCCGGGAAGAGTTTGACGAAATGCCTGGACTCCGCTTTACGGTGAACGAAGCGGCGCGCTTCTGGGCGATCGACGAAGTCACTTGCGCATCGGTGCTGATGCAGCTGGCCGCAGCCGGATTTCTGGCGCGAGGAACCGACTGCCGATTCGAGATGTATCGGCAGGCCTAACATTGCTCGCCGGGCTGTGCGTCGCTGAACAGAAGTCCGCGGCGGATGGCCGCGTCGACAGCTTCCGACCGGCCGGCGGCGCCCATCCGCTCGAACAGCGTCGTGAGATGCCGATCCAACTCATGCTGAGTCAGCCCGAGACCACCGGCGATCTCATACTCTGCCTTTCCGCTGGCCAACATTTGCAGCGCCGAACGCTCCAGTGGCGTGATACGTAGCACTCTGACCCTCCCTCAGGAAATGGACGAATGCGGTCAAGAGGACGTTCAGTTCGTCCACGACCTTATGATTTATAGACGAACAGCGATCCGATTTCGTGACATCACCGCGACCTCGGCTCTGACGCCTTGTTGCGTCGTTGAGACACGTCGCGACAGAATGTTCGAGGCAGTACCGATGCAGGCCACGTTCATACCGGGCGCGGCGGGTCAGGGACGCTTCTGGTCGCCGGTCGCGGAGCGGCTACAACCGACGTGGCGCACCTGCGTCGTGGATCTTCCCGGACTTGGACCGGTACCCGCCCGGCCCGATGTTTCGAGCTATCACGATCTCGTCGATTTTGTTGCGATTGGCATCACCTCGCCAACGGTGCTGGTTGCGCAATCGATGGGCGGCTACGTGGCGCTGCAACTCGCGCTTCGTTATCCTCATCGCATCAGTCATCTCGTCCTGGCGGCGGTTACCGGTGGAGTCGACATGTCGCTCCATCGTGCGGCCGACTGGCGAGCTGAATACGCGGCATCGCATCCACAGGCGCAGCCATGGGCGCGGGATCAGGTTCCAGACCTGACGGACCAACTTCACACGATCACGGTGCCGGTGTTGCTGTTGTGGCCGACGCGCGATCCGCTCACTCCGTTGTCCGTCGCCAGCGCAATGGCATCACGATTGGCCGACGTATCGCTGGTCACATTCGACAGCGACGACCACTGGGCTGCGATCGAGCGGCCTGACCAGACCGCGATGACGATCAAGCAGTTTGTCGGGCATTACGATGAACGCGGAGTTCGCAAAGAACGCAAAGACCTCGAGTGAGGCAAGTGTTTGCGCGTTTTGTGAGATTGCTCAGTTCACTCGAGGATGGAGTGTCTTCGTGAATACCGACACGCCGTTGATGTCACGCAAGTCGACGGTCATCGTGCCGTTCGATGCATCGATATTGACCTCGCCAAAAAACTGCAGCCCGCTGTACGGCGACAGATTCGACTGTCCCGGCGCGGGCGTCTTGGCGAACACCAGCTGCGGTCCGAACGTGCCGTCGAGGGCGTTTGGGCCGAACGTACCTGCGTTGAGGGGGCCGGCGACAAACTCCCAGAAGGCGTCGAAGTTGTGGAATGACGCTCGATTGGGATCGTAGTAGTGAGCGGCGCAATAGTGAACGTCGGCCGTCAGCCAAACCACGTTACGCACGCGTTGTTGCTGCAGATGGCTGAGTAATTCGGCGAATTCCAGCTCGCGGCCCTTCGGCCCACCCGGCTCGGCGTTCGCAACCGCCTCCCAGCGTGCCTGGCGTTGTGGCGTTGTACCGTCGCCAACGTTCAGGCCGATCGGCATGTCGGCGGCGACAACCTTCCAAACTGCGCGTGAATGTTCGAGACCGTCTTTCAGCCAATCCAGCTGCTCGCGGCCAAGGAATGCCGTCGCGTCGCTCGGCATCGTCTGCAGGTTCGCCGAGTTCGGGCCGCGGTACGAGCGCATGTCGAGAACGAACAGCTCGAGCAACGGACCATAGCTATAGCGGCGGTAGACGCGCTGCGCTTCGCGGACATCGAACGGTCGCATTGGCGCATATTCGAGAAACGCCCGGGCACCGCGGGCGACCAGCAGCGGCACGTTCTCTTCGCTGTAACGCCCGTCACCCGAAAGGTCCTTGGAATCCGACCAGTTGTTGGCGACCTCGTGATCGTCCCACTGCCAGATCTGCGGCACTTCGGCATTGAAACGGCGGACGTTGTCGTCAAGCAGGTTGTAGCGGTAGCGGCCGCGGAACTCGTCGAGTGTTTCCGCCACTTTCATGACCTGAGGCGTGACGATGTTGTTCCAGACCAGGCCGCCTTCGGCCACCACCGATTCGGCGATTGGACCATCCGCATAAATCGTGTCGCCGCTGTGAATGAAAAAGAGCGGATTGCGCTGACGCATCGCGTCGTAGATCTTCATCCCGCCGAAACCGGGGTTGATTCCCCAGCCCTGGCCGGCCGTATCGCCACTCCACAAGAAACGCAGATCGTTTCGCGCGTGGCCCAACATCCCACCTTCACCCGGCAGCGCATCGGGCGGGACGACGAATCGCCCGGTCACCGGCTCGCCGATCGCGCGATCGTTGCCCAAGCTCTGGAAGGAGACGCGCACGAACACGTCGCGACCGGCGTCCAGGCCTTCGAGATCCTGCCGCACAGTGAAGTCGCTGATATCGAGCGCGTGCGGACCCCTGAGGCGCTGCACGTCGCGAAAATCTTCGTCGTAAGACCAGTCGACGAGCATGCGTGCGGGCCGGTCGCTGCGGCTCCACACCACGACCGACCCGTTGCTCGGATCGCCGAAATGCAGACCTTGCAGCGTCTGCGGCCGTTCGCTGTTCGCAGCAATGATCGCCGGAGCGCCTCGACCGACACGCCACGCAGGCAGAGCGACTCCCGCCGCGGTTGCTGCCGTGGCTTTCAGGAATTTACGACGCGATGACTGAAGCGCTTTGCTCATGACTGGATCTCCTCGCAGGTGCATGTCAAGTGGGTGACTCGGCCTGTCGTGTCGGTTGGGCCAAATCTAAGAGGCGGCTGTAACAAGCAGTGCGCGGAACGGTCGACGGCCTCGTAAATTCTTTGTGCCGCGCTGAGTCCGTTGAAACGATGAGCTACAACGGAGATTTTATCGGCGTCGATTCGTGCGCCGGTCGGGAATGGCGCGCCGTGCTGCCTGCTGTAACAAACTCATGATCGAGGCGTCCGGGCGATTTTCCGCATCACGATCGGACCCGTGAGCTCACGGACGGCTCCTTTTCCGATCCACCGTGCAGACACACTCGTCGACGACGACAGACGTTTGGCAGATGACAGGGCTTGGGCGTGCAGCGCACGGTTACGGCGGCCGATCAAACGCAACGCCCAACTGACGCCCTTCTTGACGAAATTCCGATCGTCGGTTGCGGCACGCTCGATGAACGCCAGACTTCGCTCGAACGGCTTGTCACCAGAGAGCTTGTCGTGCAATGCGAGGCTGGCAAGAAGCGCGAACGCCGCCCTCTTCACGAACTCACCCGACTGGTCGTGCCACTGCTCGACCTTCGCCCAGCGATCAGCCGTGCGGTCGAACAGGTGAAAGCAGACGGTATCGCAGATCCCCCAATTGTCGAAGTCGCGGCACCATCGGTCCATCTGGGCGGCCGTAACACGGTCGGGTTCGTCGATGAATGCCGCTAACAGGCGAGCCTCATATCGCCCGGTTTTCCAGAGAGCGCCCGCGAGAGCGTGATTACGGCCGATGCGTTTGGCGATGACCTGAATGTTCGAAATCGACACGCCGTAGGCCCTCGTCGCCGTGATGCCAAAGCGTGCGAGATTATCCCGGTCGCGTTTGGTGCTCATCCGTTCGAGCGTTGACAGAACACCGGTCACATCCTGATCTCGCGTCAATGGATCCTCGCTGGCAACTGCGCACATCGGGCAGTGTACGGCGTCCTGCCTCGCGTCGCAGCGCTTGGTGCGGGCAAAATCGACATGCACCGTTGCTGGCCTTATGCTGATACGTTAACGAAGGTTATGTCGGTATCCATGCTGGGTGCGTCGTTGGCATTCAGTCAGGGCGGCACGCGGCCGTCGGCGCACCCATGGCATGAACGCCGGGATTTCTATCCGGAAGGCGTGGCATCGGGCGATCCACGTCCCGACAGCGTGCTGCTGTGGACGCGCCGCCCACCGGTCAAGGGCGGCGGCGCAGCGATTGACTGTCGAGATCGCCGAGGACGAAGCGTTTGCGCGCGTCGTCGCGACTGCACAGGCGCGGCTGACTGATACCTCGGACTGGACGTGTCGGGTGCTCGCAGGCGGACGCGCCCGGTCGACATGCGGATCGACGCGGTGAACGGTCGTGTGACGGTGCGTTCTCAGGACGATCACGGACAGTCGACGTTCGAATCCGGGCAACTGAGCCTGCCTGCGGATCTCGCGAATGGAATGATTCTGACGGTCCTGAAAAACGCAAGGCCTGACTCGCCGCCGTGAGATCAGAACAGCCGCTCTACAACGGCGGGCCACTCTGGCGAATCGAACTTACCAGTCCGGTCTGGCCGAAGCAGTCAAGCAAATAGCGCGACGGAGCATCAGATGAAACCCGATGTCCTGTTAACCATCGCGTCTCTGCTCTCGATCCTCTTGATGACCTTTCACTTCACCGACGATATCGTCCGCGGAATGGAGCCCGGAGGGACCTCCACCATCTACGGGATACTGATTCTGGTCGTCTGGTTATACGGAACGCTGATGCTCGCGCAACGGCGATCGGGGTACGTAATCATGCTGCTCGGGTCGATCCTTGGGTCGGGCGTCCCTGTCATTCACATGATGGGGGCGGGAATGATCGGCGGCCGGATCGCCAACTCCAGCGGGGTCTTCTTCTGGGTCTGGACGCTGATCGCGCTTGGCCTGACCGCGCTCTTCTCCGTCATCCTCTCGGTGCACGGACTGTGGCGCCTGGCCGTTCCTTCCCGGCAAGCGAACTAAGTTTCTCCCTATTTCTTGCGGCGGATGTAGGTGACGTGCGTGACGCCGGTGATCTTCCCGTCCTTGTCCATGCGGATGTACTCGTTGTTAATCGTGTTGTTGTCGTCCGACAACGTGTTGATCACGACTTGATAGACCAAGCCGTCGCGCTTGTTGTAGATGCGGATGCTCTTCGGGTTGATGACCTCCACCGCCGTCTCGGAGCCCGGCTGGCCGTCGACGGGACGGAACTTGCCGTCGAAGAACGTCACATAGCTCCAATCCTTCGAGTGATCGCTCGGGTTGCTCACGGTGAGCTTGCTGCCGCCCTTCTCATACGGCTCGTAGGTCATCACGTTGTTCGGGTTGGTCGAGTTGTCCCAGACACCGAAACGCGCCTCGGGCTGGGCCCAGCTCGGGCTCGCGGAGGACAGCGCCGCAGTGACGACGGCCGTGCAGATGAACAGATTTCGCAAACGCATCGATTTGACCCTCATGCGAGCTTCGCCGCTCGGAAAAACCGAGCTGAGCATACTCAAAGACGCTGCGGTGCCGCAACGACCCGCCTTCGCGGCTTCGCCGCTTCGGCGGGGATCAATTCCGGAACTTGTGGAGCAGGCTGTCCATCCTGGACGCTTCGTGGCGTTCCGGCACCTCGGCGAAGCGGAAACGCTTCACCGCATCGGCTCCCCAGAAGCGGCCGACCGCGATCAGCAGATCCAGATCTGGTCGAACCCAATCCGGCACGGACGTCTTCGAACTGATCTCCTCGAGTTCCTGATAACTGAGCTCGCGCAGATGGATGGTCTGCCGGCCTCGTTTGATTTCGTGGTCTGGTACGGTCGCACCCTCGATCAGGACGTGCAGCAGCCGCTCGCGCCAATCCCGGGAGAGCCGGTCGAGGACGGTGCGAAACCACATCGTGCCGAGCAGCCGTCTCAACTCGGCCCTGTCGACGGTGATGTCCGCGGTGACGCCGCCGCCTGCCAGCGCCAGCGCCGCTGGATCGGAACGGTTGATGGCAACCGCAAATTCCCTCAACGTAATAAAGGCACTCGTCCGCGGCGGACCGGCGACCTTCTGATGCGATGAACCCCTGTATTGCTTGACCGGCTCAGGCGATTTCGCAACAGCCACTGGAACGTCTTCGGCGGCCATCGGTTCGACCACAGTCGCTGTCGTGCGCACGCCTCCCTCGAGGCTCCAATCGACTTCGAGCGGCTGCTGCGCTCCCGTGTACTCGGCAAACAACGCCGTCACCCCCCACGGTCTCGGCATGCCCACCGCTCGGGCATACAGCGGACTGTAGGGGCTCTTGGCGTCGGCGCCCATCGCAACGGCCACCCGTCCCTTGATCTGCGCATCCACCAGGTTCGACCAGTCGCCCTCAATGCAGATCAAGGACGTCCCTGCGGGTTTCTGAAAAGCGTAGTACGGATTGTCACAGCATCGGCGCGCCGCGTGCTCCACCATCTCATCGCTTGGATCGCTGCCCTCCGGAGGATCGATCTCTCCGAAGCCGATTCGCAGACGGCCCTTACCGGCAAACAGCATCGAGAGATCGGACGGATCGACCTGCGAGAGATCCCACAGAACGTAAATCAGGCCGCGGAGACCGCGCGCAATCGGCACATTCATTCGTTCCCAGACGACTGGCTGCGGCTGCGGATCGTGTTGAACGTATCCGCGGTCGTTCAGAATCTCGATCAGCCGGATGCCCGCTGCGTCGAATTGGTCGATCGCGCGTACTGCCTGGTCGTAGTGCCGCTTGTCCACTTCGTGCCGCTCGAACGATGGCCGCACGAAGATCGGGATCAGGAGCTTCTTCTGCTGCCGCGCGATCTCCGCAAGTGGAAACATCGTGCCAGAACCGGTGCCTTTGCCTCCCGTACCGATGAGGATGATGATCGAATACCGGCTGAACAGCTCCTCGACTTCGCTGCGTGATTCCTGGAGCGCGCGGAGCGCCACCTCCGGGTCGTGCCTCGCGCCGAGACGGCCAGTCGTCTGAGCGCCGATCAGGCAGCGCTCCTCCTTAGGCAAATCGGACAGCGCAAACTCGTTGGTGTCCAGAAATCGAGTCGTCACGGCGCTCCGGAGCCGTTCGGCGTGCCTGGGGTCGGTCTTCTGCGTCACCGCCAGATCGCGTCGGAACGTCGCCATCACTGATCGCAGAATGTTTCCACCGCCGCCGCCGGCGCTCATAAGGAGGATATGCATGTGACACCTGATCGCCTGGGACCGGCCGTGAATTGAAACGGCACCACGATCCATCCGGCTTGCGTGTAGGGCGCACCGCTTACGAAGGAGTGATCGGCGAGCTCGTGCATCACCCGGGCCACGTCGTATTCGACGTTCTTCTTGTGGTCCGACAGGTTCGGATAACGCCTTCCCTCGCCCGGCGCGAGAAGAATGTCAAATCGCTTCAGTCGCGCGCCGCAGCGGAAACGCGATCTCACGGGACGCTCGCCGACGTCGTACCTGACCAGTGGTCGTTCGAACTCATCGACGAATCGATGGACAAAGTACCGCACGACGATAGCTGCCGTCTTCCTGCGCGTGAGATAGTCGTCGACGACCCACCACCCGAGCCACGGCACACCCAACGCGGCGCATAGCCACAGCATCGTGAGATCGACACCCCCGAGTGTTCGAAAAATGTCGGAGGCTGCGGGCTGCAGGCTACCACCGATGACAACGCCGGCGTCGGCGCCCGCGAGTGCTACGGGCGCCGCAAGTAGTGCAACACGGGAACGGTTGCGAGGTTCGGATCCGCTGGTACCTTCCTCGACTTCGAGGTGATTCGCGTTCCAAGACGCACTTCGAATGGCCGGCATGACGCAGGCCCTCCAGCCGGCATGAATTCGATCGTATTGCGACTTGGGGACGAACCTCGACGAGGCGTTCATGATCTGGAACCACGCCTGATAGGCGTTCCGGCCGTTGCCGGTCACGCGCCGTGCGGCCTGCGTGGCCGATTCGGCACGCCGAATGGCGTGGCAGACCGGCAACTGCGCGGAGGCGTCTGTTGCGAATGCCTCTAGCATCAGGACGATCAGCGCAGACCAGGTTACGCGCGTCATCGGCCGAATCCGAACCTCATCCGAAGATAACAAACGCTAGAGCCGTCTCGACCTTAGCATAGCGCCCCCTTGCGACTGTCCGCTATCTTGTGTATCGGTGGGAACCTCCGCGAACTTAGTTCAGCAGCTCTAACGGAAGAGCTTCGTGCGCAGACTCGTCGAAAGGCAAAGCAACGCTGAGGTGGATCGCGCGCGACGTCCTTAAAGCTTGAACAATCGCCGCGCGTTGCCCTCGAAAATTTTGCGCCGATCGGCGTTCGAGATCGGCATCGCGTCGACCGCGGGGATCGTCTCGCGATACACGCGCGTACCCAGCTCGTTGTCGTACGGCGTGTCGGTGGCGAACACCATGTGATCCGCGCCGAAGAACTCCAGCGCGCACATCAGCGCGGGCGTGTTGCCCTGGATCGCGGTGTCGCAGTAGAACATCCGGTAGTACTCCAGCGGCGCGCGCGAGAGCGTCTGGCCGTCCGTTTGGTAGCCCATACGCTCGACGTTGAAGTCCCACGACAGTTCGATGCGTTTGTGGAAGAACGGGATCAGGCCGCCGGCATGGTGCGTGATGATCTTCAGGCCCGGAAAGCGTTCGAGGACGCCTCCGAACGCCAGCCGCGCCATTGCGGCAGACGACTCGAACGGCCAGCCGAAATTCGTATAGACGAGAAACTTCGAACGATCCTCAGTGCTGTAGTCTGGCGTGCTGTTGGTTCGCCGCGGGTGAAGCAGGATCGGCAGGTCGTAGGCCTGCATCAGGTCGAAGATCGGCACGAATTCCGGAGCATCGAGCGGCTTGCCATTGATGTCCGTAAAGATTTCGATTCCCTTGAATCCCAGCTGATCGATCGCCCGGCGAATTTCCCCGAGGGTCGCTTCGACGTCGGTCATCGGCAAACAGGCGCATGCGGCGATGAACCGATCGGGATGCTTCGCCACGAGTTCAGCCATCTCGTCGTTGGCGATGCGCGCACATTCGACGGCATCCGCGGGTTTGGTGATGCTCTCGACGTTCGGGCCGGCAATCGTCAGGATCTGCCGGACCTCGGGATACTGATCCATCACGCGAAACCGGATATCGAGATCGGTGAGGCCCGGATTGGCGCGCCAGTACTTCGCGTACTGGGTGCCAAACCCCGCGCCGGCGCGCGTGTTGCGTTCGTGCAGATACCGCGGCGTGAGAAGGTGCGCGAAAACGTCGATGATCATGATCGTCGTGAGAAATAAAAAACCGGTATGCCGACGCCAACCAGCGCGAGGCCGATCGCGCTGTCCAGCGGTTCTGAAATGAGGCGGTTCAACACGATCGCCGCCGACGCGCCAACGAAGATCAGCACCGTCCAGGGGAAGCCCCAGACGCGGTAAGCCGGTCGATAGGTGTTCCGGCGGCGCAGCATGAAGATGCCGCCCGCCATCAGCGCGAAGAAGATCCATTCGGTGAAAATGACGCGTGTGAAGAGCTCGCGATACGTGCCGGTCCAGATCAGGATCGACGCCCAGATCGCCTGAAGGACGATGGCGCGATGCGGCGTCCGATAGCGGGGATGAACCGTATCGATCCAGCGAAAGAGCAGGCCGTCGTGCGCCATCGCGTAGTAGACGCGCGGCGCCGCCAGCATGCTGCCGGTCAGTGCGCCGAATACCGAAAACATCACCAGCCCGGCGATCGCCCCGCCGGCGCGCGTGCCGAGCAGCGCCGTCGCGGCATCGGCCGCCACGCGCGTGGAAGCCATCACGCGGTCGAGCGGCAACACGTAAAAGTAAACCGTGTTGAGCGCCACGTAGACCGCCGTGACGATCAGGATGCCGAAGGTCAGCGCGCGCGGGATCGTCCGCTGCGGATCAACCGTTTCACCGGCGGTGTAGGTGACCACGTGCCAGCCGCCGAACGCAAACAGTCCGGCGACGAGCGCAAGCAGGAAGTCGCCAACCGCCACCGGCCCGGGACCGTTCGCCGAACCGTAGTCGAAGTGCGCGGGAAGCCGCGCGCCGATCAGAAATCCGAACACGACGATCAGCGCAACCGCGAGCAGTTTGCCGCCGGTGAAGGTTGTCTGTAGCCGACTGCCGAGCCGGACGCCCGTGTAGTTGATCGCGGAGATCGTCACGATCATGCCGACCGCAACCAGCCGGATGCCGCGGTCACCGATCGGCGCGAACACCGCCGCGTGCCGCGCGAAGACCACGGCGCCGGCCGCGATGATCCCCGAGTGCATCGTCCAGAACATCGCCCAGCCCCAGAGGAAGCCGAGGATCGGTGCGTAGGTGTCGCGCAGGAACACGTAAACGCCGCCAGTGCTCGGAAACGCCGACGCCAGCTCCGCGCAGGCGAGCGCGCCGAACAAGGTCAGCATGCCCGATGCGATCCACGCCGCGATCACTGCCGGAATATTCGGCAGGTGATGCGTCATCTCCGACGCCTGCACGAACACCGAGGCGCCGACGATGGTGCCGACGACGAGAGAAGTGGCGTGAGGAAGCCGGAGCGAGCGGTCGAGATCCGTCTGCATGCGGCCGCGAAATGTCGGCGGACTATAGCATTTCCTCTGACGCGGCGAGCAGAACGACGCGCTACGCAACGCCATCGCCCACGTGATGCGGCTGGCGACCGTGGCCGACTGTCGGTTTTCCGGCAGGGCGACACGCGCGGTGTCGGCCCGCCGCGGTTTTGCCGGGAATCGCGCGTGGTATCGCGCTTGCGTTCACGAAAGCGAGCAAATAGGAGAGCGTATGCCGGGCATTCCCACAATTCATGAATTCCTGCGCGAGGCGCACGCGCCGTATTCCGTCGTGCCGCATCGGCCAGCCTATACAGCGCCAGACGAAGCGTTGGCCACGCATGTCCACGGACGCCACTGGGCGAAGGTCGTCGTCTGTTTCATCGACGACCAACCGATCGAGGCGGTAGTGCCGGCGCCGTCGTTCGTGAATCTGGCGCGGCTGCTGGATCTTGCCGGCGGGAACGCCATCCGCCTGGCCGACGAAGAGGAACTGAAAGGCTTGTATCCGGACTGCGAGGTGGGCGCGATGCCGCCCTTCGGTCCGTTATACGGCCAGACCGTCTACGTCGATGCGGCCCTCGCGCTGGAGCCGCAAATCGTATTCAACGCCGGCACGCATCGCGATGCGATTGCCATGCACTGGAACGATTTCGTGAAGATGGTGAATCCGATCGTCGGCCGGTTCGCGGAGTAGGCGAGCGCACCCCGGCAGGCACCATCGTATGACGGTGTCATCATGACCGTTCGCGCCTGGCTGATCGTCCTGACGGTGGCCGCGGTCCCGCTGGTCGTTGCATCGCGCGCCGCCGGCCAGATTCCGCCAAAGAGCGGTTGTGCCGATTGCCATTTCGCGGATCCGCAGTCGCCGCGGCGCGAGCATCTTGAAGCCTGGGACCGCTCGCCGCACGGGCGCGCCAACGTCGGGTGCGAGAAGTGCCACGGCGGCAATGCGCACACCTTCGAAGGATTTCTCGCCCACGCCGGCATCGTCCGTCCGAGCGATGCGAAGAGTCCGGTCCACCCACGGAATCTTGCCGCCACCTGCGGCAGTTGCCACACCGGTGCGCTGATCGCGTTTCAACAGAGCCGGCACTCCGAGCTCTTGCAATCCGGCAATCGCTCGGGTCCGACGTGCTCGACCTGCCACGGCGAAGTCGGCGGTCGCGTGCTCTCCGCCAAAGCGCTGGCCGGCGAGTGCAACGGGTGTCACGGCCCGGGCGAGCGTGCGCCGCGCGCGCAGCGTGCGCAGGACGTCCGCGAAGAGTACGATGCGTTACAGGCGGTCAGGCAGCAGATGAAACTGGCGCAGTCCCTGATCCGACGCGTTGCTGACAAGCAGCGGCGCGCCTGGTTGACCGAAGCGTACCGGCAGGTGGAGATTCCGGTCCAGCGCGCGGTCGATGCGGGCCATCAATTCGTCTACGAAGATTTGCGCGAGCAGCTGGCGGTCGCACGGACACGCGTCGAGGCGCTGCTATCGAGCCTCGCGAACCCATGACGCACGGCGCAACGGCAAGCCGGTCGCGGTCGAGCAGGCAGCCGCCGAACTGCGCAAGTGCCGCCGCCGATTGAAAGTAATGCCCGGCGGGTTTACGCTGAGTGGCGGCGAGCCGCTGATTGCGGCACCGCTTCGTCGGGAAGTTCGTCGCCGCGGGGCAGGCACTGGACTTTCACACGCCGTGCAGGCCAACGGCTATTATGGTGAGAAGTTGAGCAATGCGTAACTCGAGACGATCGACTTGGTGCGCGGCTTGTTCAGAGGGGTTGACGGCTTAGTGACGGAGGGTTCACGGTGATTGCCGCAAAACTGGTCGAACTGATCGAAATCCATGCTCCGCGAATTACCACGGACATTGTCGAAGATTTGTGGATCAACGAACGCACGCGCGGCTTCCGCGCCGTTCGCCGGGCCGACCTCGAACAACGGGTCTTCCAACTGCTGCACCACCTCGGCAACTGGATCGGCGATCCGCGGTCGGACAAGACCCGCGCTGAATTCACGGACTGGGGACGCCGGCGGTTCGACCAGGGGATCCCGCTCAGCGAGCTGATCTTCGCCATCATCATCATCAAGCAACACCTGCGCCGCTACATCAGCGACAACGGCCTGGTCGACGCGTCGTTTCCACGCGTGGAAGGCGACTACGTGCTGCCGCTGCATCTCCACGGCCTGCAGGAACTCAATGCGCAGGTCGGCCGGTTCTTCGACGAAGCGCTCTATTCGCTGGCTGTCGGTTACGAGGAACGCGCACGGGCGGGCCTGTCCCCATCTTCTTGACGCCACGCGAATGAGCGGCGCGTTCGCGCGCCCGGCTGCCGGATAACCGGCATTCGGAGCGCGACCGGCGATCCGCGGACCGACCAATTTCCGGCAGGACTCTGGAAATCAACCCACAAGACGCCGGGTATGACGATTGCCTCCACGACAGGCGTGGTGCGCGTCCTCGACATCGGAGGTCCGTCGCCGTTGCCGGGACATCGGCGCTTTGCGGTGCCGGCCTCGATCGCGCTGCATGCGACGGCACTGCTGTTGGTGGTGACCGTCGCGGCCCGTCTGCATTCCCCGATCGTCGCTTCCCCTGCCGTCGCTCCTGCAGCGTCCGAGGACGTCATAAAGCATTTGATCTTCATCGCCCGGGAAGCGGCTGTCGCGTCCGGCGGCGGCGGTGGAGGCGGCAACCGGCAGCGCGGACCGATTCGTCACGCTGAGGGCATCGGATCCGATCCGATGACGCTGCGGATCGCAAAGCCCGTTTCGACTTCCGGTTCGAACGACGACGCGAACGCCCTTCCTGCCGTAATCCTCGATGCGAGGCCGCTCGCGTCGGGAAACATCGAGCAGGTTGGCTTGCCGGTCGGAGGCGTGTCGTTTGGAACGTCGACCGGACCAGGATCGGGCGGCGGAGTCGGTGACGGGGTCGGGACCGGCATCGGTCCTGGGCGCGGACCGGGAGTCGGCCCGGGGTCGGGCGGCGGCATTGGCGGCGGGGTGTACCGGCCCGGCGGAACGGTGGCGCCGCCACGGGTAATCACGGAAGTGAAGCCCACATACACAACCGCGGCGCTGCTCAACAAAGTCCAGGGCAGCGTGACGCTCGAACTCGTGGTTCGATCGAACGGCAAAACGTCCGACATTCGGGTGGTGCGTTCGCTCGATGCCGGACTCGACGAGCAGGCGATCGGCGCCGTCAGCCAGTGGCGCTTCGAGCCGGGCCGTTTGGCGGGGAGACCGGTCGACGTGGCGGTAATCGTGGTGATCGACTTCTGGATTCGGTAGGGCTATCCTTCCTTTCTCACCCGCAGGCGTCGGGATTTCATCCGAAGCATGAGCATTAGCAGCACCCTCGTCGATCGCGCGGACATTCGATTTCACGAAGCAGCCAGTGCTTTGCAACCGTTCGTGGGATGCTTCTGGGTTGTCACAGCAGAGCGAGGCGCCACGATCCGCGTCGTGCCTGATGGCAGCACCGCCATTTCGATACAGCTGCAGAACAACGAACCGGCCGAATGGTTCCTTCGCGGTCCGCTGATTCGGCCCGACGAACGACGCTTTACCGAGTCCGCGATGCTTGTCGGGATCCGATTGCGCCCGGGAATCGCGTTTCTTCTCAGCGGCATTCACAATCACACAATAGTTGGTCGGCGTTGCCGATTGAGTGAGCTCGCATCATTTCGCGACCTCGCCGCTGAAGGACTTCGCCCGGTTACTCCCGAACGGTGCATCGCAGTTCTCCAGGAATTTCTGTTGCATCGGTTGGAGCGTGCAGCTCTACACCCCACCGTCGTGTCAGCCATTCGTGAAGTCGAGCGTGAGCACGGATGTGTGAGTGTCCCGGACCTGGCCGCTCGTTGTCGCGTCAGCCCGCGTCATCTGCACCGTTTGATGCGCAGCTGGGTTGGCTATGGCCCAAAACGGTACGCAAACATCATCAGGTTTCAAGCCACGCTGCATCAGATGGAGGACACACCCGGCCGTCACGGCGCCGCACTCGCGTCCGAGAACGGATTCTTCGATCAGGCGCACCTCACACTCGACCTGGGCCGATTCGCAAAGACGACACCGAGCCGCCTGGCGTCGGTCGGTGTGGCCGATTTTTCCAAGACCCGCTGCAACGACCTCCCCTAGACTTCGCGCATGTCGAAGAAAATCCTCGCCGTAGTCGCTGGCCTCGTGGTTTGGGTGATTGTCGTGATGGCGATCGGCCAAATGATGCGGTCGTCGTGGCCCGCATATGCGAGTGTGGCCACCGCAATGACCTTCACCGTGCCAATGCTGGTCGCCCGACTTTCAATCAGCGTTGTGGCGACTCTCGCCGCAGGGCTTGTGACGGCATCCATCGCTCCGCGCTCCACGCTGGTCAGCTTGATGCCAGGTGCGCTGCTTCTTGTCGCGTTCATCCCTGAGCACGTCAATCTGTGGGACAAATTTCCTGTCTGGTATCACTTCACGTTCCTCGTTTCGCTGGTGCCTTTGACTTACGTCGGTGGAACGATCTGGAGTCGGCAGCGAGGCAACCGTGCGATGCACGTCGCAGGGGAAATGAAGGCTGTGTGACGCGCACGCGGTACTGCTGCCACTGTTCATGCAATCTGGTGCAGCTGCCACCAAGCGCGAGCCCGTTCGGGTGTCCACGAGCCTGATCCGTCGATCTCAGTCAGCCTGCGTAAGAGCTCCTTCGCAGTCTGCGGGCGATCGGCCGGGTCCTTTGACAGGCAAGACAACACCAGCGCGTCGAGCTGCGATGGAATAGGCAGTTCCGTGCGGGCCGACATCGGAACCGGAGGTGTGTGGGCATGCTGCATCAGAATTGCCATCGGAGTATCGCCACTGAAGACGAGTTGTCCGGTCAGGAGCCAGCACGCGACGCAGCCGAGTGCATAAATGTCGACGCGGCCGTCGATGTCGGAATAGCCCAGCGCTTGCTCGGGTGCCATAAACGCCGGCGTCCCGTGGATCGTATTCGCGCGCGTGAGCGCGGTTTCCATATCCACCGCGTCGTCGAGGCCTTTGACGAGTCCGAAATCCAGGACCTTGACGAAGTCGTAATCCTCGCCGTATCGGCAGAGAAAAATGTTGGCGGGCTTGACGTCGCGGTGTACGAGACCGCAAGATTCCGCCTCCGACAGCGAGTGGCACACCTGACCCAACAGGTAGATGGCGCGATCAAACGGGATCGGCCCGAAACGACGAACGAGCGTGTCGGCATCCACGCCGTCGAGCAGTTCCATCACGTAGTAGAACGCGCCGTCGTCGGCGCTCCCGAAATCGAAGAGTTCGACCGTGTGGGGCGAACGGAGGCGGGCGGTGGCCTGCGCTTCGCGCTCGAACCGGCGCATCGCCTCTGCCGGGACACCCACACCGCCATCGGCGACGCTCGAGGGCCGGATCAACTTGATCGCCGCAGGCCGAGCCAGGAGGCGATGACGGGCGCGCCAGACTTCGCCCATGCCACCCTGTCCCAACTTCTCTTCTAAGCGGTAGCTCCCCAGTTCCCGCGCGGCGGCCACTTCACGACCGAGCCCGTAGACTACCCGTGAACCCATGAACGCAAAGCCGACTGCGATGGCGCCGTTAAGGCTGGAGTTGATGTACGCCTCGGCGTGCGCGACCAGTCTGCCGGAGAGATCGAGCAGGAGCAGCGCAAGCGGCGACATCGCCGCGGCGACAGCCGACACCCCGAGCACGACTCTGGGCCGCGCGGGCACGATCAAAGGGAAGAGAATGACCACGGCCGGCGCCCAGGTCAGATGCGGCACAAACCCCGTGTCGCGATAGTCCTCCCAGAACGTCCGAAATGCGATAACGAAGCAAATCGCAATCTCGTACAACAACCCCAATGTGAGAAGCCGTGTCGCAGACACCCGACGAGTGCGCGTGACCCACCAGAACGCGGCGGAGCCGGCGACGACGGTGAGATCGGCGAGGTAAAAGGGTGCGTCGGCAAGGAGCTCGCGCTGAAGCGGTCCTTCGTTGAGCCTCGCTACGAGCCAGCCCCCAAAGAATAGGAATGGGTCGATCGCAAAGGCGATCATCATGAGCAGCACGAGCAGCGCGATGCGTCCGCGAACTTGTTCGAGCAGATCTGGGGGAAGTGCGGACGAGAACCCGCGCGCGCTGGGCGCGGGCGCAGCCGGACGAACCAGCGTGACCTGCTTCTTTGAGCTCACGCCGGATTATAGGCGCCGATGATCCGACGTGCGGACCATTACGCCGGTGTGGCGGCTTTGCCTTCTCGCAGCGCCACGGCCCTCTGTCCGCCGCCGATTCACACGATGGCCCACGCGCCCGTCGCAGCGAGCGCGACCAAAGGCACCAGTGCGAGCGGGAGCTGCCGGTCGCGTCTTGATGAAGCCCATCACGTAGGTCGTGCCGATGCCGCCGTGCGACGCTCGGATCGACACGGATCTCTAGTGATAGTCTTCGACGCGGGCTTTGTGGGCACGTCCGTTTTTCCGGCGAAAGGTGACGCGATCCTACGCGTTGACCCTCGCGCGGTCTGCGGATGATGATCGTCGGGTTTTGCTGCGGGGCTCCGCGTGTTGTTTCTCGAGGTGATTGCATGGCCATTTGCACGAATCGTCCGCTTGTCCCGATCGTGCTCCTTGCCGTCGCCATCGGCGCCTGCCGCCGCGCGACGGAAAGCCCGCAGTACCCACCTGCCGACGGGTCGGCCGGCGCCGGGTTCGTGGCGCCTCCGAAAGACGACGCGAGCGATCAGATCGTGTCGTGGGTGGACGGGCAGACCGTGACGAATTGGGCTGCCGAGGTTGCAAAACGCGAGAGGGCCATCGAAGGCTACCTGGACGACGCGGATCCGGCTCGCGCTGCGAAGTACGGTTTCCGCAGCGGGCAGAATCCACAGCTGGCGTGGAACTGGTTCCGGAACAACCCGGTCGGCTTCAACGGCGTGCCGTTCGTACTGTTCAAGACGATTCTGGACCTCGACCCCAACCACAGCAATCCGACGCTGCGCGCTATCGCGCGCATCTGGAAACGGGAGGCAGTCGTGCCGGCTGGCGCGGGCGCATCAGCGGACGAGTGGACGCTCGACCACATCGGGGTCCGGCCGAGCATGTCAGACTACCTCAATGGCCTCGCACGTCCGATCAACGAGCGCCAGTCGCCGCTGCCTTTCGGATTTGCGTTCGAGAACCCACGATCCTTCCAGCCACTGACCGCCACGGAAACGGCGGCCTACGATGCGCGATTGCTCGCGCGCCGGGTGTTCGAGAACACCAGTCTGCTGATCGCCAAATTGCGAACGGCTGACAAGGAGGAGAACTGGGAGCGAGACCGACCGAGCTTCGGCAGTCCTGGCGGCATGGATCGGGTTTTCTTTTCGTGCGCCGCCTGTCACGTCGGGCGCGTGTTGGTGGCTGGGAAAATGAAATCTCTGGTTGGGATGCCCAACACGGAGATCGAAACCCAGTACTACTCAAAGCTGCTGATGCTGACCGGCGCGGCTCTGGTCGCATCGGGCTTCGACCCGGTGTCGACTACGCCAGTGAACCCTGTCACTATCAAACCCAACACGAGCGCCGTGCGCGCTCTGTACGGTGAGATGCTGGACAAGGCGCGCCTACGGCCGGAAACGCTGTACGGTTCTTCGCCCGCGCAAATCGCTCGCGCCAAGATTCAAACGCTCGCGGTAGCGGATGCGTTCCCGAGCGTGATGCAGGATCTCATCGCCGTCGGCGTGAAGACACACTTCATCTACCATGTCGTCGGCAGGAACAACGCCTACAAGCGGCCGCTCCCCGACATCTTCGAAGACCGCCCCGGCCAGATGGACGCCTTTGGCATCGCCTCGGGACTCGTCGCGATCCACACTCGCCGGAAGGACAACAGCTTTCTGGAATTCATCCGTCGCGACAACCCCGACAGTCCGTTTTTCTCGGGCTTCTCGAAGGCGAACGGCTTGCCTGCCGACACGCCCGGCCTGACGGATCGCGTGAGCGATGCGAGGATCGCCGGCGAGCGGATTTTCAAGAACATCTCGGCCTGGGCGCCGCCGGTGCCGGCACTGATCGACATCAAGAGCGTCAACTGGGCAGCCGAGCGCTATCACGCCAACTGGGACGGCAACCAGGGCGCTTCGTCGCGCGCGTTGGCCTCGGGCGCTTCGGCAACGGGCGATCCGCGTGTGGTCAATGTCCGAATCCATGAACCGCTGAACCCATTCATCGACAACTTGCCGCCGCCGCCCTATCCGTTCGACAGCGTGGATCTGGCGCGGGCTCGCGAAGGCAAAGCGCTCTTCAAGACCAGCTGCGCGACGTGCCACAAGCCGCGGAATGGGACCATTTATCCGGCATCCTCACTCGGCGTCGATCCGAATCGCACGATGGTGAATACCAGCGTCTCGCGCTTCGGATTAGCGGCGCTCGTCATGGAGGCGTGCACCATTTACGGCTTGAACAATCAGGGGAAGCCGGGTGCGGACTGGTGCATGCCGAAGGGCTCCTGGCAGGAGCGGCTTGACGAATACTTTCGAGACACGCCTCGGCGTGTCGTGGAAGGGACGAACGGATACAAGGCCGACATGCTGCGCGGAATCTGGGCGCAGGCGCCGTACCTGCACAACGGGTCGGTACCCACCCTCGGCCAACTCCTGTGCTCGACCACTCGGCCGGCACGGTTCCTTCGTGGAAATCTGTATTACGACGAAACGCTCGTGGGGTTTGAGTGGCTGGACAAACCCACGGCCCGCTATGGGCCCAACGACACGATGCATATCAGGGAGTACGACACCAAGGTTCCGGGCAAAGCCAACACCGGCCATACTTACGGTTCCGACCTCTGCCCCGATACGACCGGCCTCGATCCCGTTGCCGATCGGAAAGAGATCGAGAAGCGACTCAACGGTTCACGCGTCGGAGCGTTGCTCGCGTACCTGAAAACACTCTGAGGGGGTGGGTCAATTTCTGTCGAGCCCGTCCGAGCGTCCGGCGGTGTGGCCGATTTTTCCAAGACCCGCTGCAACGACCTTCCCTAGACTTCGAGCCTGGCCGATCGGCGGCTTCGTGGTGAGCTGATCGGACGCGCTGTGTCTGGACGCGTTGTCTCTATCGTTCGAGAGGAACGAACATGTCGAAGAACATCCTCGTCGTAATCGCTGGCCTTGTGGTTTGGGTGATTATCGTGATGGCGATCGGCCAAATCATGCGGTCGTCGTGGCCTGCATATGTGACTGTTGAAACCGCAATGACCTTCACCCTGCCAATGCTGGTCGCCCGACTTTCAATCAGCGTTGTGGCGACTCTCGCCGCGGGGCTCGTGACAGCATCCATCGCTCCGCGGTCCACGCTGGTCAGACTGATGCCAGGTCTGCTGCTCCTTGTCGCGTTCATCCTCGAGCACATCCGTCTGTGGGACAAATTTCCTGTCTGGTATCACCTCATGTTTCTCGTTTCGCTGGTCCCTTTGACTTACATCGGCGGGAGCTCGAATCGCAAAGTTGTCAGGTACGGCGTACAAGCAAAGCGTAAGCGCGGCGTGTGTATCTGAGAACTCGAACTTCGTGCGATGATGCCAGCGAGGAGTCGCCATGTTGGGTTCGATTGGAATGCCGGAGCTGATCGTGATCTTTGTCATCGCCCTCATTGTTTTCGGGCCACGAAAACTCCCGGAGCTGGGGCGTTCGCTCGGCCGGGCGATCGCGGAATTCAAAAAAGCGACAAACGAGCTGCAGGCGACGCTCGAGCAAGAGATTCGCTCGGAAGAACGACGCGAACAAGAAGGAGCGCAGGCAGTGACGGCCCACCCGGCTCCCGACTCTGCGGCGGGAGCGAGCGAGTCTGATCAGCAGGCGAAGGTCAGCTAGCGTCGGTCTCCATCTCTGCGCGACGCCTTGAAGTTGCGAAACGCAGCACCAAGCGCACGTGCCACGCGCGGTAGATGCTTCCCGCCGAATACGACCACTATGATCGCACCAATGACGACGAATTCTGACAAGCCTCGAGAGCCCATCTCGTGCAGTATGGGTCCGATGGCGTGAGTGCTGCGCTCAAGAAAGAATAAAGTAAGAACGGCTCGACCCGGGTCGCAACCTCCCAAGCACGAATAGGACGCCAACGTTGCTGAGAGCGCCCGGTGGTGCGGGTGGTCGCGACCGATGGCCGGGATGCCTTAACGCAACCCGCGGAGAGAATCATCACGGTCACGGCGATCAGCCTGGTCGACTTGAAACGGGCCTGCGGCATGAAGGATTAGACCCCAGAATCGCCCAGGCGAACGTGGTGCAGGTCACGAGAGTTCTGATCAGGTCACGCCGCACGATTGTTGCTGCGGTCATTTCAGGCTGATGGACACTTCTGGCACGGGCTGATCTGGGGTGACAGTGACATCGGCGCGTCCAATGACCTCCGTCGAGTCCTGCAGCGTGATCGTCAGTGTGTGCGGACCAAACGTCGCCAGCGCCTGTCCGCGAAAGCCTCGCCCTGGCCAAAACGCCGCCTCGTTCGGTCCGTTATCAACTCGCACCCACGCGTATCGGTTCTTGGGGTACTGATCTGCGGGCGCAATTGCGATTCGAATCATCCCGGGCGGTACTTTGACGTCGTCGAAATCCCTTCGGTGAAAGCCGCGCTCCAGCGATCGGCAGTCGACTCGAATCTTCGTAAGAGAGGTTGTTCGCAGCCCTCGGTCGCGACCTTCCGCTTCGACCGAAATGCAGACGGTCGCGCGCGCACCGACACTCGCCACCCGAACATGGTATTCCCCCTCGCGCCCCACCACCGCATCCCAGCTGTTCGAGGAATCGGGTCCGCCGGCGATACTGAAGACCAGGCGCGCGAATCCTGGAGGGAGGCCGGCCGCCACCAAGCGACCCTCGAGTTCGATCGCACCAGCCTCCAGTGTGACGAGGACTGTTCCACCCGCGGTCAACTCGCCGCTGCCAACGGCGACAATCTCTTCGCTGTCGATGCGTTGTATCGTCGCAGAATATCTGCCCGCCGGCAGCGAGTCGAACGTCCAGTCGCACGCGGAAGGTCCTGTGGGAAGACGCACGACGGGCATCCGGCCGCCGATGCCAAACAGCCATTGCAGTTCGAGGAGATATGTTGCGTCCTTGCACCACTCCGGCGGTGCGGTGATCTCAACTTGACCGCCATCACCTGGTGCGACCGGGGGCAGACGTGTGCCGAGCTTGATGAATCGCTCTGAGTCTTTAATCTGGCCCGCGAGATTGCCGGTCGCCAAACCAACAACCGCAGCGACGACCATCACTGCTGATCGACGTGACATGAGATGTCCGCGGCAATGGGCATGCCATTCGAATCCTCGCTGAAATGGCGGGAGGCGCTTTTCGCGAACGACAGACTTGCGCGCGGGCGTTCGTTTCTGAAACCAGCCGTTCCGCCCGACGCGTCTTCGTGGATCAGGGTTTCTCACGACTCTCGCCTACCGTGCGGCCAATGAATGCGCCTAGCAACGCAGCTGGACCACATGCCCCGAGGATGCTGCTCGGCGCTATCGGCGGTAGGTCACCGTTTCTAAATCGCGAAATGCGTAGGCACGCACGTGTAAAAAGCCATCACGAATAACAATCCCAGGATATTCACCGGTTGACCCGCAGCGAATCAACAACTCTACGACCAAAGAACATCTGAGCTGTGCGAAGGCGTCGACACCGCGACGCTGACAGGCGAGAACGCGTCAGCGCGCCTATTTCAGCTCGGAGGGCGAGCGGCCTCGCCAGACACCATCACGCCGGTGTGGCGGCTTTGCCTTCCCGCAGCGCCACGCCCCTCTGTCCGCCGCTGATCCACACGATGGCCCATGCGCCCGTCGCCGCGAGCGCGACCAGAGGCACCAGTGCGAGCGAGAAGCTGCCGGTCGCGTCTTTGATGAAGCCCATCACGTAGGTCGTGCCGAAGCCGGCGAGATTGCTGATCGCATTGATCTGCGCCAGGCCGGCGGCCGCCGTTCCTGCCGACAGCCACTCCGTCGACACCGCCCACACCGGCCCTTTGCCAGCGTAAATGCCGATCACCGCCAGGCACAGGATAACGATGATCGAGAAGAGCGAGGTGAACAGCAGCGCCGACGCGAGGCTGACGGCCGTCAGCATCAAAGGGACCGACGCATGCCAAATCCGTTCGCCCGTTCGGTCCGATCGGCTTCCCCACCAGATCATGATGACCGACGCGAGCGCAAACGGAATGGCGTTGAGCAAGCCAGTCTGCATGTTCGTCAGGCCGTACGACTTGATGATCTGAGGCTGCCAGAGCTGAAGCCCGCTGCTCACCGCCGTGCTTCCCGCCAGGACGACGCTAAGCACCAGCACGTGCTTGTTCCACAGTACCTGCCGCAGGCTCAACTGTCCGACCGGGCGCCGTTGGCCGGCTTCCGTTTGGAGTTCTCTCAGCAGCCAGTCTCGCTCGTCGGCGTTAAGCCAGTGTGCATTGGCCGGCCGGTCGCTGAGGACGGCCAAGCAGGCCAGGCCAAACACGACGGCCGGCGCAGCTTCGAGGATGAACATCCACTGCCAGCCACGCAGCCCGAGCCATCCGTCGGTCCCGAGCAGCGCTGCCGAGATCGGCGAGCCAAGTAAGCTTGACACCGGAATCGCCACCGTGAACAGACCGACGATCCGGGCACGGTACTGCGCCGGAAACCAGTAGGTGAGATAAAGAATCACGCCGGGGAAGAATCCTGCTTCGGCGGCCCCCAGCAGAAACCGCACGAGATACAGCGAGCGTGGCCCCGTGACCAACGCCATCGCACCGGCGAGCACGCCCCACGTGATCATGATCCGCGCAATCCACCGGCGGGCGCCGAATTTCTCGAGCAGCAGGTTGCTCGGCACTTCGAACAGGAAGTACGACACGAAGAAAATCCCGGCCCCGAACCCGAATACCGTCGCCGAGAAGTGCAGATCCTCGACCATCTGGAGCGCGGCGAATCCGAGGTTGACCCTGTCGAGAAAGGAAATGAAATAGCACACCATCAAAAACGGCACGACGCGCAGCGTCACCCGGCGCATCGTCCTCGCTTCCAGCGCATCCGGATTTGACGGCATTTCGGCGACGATTCTACAATGCTCCGCGCTTTCTCCCTGCCGCATCCCGTTCATCAACTGAGAACTTGTGACGACGTGCGACGCGCCCGATCCGAACACGAGAACACCGCGATTCGGAATGCCACGGCACGCCTGCGACGCCCATTGTCATGTCTTCGGTCCTGGCGCGACATTCCCGTACGCGCCTGATCGGACCTATACGCCGCCGGATGCGCCGAAACAATCGCTCTCGGCATTGCAGTCGGTCCTGAACATCGAACGGGCTGTCATCGTTCAGGCGAGCTGCCACGGGACAGACAATCGCGCCATGCTCGATGCCATCAAGACGAGCGGCGGACGCTACCGGGGCGTCGCGATTGTCGATGCGTCGTTCACCGAGACCGACTACGCCGCTCTGCACGACGGTGGAATCAGGGGCGCCCGCTTCAACTTCGTCGAGCACCTCGGCGGCCGGCCGGACATGCGGGTGTTCCACCATGTCGTTCAACGCATCCGACCGCTCGGATGGCATCTGGTCGTGCACCTGGACGCCGGCGACATTCCTGAGGTTGCCACGCTTCTCCGCTCCGTTTCTTTGCCGTTCGTCATCGATCACATGGGCCGCGTCAAAGCGGACGGGGGCCTGACGCAGTGGCCGTTCCGCGCGCTGCTGGATTTGATGAAGCTGGACACGTGCTGGGTGAAAGTGTCCGGCGCCGAGCGCGTCTCGACCGCCGGCCCGCCTTTTCTCGATGCCGTTCCGTTCGCCCGGGCGATCGTCGATGCGGCTCCAGACCGCGTGCTCTGGGGCACGGACTGGCCTCACCCCAACGTCGGACGCTTCATGCCGAACGATGGTGATTTGGTGGATCTCGTCTCCGAAATCGCACCAGACGAGGTGCAGAGGGAAAAGCTCCTGGTCCAGAACCCGGCGAACCTGTACGGCTGGGCGTAGCCCGGGAACAGGCCGTAGACCCTCTACGTCTTAGATAAAGACTCTCGATACCCTATGGCTCCGCACTCCACAGGAGGCGATACGCTGCTACGCGGCGCCCTCGACACGTCCCGGACGTTCGCATGGCTTGCGGACGATCCGCGCCCGTTGGACTGGAACGGGCCAGCGGATCGGCCCTTTACGCACTTTCGCGACCAGGATCTGCAACAGTCGATCATCGAGCACTTCGAGCGAGTGGCCCACCGACAGCGAGGCCGCATCGCTATCAAGGATGCGGACACCGCTCTCACCTTCGGCGAAGTGTGGGACGGGGTCTTGGGACTGGCCGAAACGCTGGATGCCGAGACGAAGCCCGGCGACCTGATCGGCATCCTACTGCCGGCATGTCCGCTGTTTCCGGTCGCGATGCTGGCGTGCCTCGCCTCAGGACACCCGTTTGTCGCGCTCGATACCCACTATCCGCCGGACTGGCTCGATCGCGTGCTGCAGGATGCGCGCCCAGCGCTGATCATTACGCTGGAGGGTGGCCTCCTGGAGGAACGCCGCCAAGGCGTTCCGGGACACCAGAGCGTCGAGGCGCGGTTGGCAGCGTTGCGGGTCATCCGTCTGACCGGCTTGCCCCCGACTAGGCTCGAAGCTGCCAGCGAGCGGCGTCGGGCCTCACTGGGCGTCGACGAACCCGCTTGCGTCCTGTTCACGTCCGGCAGCACCGGGCGGCCAAAGAGCATCGTGAACAGTCAGCGAAACCTGCTGCAGCGTGTGGCTCAATCGATCAACGCCGCGCACATCAACACTGACGACAGATTGCTGACTCTCGCTTCGCCGAGCACGATCGTCGGCGTCCGCGATGTCCTGACCGCGCTGCTGGCAGGAGCAAGCATTCATCTTCTCGATCCGCAAGGCATCGGGGCGCGCGAGATCTTGAGCGTGATCGGCACGGAGGCCATCACCATCCTGTTCGCGTTTCCGGCGCTTCTGCGGTCGATCGTTCCGGGTCGAGGAGAACGAGCCGGAGCCGCTCTGAGGCTGATCCGGATCGGCGGAGACACGACGGTGTGGAGCGACATCGAGATGCTGCGCGCGTGGCTTGCACCAGAGGCCGCAATCCAGCTCGTCTTCGCTGCGACAGAAGCGCCGATGATGCAGTGGTTCGTCGACGACAGGTGTAGGCGAGACGATGTCCGCGTTCCGATCGGCTATTCATTGCCCGGTAACCGTCTCGCGTTAGTCGACGAAGAGGGTGGTGCCACGCCGCCGGGTGAAGTCGGCGAGCTCATCGTCGCAAGCCGATACGTCTCGCTCGGACGTTGGGTCGAGGGAGGTCTTTCGGACGAGCGCGCTGAGACGCCTGGCGAAGGCGGCTGCCGGATTTTTCGTACCGGAGACCTCGTGCGCCAGCGGCCCGACGGGTTGCTGGAACGAGTCGGCCGCAAGGACAGGCAAGTCAAGATACGCGGGTTTCGCGTCGATCTCGATGGCGTCGAAGCCATGCTTCGCGGCCACCCATTCGTGCGGGATGTGGCCGCGATGGCACGGCCGGGCGGCGCCGATGGCACCGCGACGCTCGTCGCATATGTCAGTTCACGCCATGGAGCGCCTTCCGCACTGATCGACGAGTTGAAGGGATTGATGCGCTCCGCGCCGACGCCGATGCTCCCCGCACGCTTCTATCTTGTGCCATCGATTCCGCGGCTGCCGAGCTCGAAACTGGACACTCGCACCCTCGCTGCGCTGGACGAGGCCCAGGTTCACCGGGAGCGTGCCGAATCGATCGACGAAACCACGCTCACCGTGATCGCCAGCGACGATTACGTCTCGCAGACCGTGGCTCACATCTGGAAAGATGTGCTCGGCGTAGCGGTTCGCGCACCCGACGACGATTTCTTCGACAACGGCGGCGACTCGCTCAGCGCCGTCACGTTCGTGCTCGAACTCGAGCGGGTGCTGCACCTGGAGATCTCACTGACGCTGATCAATGAGGCGCCGAGGTTCGATCAGCTTTGCCGCGCGTTGAGGGAGCGGCGCGCACCCGGCTCGACGCCGCTGATCACGCTCAAGGAAGGCGACGGCCTGCCGCCGATCTTCTTCATCCATGGCGTTGGCGGCAATCTCGTCGAAATTCTGCCCACGGCGCGTCGCGTGTCCTATCCCGGCGCGGTCATTGGCGTTCGAGCGCGCGGGGTGGTACGCGGAGAAACACCGCACACGAGCATCGAGGCGATGGCTGCCGACTATCTGAAGGAGATCAAGCAGCGCCAGCCGAACGGTCCGTATCACCTGTGCGGCTATTCCTCTGGTGGACTTGCGGCGTTCGAGATTGCCCGGCGAATGTCCGAATCGGGCGATGAAGTCGGCCTGGTCGGGCTGTTTGATACGACGATGAGTCCGGTGCGATGGTCATTACGAACCTGGCTCGCGATCAGCGCTCGGCAGATGGCACGCCTGGCCGGCGCTTTGCGCGCCGTGTCAATCCGCACCTGGCCCGCCGTATTGCGCAAGTCAGGCGAGCAACTTCGGGCGTGGCGTCGCTCGATCAGCGCCGCGCCTTCGATCGGAATCAGGGTAGCGGCGAGCGCGTTGATCGCCTCCGCAAAGTATCGGCCAGGATTTTATCGTGGTGAACTCACGCTGTTCTCGCCCGCGGGACGCCAGCCCGGCCTCCCTGGCCTCGAGTCCACCTGGCGCAAGCATGCTCGAACCGTCGTCGTCGTCGAGACACCGGGAACTCACTTAACGATGCTCTCCCCGCGTCACGCCGAGACGACTGCTGCATGTCTGACGCGGTGTATGCCTCCTGTCCGCCTCCTTCTCACAAGTGGCAAGGGTGCGTGAATCTCCATTCAGTCCGCGGCGACGCAACCAGTGCACGTGTGGTGTTGATCGCAACTGATTGTTGGGACCAGACGAATGGAATCACAACGCTGTATCGATCCGTGATTCGCTCCCTGGACGAACAGTTCCGGGGACGCTGTCGGCTGCTGATCGTTCATCCGACGGATCACGCATGCGACCAATCAATAGGATGCGGTCATCGCGTGATTGGAATGGCACCCCTAATACGATTTCACGTTCCGCAGTATCCGGAGCTCGTCACCGGATATGTCAGACACAAGGATTTCAAAAATCTCGAATCGGTCTATGGGAACGTTGATGTCATTCATATTGCGACGCAGGGCCTTCTAGGCTTGTCAGCCATGCGGTACGCCGCCAGGTATCGAAAGGCGTGCGTCGGCTTTTATCACACCAATTGGCCCGCATACGTGAGCGAATATCTGCCATTCCTCATATCGTCACGACTGAAACTCAACGTGGCACAAACACTCGCACGGCGGTGGGATCGAATGATTTACGGACACTGCCGAGTTCTCATCGCGCACACCAGCAGAACCGAAGAATGCCTCAGCACTGTCCTGAAACGGAATCTGCGGTATGCCTCGGCGTTTGTCGATCTTCGGCGGTTTACGACGGCCGATGCGACGTCCTCAGGCGATCAGCATGCCGAGCCGATTGTGTTTGGCTTCGTTGGCAGAATCGCGAGAGAGAAACACCTCTCCCAGATCCTGAATCATGCCGACACGATTCAGCGGCTAGGCTGTCGGTTGATTATCGTTGGCGATGGGCCCGAGCGAACGCGTTTTACGCGGCCGAACGCCGATTTTGTCGGCTACAAACACGGTGACGATCTGGTCGCGATCTACCGGGCCATTCACTTTCTGTTGATACCGACACGCAGCGATACGCTCGGCCTGGTCCTGCTCGAGGCCGCGGCGTGCGGAACTCCAGCCGTCGCCTTGCGGGGGACGCCTGCGGCCGATCTGATAGCCCGTTACGAATCTGGCGTCGTCGTCGACGATTTCGACGATGGCGTGTTTCAGCGCCTTCGCGACGTGGCGAAATCGGATCAGTTCAAGCAGATGCGAGCTCGCGCCAGGGCGATGGCCGCCGACCATGATGTTTCAATTAGGACGGCGACCCTCGTCAAAACGTGGATCGATGCGTCCGGTGATGAGTCTTGTTAGAAAGTCCGTCGTCGGCGCGACTATTCTCTGCGACTACAACGATGAAATATTGTGCATTACAACTTTCGATGTTTCAGACGTCGGAAGGACGTCCTAAGATCCTTAGGCTTGTCGAATCAGAGCCGGTAACCACCTCTGACAGAAAGCTGAGGAGACGTATGAAACGTTCGGTGTTGTCGTCACTGCCCGCGATTATTGTGCTCGGCCTCTTCGTCGGAGGTTTCGTCCCTAACAGCGCCACGTCCAATGCCACGGTCCATGCACAGGGCAAGAGCCAATTCGCGCCCGGTCATCAGAGTAACGATCCCAGCGCCATCGGGACCTGGTTCGGCGTCGCGCGTCCGTGTCCGGCGACCGGCGATGATGCGGGCCACGCCGCGTTTTGCCAGGCCATTTGCGGCCTCTGCCCATCGACGCCCGGCACCCTGCCGCCGGAGGTGCCGATGATGCCGACCGTCCACGCCGACGGAACGGTGACCGTCAACGATGCGGGCTCGATCACGATCTTCCACACGACCGCGCAGGGCGCGTGGGCGGCCGACCCGGATCCGACGCAGCCGCAGATTGCCGGCCGAACACGGTTTCAGGCGTCGTTTATCTGGCTGCAGGGCGACGGCGGTCTGCCCGGGTTCGCGAAGTTCGTCGGCGTGGCGCGGCCGCGTTTTGTCACCTATTTTGATCCGACCAATCCCGACAACATGATCGGATACATTCAGCCGCACTTCTTCCCGATCACGGACGCGAATGGCGTCGTCAACGTCCTGCCCTCTGGCCACAAAGGCTCGTTGGACGTGACCAATCACTATCCGGTGATCGATCCGCTCGCGAAGTTGCCACCTGGATGCACGCCGTTCCAGAACGGCGGGAATTGTTTCGGCACGTTCCACTTCACGATCCACCGTGTGACAGCTAACGTCCCGAACTCGTAGAGTCGCGGTGCGGACTCAGGATTCGGCTGCTGTTCCTGGGTCCGCATAATCTCGAATAAGCGGGTAGATAAAGGAGTTCATCATGAGAGTGTCGCGACAGGTGCGTCTTTTGGCCATCACGGCTGCCGTTGCGCTTGCGCTTGCGGTCAGCGTTGGATCCCGCGTGGCAATCGCGGATCAGGACGACGGTCCGAAGATCGAGGGAAGCTGGATGATCACGATCACCGGTACGCCGTTCAAGATTCTTCGAACCTACACGGACGGCGCCGTCGTTGACGCGTATGCGTTTCCACCGATCACGCCGACGCCCGGTCCACTGGTCAACAGCAGCGGGCACGGCAATTGGAAAAAGATTGGTCCGCGAACCTTCTCAGTCACGGTCAAGTATTTCCAGCTGAATCCGCAGCTGAACTCCACGTTTCAGATACTCGACTCGATTGGAACGGTTCGAGAGACCGTCGTGATCAGCAAAGACGGTCAGTCCTACACGAGTGTCTTTCAGACAGTCGTGGAATTGTCCGGCGGAGGAGTCATTCCGAACGCCGGTGCCACGACGGCGACACGCATCAACGTCGAGCCGCTACCGTAGGACAGGGAAGTGTTCACAGGCCGGGTGGATCAGCGGATCCGCCCGCGACCTTTGGCTTGATCGCCTTTCAACCGTCCCAGTCGATTCCCGGCCGGACCACTTACTCCGAGCGCAGGGTCGCGACGATTGCGCTTGTCGTGCACGACCATGGCGGAACCGAATCAGCACTTCATATCGTGATTCTCGACGCCTCTCCGTCAGTTCCGGGCTCGATCGAAACATTGCAGGCTGGCGGCACTGCACGCATTATCGCGAAGGGAACAGTGGGTCTGGCGCCCGACGCCGCGAGCCAGATTATTTCGGACGGTACCGTTCAAGTGATGGCGGTGCTGACAATGAGTCAAGGTGACGGGAGTCCGCGGTGTCAGCGATTCGTACCGCTGCCTCACGGCACCGTAGCCCGCCGAAAGCTTGCCGTCAGCCTCCTGAACTCCGGGACGATCTCGCTGGCGCGATCCGCGCGACTGATGCCCTGAAGGATGAAGTAGCCCGTCTCGTCGGGAATAATAACCTGATACAGCCGCATCGGCCGTCCCGAACGACTGTCGATCGCGTCGGCTTCGAGCTCGTAGGCTGCGGCGCCGTCGATGCTGATCGGACGGCTCGTAAACCCGGTCACGCCGGTCAGCCGATCCGTCTGTTTCGCGCGCGATTCTGCAAACGTGCGCGCGTCGGTGATCCGGCCTTGTCCGACGGAATGTCCGGCGATATAGAGTGCTTCAGTCGATCCGGGCGATCCTGTCGTTCCCGATTCCGTGAACATCAACGTGTTGGAGACGCGGCGTGCCAGCTTCAGGCTGGCGGTCGGCGTCAATCGGAACGGCAGGCCCTCAAATGAGTCCGCAGGTGCAGCCGTACTCCAGGATGCTGTCAGCACGGACTTGCGGATCGTCTCACCAACCTCCGGCGACGCCTCGGGAAAAGTGCCGACGATCATCATCGTTGCTTTCCCATGGCCAGCGATCAGAATCCACTTGAGCACGCTGCCGCCGGGCGACGTCTGACGAACATGAAGCAGTCGCGCCGGTTTCTCGGCAATCACGATGTCCCGTGCCGCAATCAAGGACATGCCCTTCGTGCTGAGCGCTGGTGCAGTCATCGACCGCATCATGTCGGTCGCAGCGACCGGCAGCTCCGTCACCACGATGCTTGCCTGCGCTTCGGCGTGCTCGAAACCCGGATACTGGCGGGCGACGGCAAACCCTGCCGGCGGCGAGAGGGTCACGTTTGTCCCGGGCACGCGAACGCTCTGGGCAAATGACGGAACGGTAACGGCAGCGACAACGCCAGCGAGCGCCAGCGTTCGTTTGACTCGGTTCGGCATTTAGTCTCACCCGACGGGCAAGCGCCATGCCCGCCTCGCGGAACCCGTTGCGCCTTGACGTCGCGTGACTAGATGCGATCATCAGGACCAATTCTGAGACGTCCGCTCGAATATGGGATTTCTCAAATCGGCGTGACCATCGCCGATAACCGGCGACATCCACTACGTATCGCGTGTTGCCGGTCGGGTGCGTGTTTCGAGGCGCACTGTTCGCCCCTGCACATCCTCGCGCTCCTGCAACTTTTGACGCTATAAGGCGCCCAGCACGTATCGGGCGTCGGCGATGAGCACCGAAGCCACGTCCGCGGAGAGCTTCTTCGTGCACACGTCGATAAAATCCTCGAGTTTGTTGTGCACGACCGTCAGATTGCCGCGATCGAGCGCGGATTGCGCCTCCGACAGCTTGGCCCTCAGGCTGTTGGAAGTCGTCGCATCGATGCGTCCCTGCGACGCGTAGAAGTCCACGGCCGTCGCCAGGCTCCCGATCGTCGCGACGACGTGGAACACTACGTCCTGGTGCGAGGCATTGCCGGCAGTGTCGACCGCCGAAGCAGTCACCATGTGTGCCCCGAGCGACAGCGTCAGCGGTGCAGTCGCTTGTCCGTTCGCCACCGGCGCACCGTCGAGCGTCGCCGACGGGCTGCCCGCCGCAAGTCCCGATCCCGAGTCGGACGCACTGAACTGAACGGGAAGCGACTCCGTGTGAAGGTACTCGCGTTCTGTCGGCGCCGCGAGCACCAGGGCCGGAAGGGTCGTATCGATTCTCACGACGGCGGACGCCGGCGGCATCTCGACGTGGCCGGAATCGTCCGTGGCCCGCGCGTCGATCGTGGACACACCTTCCGCGCCGATCGCAAATGAACTCCGATACCGCTGGAACCCGTGGCCGTTGGTCTGGTAATCGATGAACGCGACGCCTCCTTCGCCCGGTGCGTCGGCTGCCGACAGCGACACCGACACGAGCGACCGGTACCAGCCGGCATTCCCCTCAAGGCCTGTGAATGCGAACCAAGTGGTCGGCGCGGTCGCATCGGGCACGTCCTCGGCGATCCGGGCGAGGAACGCGTCGGTCGAGCCGTTCTTTCCGCTCTGGAATCCGCTAGCGATCGGGAAATTGGCCGACGCGGTCATCCCCGCGACGAGGACGTTGTCGTCGCGGTCGATGGCGATTCGCGTTCCCGAATCCGCCGCGGCGCCTCCGAGGAATGTGGACCACTGGGTCAGTCCCTCCGCCGACACTTTCGTCACGAACGCATCCGACCCGCCCGCAAAGTTGGGCTGAATGGCGCGAACCACCGGGAAATCCGACGCACTCGTTGCCCCCGTCACGTAGACGTCTCCCGATGCCGTGCTGGCGATCGAAATGGTCCCCGGAAAACCGCCGCGCCCCAGATACGTCGAGTAGCTCAGTGCGTCGCCGGCGGGCGTCAGCGCGGCGACGAACGCGTCGGTCGGCCCCGTAAATGCCGGCTGCTGTGCACGCACGAGGGGAAGATCGCTGGAGGACGTGTATCCCGCGAGGTGCGCCCGTCCGAATGCGTCGACGGCGACCACCGCGTGATCCTCCAGGCCGCTGCCGCCCAGGAATGTGGAGTACGCGAGCGCCCCGTCAGGCGTGATTTTGGCGACGAACGCGTCGCGCCCGCCGCCGAACTGGGCCTGCAACGCGTTCGCGACAGGAAAATCGGATGACTGCGTGGTGCCCGCGACAAACGCATTGCCCGCGCCATCGATCGCGATCGATACCGCCGCGTCGAGATTGGCGCCGCCGAGCAGCATGGAGTAGTCCACCGACGATCCATCTGCGTTGATGCGCATGATGAATGCGTCGGTCGACCGGAACGTGCCGGCGTAGGCGGTCTTCGCCGACACCGGATCGGTGATCACGGTCCAGACCTGGGTGTCGGTGTTCGTGATGCTCCACGTTGCGCCGCCATCATCGCTGCCCGCGATACCGCCGAATTGCGACGCGCAATAGACGCGGTTGGGTTCGACAGGCGAGACCGCGACCGTCCAGAGCGCGGCCGGCAGAATGTTCGTCCACTGGTTGCCGCCCGTCGTCGTCTTGAACAATCCGATGTCGCTCGCCGCGTAGACGATCGACGCGTCGGTGGGATCGACCGCAACGCCATTGACGCGCGCGCGGAACCCTGGATCGGCGTGAGACGAACTGCCACCGTAGACGGCTGTCCAAGTCATGCCATCGTTCGTCGACTTATACACGCCCGCGTGCGTCCCTGCGTACAGAACCGAGGGAGATGAAAGGCTGCGGGACACGGACCAGATGGTGCCGGCCAGCGTGTTCGCCCAGTTGAGGCCGCCATCCATTGACGTCCACACGCCGTCGAACGCCGTCGCCGCGACTCGAGCGTTCGGCGACTGCGGATTGATTGAGAGGGCCGTCACCATTCGCGACAGTCCGCCGGACGTAAACGTGGCGCCGCCGTCGGCCGTGCGCACAAGCAGAGGTTCCAAGCCGAGGTACGCCGTCGAGGGCATCACCGGATCGCGCGTGACGGAAAGCAGTTCGTAGGGAAGAGCAGTGCTTGTCCACGTGGCGCCCGCATCGACGCTGACGGCGAATGCATGGTCGATTCCGGCGTACAGGACGTTCGGGTTGGCCGGATCGGGTGCGATCGCCGAAGCGTAGTTGGATTGCAGACCGCGAAGGCTCGCCCACGTGCGTCCGCCATCAACCGATTTGAGGATCACGCCCGAACCTGGTGAGCCGCTGACGAGGGCCGGCAAGTCGCTCGAATTCGTTTGACCAACCAGGAATACGCGGCCGATGGCATCCACGGCGACGCCGTTCACCGAGTCGCTGCCATTGCCCCCGATGAACGTGGAGTAGACGATCGCACCGGTCGCGTCGAACTTGGCCAGGAAGCCGTCCCCGCGGCCACTGGTGTCGGGCGACGATCGAATGGCGTTGACTGCCGGGAAATCGACGGACGCGGTGGTTCCCACGACGTACGCACATCCCGCCGCGTCGACGGCGACGTCTTTGGCGCCGTCGCTACGGGTGCCGCCGATGAAGGTCGCGTAGATGAGCTGATCGCCGGCCGGGTTCATCTTCAGGATGAAGGCATCCACGTCGCCGGCTTTGCTTCCGGTGGTGTGCGGGAAGTCGAGCGATGCCGTCTGGCCGGCCAGAAAGATGTTGCCATCGGTATCGGTGGCCAGGCCAGCAACGGAATCATCCGCCGATCCGCCAAAGTAGGACGAGTAAGCCAGCACGGGATCGATGACGAGCGCGTGCCGGTGATCGTAGCCGCCGACGCGAAACGACACGTCCCGGCGCTTCACCACGAACGAGACGTCCACGGGCCGGCGCACGCCGTCGATCAATTGGTAGGCGACGGGCCGCGGCTGCCGGAGATCTCCAGAAGGCGTTTCGAGCACCAATGCGCCCGCGTCGACGCGGATGCGGCGCACTCCTTCGAAGCCGAGTGTGATGACCTCGGGATTGGCGCCCGGTTTGACCGCGAAATCGTACTCGAGTTGTCGGTTGGTGCCGTAGTAGACAACGTTGACGCCGTCATAGACGTTCGGGAATTCGACCTTCGCAAAGCTGCGAACGCCGGCGCGCCACTGCGACCGGTCGTTGCCGCTGATGTAGTTGGTGAGGCCGGGCAATGGCTCGATTCCGCGGCCGACGACGGTTCGCGCTTTGTTCAGTCGCATAGAGACCGTGTCGAACCGGGAGGCGGTCTGCGCTGAGCGCAGCCCGATCGTGATCGCCGTCGACGAGAGCCGGACGGCGTAACGCGGTCCCCGCGCGATGAACTCCTCGCCTGCATTCGTCGCGGGATCGAATCTCACCGGCAGGCGCGAGACGGTGTGAACCCGTTGGACCACAGGCGGGACGCTCGGACGCGACGTGTCGGCCGAGGCCGACAGGCGCGCGAGCGAGAGCGACAGGGCCACCGCAACCGCCGAAGCGGCGACGGCGCGGGGGGTGGCAAAGCTGCGTGACACGGGAAGTCCTCCGGCCGTGCGGCAGAACAAGAAAGACGCCACGACGGCGTCGACCCGAAACCCGCCAGAAAGCCGCTCGCCGCATTGCGGAGCAGTCAGCCCGTCGCGAAACCGATGTCGAAGATTGAAATGATCGGATCACGATTGTAAGCGGCGCGTCGCCGGGCGGCCGGTGGCGACCAAGGCGTGATCGACGCATCTTGCGGCATAGGCCTTGCGACCTGTCCTGGCCTCAATGCGGCCGTCACGACTAAACGGGAACCGATTGATCGTGTGGTCCGCGATGTTTGTGGCGCTGACTTCGTGCGCGTCCCCGAACCATCCACGATCGACCCAGGCGCCATCGAGCTCGGCGCCGGTGGCGCCCGCGCCGGTGGCGCCCCATACCACGTGGCGCCCGTTGCACAAAGGGTATGCCGACCTATCCACCGGCGTCTATATCCGCGAGGACGATGACCTCGTCGTCCCCACACCGTTTCCGATCGTCTTGCGTAGAACCTACAACTCCGGCGACGGACACTCGCGGCAGTTCGGCATCGACGCGACGCATCCGGGAGAGTGGTGGCTTCACGGCGACAACGATCCGCGCGTTCCCTGGGCAGAATTGATTCTGGCAGACGGCGGACGCATTCGCTTCACCAGAATCTCCCCGGGTGATACGCGCGACGGCGCGGTTCTGACCCATAACTCGACGCCGACCGAGTTCAATGGCGCCCTCCTCAGCTGGACAGGTTCGACGTGGCAGCTGCGATTGCGCGACGGTTCGACCGCGTCGTTCATGGACTGCGATGGTCAGGCGCAGATGTGTTCGCTCATCGAGAGCCGCGATCCGGATGGCCACACCATCACGTTTGCGCGCGATGCGTCCGGTCTGCTGTTGCGGATGGAGTCCGAAGGACAGAGCATCGCGTTCGATTATGACGACCAAAAACGAATCATTCGTGCCTTTGCCACGTCGCAGAACGAGGTGAGATACGACTACGATGACGCCGGCCGTCTGATTCATGCTGCGATGTCGGATGGCACCGTCCGACGGTACGCCTACGATTCGCGAAACTACCTCGTTCGCATCGAGGAACCTGGCAGGATTGTCGAGAACCGATTTGACGAATCAGGGCGATGGGCCTACCAGACCGTGAAGGATTCAGAGAACGATCCCGATCCGTATGTCGCGATAGCGCGCTACGTCGTCGAGAATGGCGTTGTCGTCGAAACAGACTTTGACGAAGGCGACGGCCTGGAAGTGTCGCGATACAACGCTCACGGATATATCGTGTCGGAGACGCTCTTCGCCAATAGCTCGACGCCGGTGACGTTCCGATACCTTCTGGACTCGTCGAGCAATGTCGCGAGCGGGGCAGCCATGTCGTGCACGAGTCAGCAGGGTCCGGTGACCCGCGACGTCCGGCTGACTGTTCACGACGACACCGCGAAGGCCTTGGCGATTCGTGCCAACTGCGTGCTGCGCCGTTAGCCCGCACGATCGAAGCCGACCTGTCATAGTGATGCTTCCTCCCGACGCACAGGCCGCGTAGCCAGAATGAGCCTGCAGAAGATCACAGTCGCAATGTGTTTCATCGCGACGCTCGTGCCGGTACGAGCCGTTGCGCAGTAGTACGTGCGTCCGATGTCACCGGTCGTC
>Ga0207659_10000108_pt1 | contig 48905 bp, 49 predicted proteins | sample KBSM43metaG_FD_184330 | JGI IMG/M metagenome (GOLD analysis project Ga0207659, IMG submission 184330) | Miscanthus rhizosphere microbial communities from Kellogg Biological Station, Michigan, USA - KBS M4-3 metaG (SPAdes) (version 2) | ecosystem: Host-associated > Plants > Roots > Rhizosphere >...
GGCCATACGTGCCGATCGCCGTTCGATTTTCGGATCCCCCGCGCCTTCAGGATCTCGACCGTCTCGTCCTCGACGGAAGCGATCTCGATGATATCCGCGACTGTGAGCGCGGCGACTGCGGACTGAAACTGAGCGGTGATGAGATCGATCGGCTGCGCCGCCGCATGGTGATGGCAGGCGGACAGTGGCAGTCGGCCGTCCAGACGGAATTCCGATCGATCATGCTCAACCGTGCCGTGACGTATCTCGCGCGGGGGAACGATGGCATGGCGCCGTACGAGGACCACGAACGGCCGGTGTTGCCGGGTGTGGAGGTCCACGGAATTGCGACGCGGATGGATGCAGCGAAGTTGGCAGAGCCCGGCGTGGCGGAGTACTTGCGGCGTTTTCCGGACATGCGTCGCGACGACATCGAATCGTTTCTTTACTGGTCGAAGGAACGATTCGGGAGCGGAAAAGCGATCGTCGCGATTACCCGCGTCTCGATAATTCCCGGTGTAGGCGACGGACAGACGGAACTGATTGTCGCCTCCAAGCAGGTGTTCGCGACGCATTACTTCTCGGCTTCGCTCTCCTTTGTGTCGATCACCACCCCGATGCCATCTGGAGACCGGTACCTGGTGTATGCGCGACGCTCGCATGTCGATGTCCTCCTTGGATTCTGGGGAGGGCTTACGCGTCGGATCGTGGAGAGCCGAATAAAGGGCGATGGTCCGTCGGTGCTCGAGGTCATCCGCCGCCGCATCGAGGGCGGCGACCCGCCAGCTCAAGGCTTACCCGCGACGTAGGCGGGTGTGCTCGGCCGATCTGAAGAAGGGCCGCTTCATCACTTCCGTCGCAGCGATATACATGATGCTGATCATCACCACGAGGACCAGCACCGCGACGGGCATCCTGACGAATCCGAACAGATCGGCATGCGGTAGGTACGGAATCGCCAGCGTCAGTGGAACGAGCACGAGTGTCGACCAGAGCAGCAGTGTGCCCGGACGGCTGCGGAAGAACGGTCGTCGCGTTCGGACGACGAGCGCGACGAGCAGCTCGGTCAGCAGCGACTCGACGAACCATCCCGTCCGAAACAGATCGGGTGGGGCCTGAAAGAGCAAGCGCAACGCGCCGAACGTGAGCAGGTCGAAGATGGAGCTGATGAGGCCAAACACCAGCATGAACCGCGCGATGAACCGGACGTCCCAGCGGCGCGGCCGCTCGACAAGTTCGGGATCGACGCTGTCGTCGGCGATGCCGATCGCCGGTATGTCGGATACGAAGTTGTTCAAGAGGATCTGGCCGGGCAGCAGCGGCAGAAACGGAAGGAAGAGCGACGCGCCAGCCATGCTGAGCATGTTTCCGAGGTTCGCGCTCGTCGTGGTGAGAATGTACTTCAGCGTATTGGCAAAGGTCCGTCGGCCTTCTTCGACGCCGCCTCGGATGACATCGAGTCCGCGTTCGAGCAGCACGAAATCGGCTGCTTCCTTCGCGACGTCGACCGCTTGATCGACGGACAGACTCGTATCAGCTGCATGCATGGCCGGCGCATCGTTGACACCGTCGCCGAGAAACCCGACGACGTGTCCCATCTTCTTTGCCGCAATGAGGATGCGTTCCTTCTGGTCGGGATCGACTTCGACGAACAGATCGGCCTCTTCGACTGCATGCCACAGCGCGGCGCTGTGCAATGCATCCAGCTGCCGGCCGTCGAGAAGTCGATCGGATCGGAGGCCGACCAGTTCGGCAACGTGGCGCGCGACCAGCCGGCTGTCGCCCGTGATGACTTTCACGGATACGCCGAGCGCGGCCAGCTCGGTGATGGCGTCGCGAACGCCTTCCTTTGGCATATCGAGGAACGTGACGAACCCCTCGAACACCATTTCGCGTTCATCGTCGCGCGAGTAGGCGGCGCGCCGGCAGACGCGCCGTGTTGCGACCGCGATGACACGGATACCGTGCATGGCCCATTGGTCGCAGCGGGCCGCGAGTGTCTGGCGCGTGTCGTCATCGAGCGAGGCTCCGTCCGGCAGCGCAGTGCAGGCTTCCAGTACGTGATCGAACGCGCCTTTGGTGACGAGCAGGGCATCGTCATCGCGACTGATGACGACGGTCACTCGTTTCCGCGAGAAGTCGAACGGAATCTCGGCGAGTTTGTCCAGCGCGGCCACATCGGACGGAGCCGAGTTGACCAACGCGGCATCGAGCGGATTGGCAAGACCAGTCTCGAGCGCGGCGTTCGTGGCGGCAAGACTCAGGACGTGCGGTGACGATGCGCCATCGGCATCGTACGCGCCTTCGACTTTCACGATGCCTTCTGTCAGCGTGCCGGTCTTGTCGGTGAACAGAATGTCCATGCTTCCGAGGTTTTCGATCGCGTTGAGCCGCCGGACGAGTACCCCGCGTTTGGCCATCATCGTCGCGCCGCGGGCAAGGTTGACGCTGAGGATCGCCGGGAGCAGTTCCGGGCTGAGGCCGACCGCCAGGGCGACCGCAAACAGCAGCGTCTCGAGCGGAGCGCGCCCGAGGAAGACGTGCGCGGCAAACAACAGCAGGACGAGCACCAGCATCGCGGTCGTCAGCAGGTAGCCGAAGTGCTTGATGCCGCGGTCGAATTCGGTCTCCGGCCGCTGCGCGGTGAGCCGCCACGCGATCGCGCCGATCGCCGTCGATGGGCCTGTGCGGACGACAAGGCAGCGCGCCGTGCCGCTGCGCACGTTCGTGCCCAGCAGCACGCAATTGGTGCGTTCGTCGAGCGCCGCATCGGCGGCGACTGTGCCCGGCCGCTTTTCGACGGGGAAGCTTTCGCCTGTGAGCGCGGCCTCGCTGACGTAGCAATCCGCCGATTCGAGTACAACGGCATCGGCAGGAACCAGACTGCCGGCTGACAGCAGCACGACGTCGCCCGGCACGACCTCCTCCACCGGTACGGCCTCAACCTGTCCGTCGCGCAGCACGTTCGCGCGAAGGCGGATGCGCGCACGTAGTGCCTGAACCGCCGTCTGCGCGTCATGCTCGCGTGAGTAGCCGATGGCCACGGTTGCGAAAACCACGGTCAGCACGATCGCCGAGTCGACCCATTCGCGCGTGAGCGCCGACGCGACGGCCGCGAAGACCAGGAGCAGCAGCAGCGGACTTCGGATCTGATTGCCGAGCACACGAAGCGCGGACAGCGATTGCTGCGCCCGGAGTGTATTCGGTCCATAACGCCGAAGCCGTGCGTCCGCATCAGCCTTGGAGAGCCCATCAGACGAGCACGACATGTCCCGCATGAGATCGGCGGCGGGTATCGACCAGTATGGGCGGTGATCGTCCGATGGCCGACGTTCGGTGGGAACAATGTGCCCTGCGGCCCACAGGCCCGGAAGCATCGGGATCCAGAAGCTGAGACCTCTGAACAGTAACGTTGCCGACAGCGCCTCCGCGACCGTCGCGCCCGTAATGGTGAGTGTGATGACCGACGTCGCTTCGAACGTTCCGAGTCCGCCGGGAACGACACCAAGGGTGCGAACCAGGCTCGACACCATGAAGCTGGCAAAGACCGCGTCGACGTCGGCATTCACACCGATCGAGCGCAGCAGCACCCACATCGTGCCCGCGTCGGCCGCGACGATCGCGATTTGCTGCGCTGTTGCCGCACGAAGCAGCCGAAGGCTGCGCGCGAGCAATGGGTCTGCGCGCCCCATGAACTCGAGCAGGCCCCTCAGCGCCGTGACGGTTTGAAGGCGCCGCGATAGACGCGAATCGGGTCGTCCCGACAGCAGCGTGGCTGCCGCGATGACGGCGACCGCAAAGGCGACGAACAGAACGGATGTTGCGACAATCAGCGCATTGGCCCGATGACGCGCGATCAGAATTGTGAGCGCGACGCCAAGTGCGACGACGTACGCGATGTGATAGGAGGCGACATTGATGAGGACGGCCGCATTGACTGCCTCATCGCGCATCCCGCGCCCGCGCAACGCGCGCGCCACTACCAGGCTGCCGCTGATGCCGGCCGATGGCAGCGCCTGGTCGGCGAATAGTTTCGCCAGGCTGAGGGCGAGTGCGTCGGTTCGTCGCAGCGGCGCCGCGGCCGCGGCCGCCACTTTCCTCCAGATGGCGCTTTGCGCAACGTAGGTTTCCAACTGAAGCAGCAGCGCCAGCCCCATCCACCATGGACCGGCACGTTCGGCGAGGACGATGAATTCGTGACTCCCGGATACATGCAACGCGGCGCCGACGACCAGCGCGAGCAACACTGCGCCGAACAGCCATGCGTACGAGAAGGATCGTCTTGTCACTGTGTGATCGAAGCGTCTGGCGGAAGGTGGCCGCCATTGGTTGTCAGGTCCGCCTTCAGGTGGACCTTCAGTCTCGGCGAAAACGGCGCCACCAGCCAGCCATACGATTCGCACGTTCGGCGGCGCGCTTCGCGACATCGGTCATCGCCTTGACATCGTCGAGAATCGCGTTGACGCGTGCGGCAGCGGGTGCGACCTGCCGCTCTTCGATTCGTCCGATCAACTCCGTGAGACGGCGGAACATCATGAAGCCGGCGACGACGAGGACGATGACCGCGAGCACTTCGAGAATGCTGACGGTCGCAAGCACTCCAAGCAGTACGTTTGTCGTCGTCAGATCGACGGTCATCGGTTGTTCCTCGCGTTACGCCGCATGATGCGCCACCGGCAGCGGTTGTGTGTAGATCGCTTTCATCGTTGAGAGCACCTCCGCCGCGCTCACCGTGTTCCGCGCACCAGCGGTGATGGCGATGTCATCGAGCGAGATGATGCCGTGCAATATACCTTTGTCCGACGTCACGGGTAGCCGGCGCACCCGGTGCTCTGCCATCAATCTCAGTGCGTCCTTGACGGTGTTGTCCGGACGGCAGCACACGACTGGCTTTCTCGGCATCTCTTCGGCCCGTATGTCGCCTGGCGCGAGGCCGCGCGTTGCGGCGGCAACGCAGATGTCACGGTCGGTGATCACGGCAAGGACGCGGCCGATGTCATCGACCACAGGCACGATGCCGCAGTTGGCGTCCCACATTCGCTCGACAACCTGCGCGAGGTTGTCCGTCATGCCGCAGGTCGCCGGTGACGGTGTCATGAGCTGCTCAACTTTCATAGGAGTCTCCGAGATTCCGTCGTGGGCGAAATATGTGCCATGAGACATGCCAGCGATCAGCGACCCGATCGCTGGAATCGCGGCGCCCGCCTGCGCCGGTGACGCGCTGTTGCCGCGGGATTGTTCGCACCGCCGGCAAATTTCGCGCGCTCGCGTTGTAGACTGGGCGTGCTCGGACTCTGATGTCAGATAAGCAGTTGGAAGGGCGCGCAAGCGTGGAGCAACGGCTGCGCGCGAGCGAGGGGCGATGGCGGGCGGTCGTGGAATCGGCCGTCGATGGAATCATCGTCATCGATGAGAAGGGCCGCATCGAAGCCTTCAATCCCGCCGCCGAGCGTCTGTTCGGCTACAGCGAGCAGGAAGTAGTCGGGAAGAACGTCAACGTCTTGATGCCGTCTCCCTACCACGAAGAGCACGACGCGTATCTCGATCGATACCGATCGACGGGCGTTCGCAAGATCATCGGCATCGGCCGTGAAGTGACCGGTCGCCGGCGCGACGGCACGACGTTTCCGCTACGTCTGTCGGTGGGTGAGACGTCGCTTGGAGGCGAGCGGAAGTTTACCGGTATCCTCCACGATTTGAGCGAGCGCGCCGCCATTGAGCATCAGCTGCGCGAACAGACGGCGCTTGCCCGCCTCGGCGAGATGGCCGCGGTGCTCGCCCATGAGGTCAAGAATCCTCTCGCTGCCGTGCGCGGTGCGATCGAGGTGATCGGGACGCGATTACCGACCGGTGGCCGAGACGCGGCCGTCGTCAAGGAGATCGTCAGCCGGATCGATTCGCTGAACGAGTTGATGAAGGACCTGCTGCTGTTTGCGCGGCCACCGGACCCGAAGCCGCGACCCGTCGACATTCAGCCGCTCGTCAGCTCGACCGCGCAGTTGTTGCGCGAGGACCCTGCGCTCAATGCGCTGCAAATTGAAGTCGAAGGATCATCGCCGCCAGTTCTCGCTGATCCTGGGCTGCTTCAGATTGTGTTCCTTAATCTGATGGTCAACAGTGCTCAAGCGATGCGCGATGGCAGCGGACACATCAAAGTGTCGGTGGGGGCGTCGGCAGGCAAGTGCCGAATCGATTTCCAGGACGACGGGCCTGGCATCCCGCCGGAGATTCGCGACAAGGTTTTTGCGCCGTTCTTTACGACGAAATCGCGTGGTACCGGTCTGGGGCTGGCGACCGCGCGCCGGCTTATCGAGGCGCATCGGGGCACGATCGATGTGCGTTGTCCCCCCGCGGGCGGGACGACCGTCAGCATCCAACTGCCTGTGATTTCCTAGCGGATCGAATCTTGTAGGCCCCCCGCGTCTATATGCATACAGCCGTTCGATGTCTGCGCGTTCTGGTGGTCGATGACGAGCCGTTGATACGGTGGTCGATAGCCGAGACGCTCGGAGCTGCCGGGCACCACGTCGTCGAGGCGGCGGATGCCGCGTCCGCGCGGCGCCTCCTCGATGAGACGTCCGATCTGGACGTTGCACTTCTGGACCTGCGCCTGCCGGATTCAAATGACCTCGCGCTTCTGGCCGATGTCCGGCGAAAGGCCCCCAATACCTCCGTGATCATGATGACTGCGTTCGGCACGCCTGAGATCACTGCGAACGCGCTCCGGATGGGTGCGCTGAGGGTCCTGAACAAGCCGTTCAATATGCACGACCTCGAAACCGTCGTGCAGTCCTTGTAATTTCCGGTAACTCCTGCCTTCGAGACCTCCCGCCGTTCAGGCGTGCTTGTTGCTCTATCACGGCCAAGCCGCTGAAAAACGCGGACTTAACGCGGAAAGATTCGCAGGCGCGCGAAATTTTTCGGATTCGAGGTCTTTATGAACGCCCCAACCCTTCTGATCGTCGACGACGAGGATCTCGTTCGCTGGTCGCTGCGGGAAACGCTGGTCCCCGACGGCTATACGGTGCTCGAGGCACGAACCGTGGCTGAAGCGCTCGAACGGATGAACGGGTCGATCGATCTGGTCCTGCTCGACTACAAGCTTCCTGACGGAGATGGGCTCACGCTGTTGCGCCGCATCAAGGAAATTTCGCCCGAGACGCTGGTGATCCTGATGACGGCGTTCTCGACGGTGGAAAACGCCGTGGAGGCGATGAAGTTGGGCGCATGGCATTACATCGACAAGCCGTTCAACCTGCAGGAAGTATCGATGGCGGTCGAGAAGGCGCTCGAAACGAGCCGCCTGCGTCGTGAGGTGCGCACGCTGCGGTCGAGCGTCGGACGCGAATACGGCTTTGACGCGATCGTCGGGATCTCGCCAGCCATGCTCGAAATCAAGGCCATGCTCGCACGCGTTGCCTCGAGTCCTGCCTCGACCGTGCTGCTGACGGGCGAAACCGGCACAGGAAAGGATCTTGCGGCGAAGGCGATCCATTACAACAGCAGCCGGTCAGCGAAGCCCTTCGTGAACATCACCTGCTCGGCGCTGCCCGAACAGCTGCTCGAGAGTGAATTGTTCGGGCATGAACGCGGTGCGTTCACGGACGCCCGGCAGCAGAAGCGCGGACTGTTCGAGACGGCCGATGGCGGCACGGTATTCCTCGACGAAATTGGAGAGATTACGTCGGGACTCCAGTCGAAGCTGCTGCGGTTCCTCGAAGAGAAGACCTTCAAGCGCGTCGGCGGGCTCGCCGATGTCCGCGTCGACGTCCGCGTCATTGCCGCCACCAACCGCAACCTCGAGGAGGAAGTGAAGGCAGGAAAGTTCCGGGAGGATCTCTTCTACCGCCTCCACGTGATGCCGCTCCTGCTGCCGCCGCTCCGCGAACGCGATGGCGACATCCGGCTGCTGATCGACCACTACGTGGCGCGATTTAACCGCGAGTTTCGCAAGAAAGTACGCGGCCTGAATGCTGATGCGCTCGCGCTGCTGGAACAGTACCGGTGGCCGGGCAACATTCGTGAGCTTCGCAACGCGATTGAGCGGGCCATGCTTCTCGTCGACCGCGAGTGGCTGACTCCGCACGATTTCCCGTCGCTCACGCGACAGGCGTCGTCCGCGTGGATGTTCCGGCTGCCTCCCGAGGGCGTCAATCTGGAAGATGTCGAGCGGCAGCTCGTTGTCCAGGCGCTCGAACGCTCGTCGTGGAACCAGACGCACGCCGGACAGTTGCTCAGGATCAATCGTGACCAGGTCCGGTATCGGATCGAGAAGTTCGGGCTGCGTCCCCGGCACGAGACGCGCGATCGCACGTCATCGATGAACGACCGGGTGCCTGCATCGGCATCCGCGTGACGCCTGTCGGCCCTATGGGTCCGAAAGGCAAACCGTCACAGGGTGTGCCGCGGCGGATCGATCGGCGCGGCGATCGTGACCGACGTACCGCCGCGAGCGGGGAACGTCAGCGTCAGCGTTCCGCCATGGAGCTCCGCCACACGCTTGGCGATCGGAAGGCCCAGGCCGCCCCCGCGCGCCTTCGTCGTGAAGAAGGGCTCGATCACCTGTTCACGGATGTCCATCGGAATCCCCGGACCGTTGTCGCATACCTCGACGCTCCAGCGTCGATCGCCGAATGTGGATGAAATGCGGACCTGCCCCTGGCCGTTGATGGCCTGCGCCGCGTTGAGCAGCAGATTCACCAGCGCGGCGCGAAGGAGATCGGGATCGACCGTAATCGGACCGCCCTCGCCGTCGACTCCGATGTCGATGGTCGAGGCGATCGGGTCGCGCCGCAGGATGGTGACAGCGTCGTCGATGACGTGCCGCAGATCGACGGTGGAGAGCCGCGGCGCTCGCGGCCTCGCATACATCATCACGTCTTGAATGAGATCGTCGAGTGCGTCGATTCGCGCCACGATGTCGCGCAACACCGCGATCTCCGGATCGGCGGGTTGACGCCGTGACAGCAGCACCTGGACGACCCCCTTGATTCCTGCCAGCGGGTTCTTGACTTCGTGTGCGACGACCGCTGCCATTTGTCCAACCTGTGCGAGCGCCGCCTGCTGGACGAGCTGCGCCTCCGCCGCCTTTCGGGCGGTGATATCCGCGCGGATCGCGATGTACTGATACGGGTGACCGCGATCGTTGAGAAACGGGACGATCGTCGTATCCACCCAGTAGAAGTGCCCATCCTTGGCGCGGTTTCGAATCTCGCCGTGCCAGACCCGCCCATTGGCGATGGTCACCCAGAGATCGCGCATGAATTCCTTCGCGTGCAATCCGGAGTTGATGATGCGGTGATCCTGGCCAAGGAGCTCTTCGCGGCTGTAGCCGGAGATCACGCAGAACTTGTCGTTGACGTACGTGATCTTGCCGCTCACGTCCGTCGTGGCCACGATCGCGGCGTGATCGAGCGCCCGCTTCAAATCCGCGAGCTGACTTGTCGTCTCGACGTTGGTCATCGGTATACTTGGGCGTGGCTTCCGCCAGACTCCTGATTGTCGATGATGAAGCGTTGGTCCGCTGGTCGCTGCGAGAGCGGTTGACCGCGGAAAACTACGACGTTTTCGAGGCCGGCCTCGCGTCCGAAGCGTTCGAGCGGCTGTCCACGACCGAGATTGATCTCGTGCTCCTCGATTTCAAGTTGCCCGACGGCGACGGCCTGTCGATCCTCAAGCGGATCAAGGAGACATCGGCCGAAATACAGGTGATCATGATCACCGCGTTCTCCACCGTCGAGACCGCCGTCGAGGCGATGAAGCTTGGCGCCTACCACTACGTGAACAAGCCGTTCAACCTCGATGAGGTCGTGATGCTCGTCGAGAAGGCGCTCGAAACGAGCCACCTGCGACGCGAAGTGCGCGCGTTGCGCTCGAACCAGGGACGGGAGTACGCATTCGACGCGATCATCGGCGCCTCGCCTCCCATGCAGTCGATCAAAGCGCTGTTGGCGCGCGTCGCGAAGAGCCCCGCCTCCACGGTGCTGCTGACGGGAAATACGGGCACGGGCAAGGACCTGGCGGCGAAAACGATTCATTACAACAGCGACCGCGCCCGGCGGCCGTTCGTCAACATCACCATGTCGGCGCTTCCCGAACAGCTGCTGGAAAGCGAGCTGTTCGGCCATGAACGCGGGGCGTTCACCGACGCACGGCAGCAGAAGCGCGGACTGCTCGAGACCGCGGACGGCGGGACCGTCTTCCTCGATGAGATCGGCGAGATGACGCCCGGTCTTCAGGCGAAGCTGCTTCGTTTTCTCGAGGAGAAGACGTTCAAGCGCGTCGGCGGGCTGGCCGATATCCGCGTGGATGTCCGCGTCATCGCCGCGACCAACCGCAACCTCGAGGAGGAAGTGTCGCACGGGAAATTCCGGGAGGACCTCTTCTATCGCCTTCAAGTGATGCCCATTGCCCTGCCGCCGCTCCGCGAACGCCGCGGCGACATCCCGTTGCTCGCCGCGTACTACATCGACTTGTTCAACCGCGAGTTCAAGCGGCACGTCCGCGGCGTGTCGCCGGAAGGGATGGCGATGCTCGAGCAGTACCAATGGCCGGGCAACATCCGCGAGCTGCGCAACGCGATCGAACGGGCTATGCTGCTCGTCGAGCATGAATGGCTGCAGCCGGGCGACTTCACCACGCTCACGCGATCGATCACGCCGGCTGAATTCAAGCTGCCGGCCGAGGGCATCAGCCTCGACGAAGTCGAGCGGCAATTACTCGTGCAGGCGCTCGAGCGGGCGGGCGGAAACCAGACGCAAGCCGGCCAACTACTCGGAATCAACCGCGATCAGGTGCGGTACCGCATCGAGAAGTTCGGCCTTGCCGCGGGCAAGTCTTAGGCCGCCGCCGCCGTCGCCACGGGCTTCTTCGCGTCGCGGACCGTCAGCACCGGACACGGCGCGGTTCTCACCACGCGCTCGGCGACGCTGCCCATCAACAGGTGCGACATGCCGCCGCGACCATGGGTGCCCATCACAATCAAGTCAACGTTATGTCCGCCCGCGTACTCCACGATCGACCCTGCCGGCGTTCCAATGATCGACTCCGCCGTCGCGTGGAGCTCGGCAACATCCGAGGGCCGCAGCTGATTCTTCAGCCGCTTCTCGGTGTCGCTCAGAACCTCCTCGCGTAACCCTTCGATTTCCGGCACGAATACGTCGGCGGAGTAGAACGCGCGATATGGATCCTCCGCGACGTGAAGCAGGTGCAGCGACGCGCCATAACGCGCGGCGACGCTGCGCGCGTACTCGAGTGCGGCGTCCGACGGTGGACTGAAGTCCGTAGGGACGAGGATGCGCTTGAACATCGTAGCCTCCGGATCGCGTAGAGCAGGGTCCGTACCACTGCCGGTGGGCGCCTGCGGACGAACTGACTTGCTGGGCAGGTTCGCTGACGTGCGGAATTTTTCGAGAGTGGGGGAATTGTTCCGCGCCAGGGCGCGAGGGCGATGCTGTCGTGCCCGAAGTCGGCGATTCATGGACTGCGGTTCGGCCAAGTCGCGGTATGCTTCTTGAACTCCCAAGTCGACGGAGACCATTCCATGATGCGCGTAACGTTTGTCGCAATGCTTGTTGGTCTGTTTGCCGGAAGTGCGTTCGCCCAGAATGCGGAGCACGGCAAGCAGGTGTACGCCGATGCGAAATGTGCGGTGTGTCACTCGATCGGCAGCCAGGGCAACAAGAAGGGACCGCTCGACGATGTCGGTTCGAAGCTCTCGACGGCTGACATCCGCGCGTGGATTATGGCGGCGCCCGAGATGGCCACCAAGACAAAGGCCGACCGCAAGCCGCCGATGAAGGCGTACACCGATCTCTCAAAGACGGACGTTGACGATCTCGTCGCGTATCTTCAGACGCTGAAGAAGAAGTGAAGCTGCCGTCTGCCGCTCGCAATCCCGTCTCCCTCCTCGGGATTGCGATCGCGACCGCGATGGCGTGGGTGTTCCTCGCGCTGTTGGCCGTCTATTTTCTCGGCTACCTCGACAACCCGTACATCGGCCTGGTCCTGTTCGTCACCATTCCGGCGGCGTTCGTCTTCGGACTCCTGCTGATACCGATCGGCGTCCGGCGCGAGCGTCGGCGGGCGCCCGGCGTCGTGCCCGACTGGCCGGTACTGGATTTCCGCGATGCGCATCAGCGGTCTGTGACGATCGCGGTGCTCACACTGACCTTCGTAAACGTCCTGATCGTCTCGATTGCGGCATACGGGGGCGTTCACTACATGGAGACAACCGCGTTCTGCGGGACCGTCTGCCATACGACGATGGAGCCCGAATACGTGGCGCACCAGCGCGGCCCTCATGCACAAATCGAATGCGTCCAGTGTCACGTCGGCCCGGGAGCAGGCCCGCTGGTTCAGTCCAAGCTGGCCGGTACGCGGCAGCTGTTCGAAGTCGTGATGAATCGAGTGCCGCGACCGGTGCCGCCGCCTCCCGAGCTCATTAGTTCGACGCGTGCCACGTGCGAGAGCTGTCACTGGCCCGAGCGGTTCATTGGCGATCGAACCCGGATCATTCGGGAATTTGGCAATGACGAGAAGAACACCGAAAGCGACACGACGCTGCAACTGCACGTCGGCGGCGGAAGCCGTGCACGCGGCGTCGGCACCGGCATCCACTGGCACATGAACCTGGACAACGAGATCGAGTTCGTCGTCGCTACCGACAAGCCCGACTCGATCCCGTATGTCCGACTTCGGGATCGAGTCGGCAACGTCCGTGAGTACTTCGCGCAGGACGCCACGCCGCAGCAGATCGCTTCAGGCACACGCCAGCGAATGGACTGCATGGACTGTCATAATCGACCGGCGCACACCTTTGCGCCAAGCGCGGCGCGCGCGATCGACGATACGATTGCGCAGGGGCTGATTCCTCGCGAACTCCCGTTTGTCAGGCGCGAGTCCGTTGCCGCGATCCGCCAGACCTACTCGGATCGTTCGGCAGCCATGACCGGCATTGCATCGCATCTCCGGGAGTTCTATCGCGCGCGTGGCGGCGTCGATTCCGGGCAGGTCGATCGTGCCATCCGAGGCGCCCAGGATGCGTGGGCCTCGAATGTGTTTCCTGCCATGAAGGTGACTTGGGGCACGTACCCGTCGAATATCGGTCACGTCGATAGTCCGGGCTGCTTCCGCTGCCACGACGACAGTCATAAGACGAAGGACGGACAACGCGTGCTCTCGCAGGATTGCGAGCTCTGTCACACGATTCAGTAGCCTTCTGACTTCAGCGTCGTGGCGCGGAATATTCCGCGTCGCTGGCTGATTTTCCCCACCGCCGCATCGTCGGTCCACGACACACCACCGGCGGGCCGTATGTTTCCGTCAATTTCCGCGTTGCGCCGTTTGGTGACGCGTGGCATCTGTCATGCGGTAGGGCTGCCCGCCATTTCACAGGACGGCATCTATGTCACACCAACGAGTGAACACCCCACAGGGTTGGCTCACGAGGGAGTTGGAACGGCGCGGTGTCTCGCGTCGTGAGTTTCTTGGCTTCTGTGCGACGACAGCGGCGGTGCTCGCGCTGCCGGATGTCGCCGTTGGGCAGATAGCCAACGCGTTGAAGAAGACCGAGAAGCCGGTCCTCGTCTGGCTCGAATTTCAGGACTGCGCCGGCAACACGGAGTCGTTTCTGAGGGCGAGTCGCCCCACGGCCGCCGAGGTCGTGCTCGATACGCTGTCGGTGGACTACCACGAGACGATCATGGCCGCCGCCGGTCATCAGGCGGAGGAGAACCTCACCAAGACCGTCAAGGAGCGCGCGGGCAACTACATCGCGGTGGTTGAGGGCGCGATCCCGACCGGCGCCAATGGCGCCTATTGCACGATCGGCGGCCGTGCCGCGATCGACATCGCCCGCGAAGTCTGCGGCAGCGCCGCGGCCACCATCGCAATCGGGACCTGCGCGACCTTCGGCGGCATCCCCGCTGCGTCGCCCAACCCGACCGGGGCGCTGGGTGTGGCCGACGCGGTGCCCGGCGTCAAGAACCTGATCAACCTGTCCGCCTGCCCGGCCAACGTCGAGAACCTGACGGCGGTCATCGTGTACTACCTGACGTTCAAGAAGTGGCCGCCCGTCGATCACCTGCGTCGGCCGCTGTTTGCGTACGGCAAGTCCATCCACGACAACTGCGAGCGCCGCGCGCATTACGACGCGGGCCAGTACGTGGAGGCGTGGGGTGACGAAGGGCACCGCGAGGGCTACTGCCTCTACAAGATGGGGTGCAAGGGGCCGGCGACGTTCCAAAACTGCCCGAACGTGCGATGGAACGGCGGGACGAACTGGCCGATTGGGTGCGGCCATCCCTGTATCGGGTGTGCGGAACCCGATTTCTGGGACCGGATGACGCCGTTCTACCAGCACCTCGAAGGAGTTCCCGGCTTTGGCGCGGCGTCGAACGTCGACACCATCGGTGCGTTGGCGGTGCTCGGCGTCGGCGCCGCGTTCGCCGGCCACGGCCTGATTCAAATCATGAAGCGCGTCGGCAACCGGGCGGAGCCGATCGTCCGACCGAAACCCCCTGCGATCTCCGATGACAGTAGAGGCGGATCTTCAGGTCCGCCGGAACCGCCAGGAGCAACTCTATGAGCCGCGTCGTTGTCGATCCGGTCACCCGCATCGAAGGGCATCTCCGCATCGAGGCGGAAGTCGACGGCGGCAGCGTCAAAGACGCGTGGTCGTCCTCAACGATGTTCCGCGGCATCGAGATCATTCTCAAGGGCCGCGACCCTCGGGATGCGTGGGCGTTCACCCAGCGCATCTGCGGCGTCTGCACGACAGTCCACGCAATCGCGTCGATTCGCGCCGTCGAGAACGCGATCGGTGCAGCGCCACCGCCGAACGCGCGGCTGCTGCGCAATCTCATCATCGGCGCGCAGTGCGTGCAGGACCACGTCATCCACTTCTATCACTTGCACGCGCTCGATTGGGTTGACATCGTGTCCGCGCTCTCGGCGGACCCGGCAAAGACGGCGACGCTGGCGCAATCAATTTCCGACTGGCCGCTCTCGAGCCCCAAGTACTTCGCCGGCGTTCGCGATCGGATCAAGGCGTTCGTCGATCGGGGTCAGCTTGGTCCGTTCGCCAACGCGTACTGGGGGCATCCTGCGTACCGTCTGCCGCCTGAGGCGAACTTGATGGCGGTGGCGCATTACCTCGAGGCGCTCGACTGGCAGCGCGAGTTCATCAAGATGCACGCCGTGCTCGGCGGCAAGAACCCGCATCTTCAGAGCTTCCTCGTCGGTGGAATGGCCACACCGATCGATCCCGACAAACAAGCATCGATTAACGCAGGGACGATCGCCCAGCTCCAGGAGCTGATCGCGAAAGCGCGCGACTTCGTTGCGCGCGTCTACATTCCGGATCTGCTCGCCGTCGCCTCGTTCTACAAGGACTGGGCGGGACACGGCCGCGGCGTCGGCAATTACCTCGTGTACGGCGAATACCCGGACGACGACAACCCCAATCCGAACCTGTTTCTCCCGCGCGGAATCATCCGCGGCCGTGATCTGTCGAAAGTCGAGCCGTTCGATCACATGAAGGTCACGGAATACGTGTCGCACTCCTGGTATCAGTACGAGCGCGGCGACGCAGTGGCGCTCCATCCATTCGACGGCGAGACACAGCCGAACTACACGGGCCCGACGCCGCCGTACGAGTTCCTTGGACTGGAGCCAGACACGACGAAGAAGTACTCGTGGCTGAAGTCGCCCCGATACGACGGTCAGCCGATGGAAGTCGGCCCGCTCGCGCGGATGCTTGTCGCGTATGCGTCGGGCCACCCGCGTGTCAAAGAGCTGGTCGGCTCGGTGCTGAAGCAGCTCAATGTCGGACCCGAGGCGCTGTTCTCGACGCTCGGCCGCATCGCGGCACGTGGGATCGAGACGCTGGTCATCGCGGAGAAGATGAGCGATTGGGTCAACGGCCTCGCGGCGAACATGGCATCCGGCGAGCTGCGGATTCACGACAATTCGAAGTGGGAACCTGCGACATGGCCTGCAGACGCCACCGGCGCTGGATTCCACGAGGCGCCCCGCGGCGCGCTCGGCCACTGGGTGCACATCCATGACGGCACGATCGCCAATTACCAGTGCGTCGTCCCCAGCACGTGGAACGCAGGACCGCGCGACGCCATGGGTCGTCGCGGACCGTACGAGGAGGCGTTGATTGCAACGCCCGTCGCGGATCCGCAGCGGCCAATCGAAATCCTGCGCACGGTGCACTCGTTCGATCCCTGCATGGCGTGCGGCGTTCACGTCGTCGATGCGCAGCGGTACGAACTGGCGCGGGTGAGGGCCGTATGAACGCGGCCGCGTCGGCCGCCGCCGTTCCCGCCAGCCCTCCCGACGAGATCGTTCGCGTCTACGTCTGGGAGTGGCCAGTACGCGTGACGCACTGGCTGATCGCCCTGGCGATCATCGTCCTGTCGGTCACCGGTCTGTACATCGGCCACCCGTTTTACGCCGCCGCCGGAGAAGCGCGGCGCTCGTTCGTCATGGGATGGATGAAGGTGATCCATGGCTACACCGCATATGTGTTCATTACGGCGGTCGTCGCACGCATCATCTGGATGTTCACCGGCAACAGGTACTCCCGATGGGACAAGTTCATCCCGGTGCACCACTCACGGCGTCATGGCATCTGGCCGACGATGAAGTTCTATCTCTTTGCGCTGCGGAAGCCGCCAGGCTTCGTCGGTCACAACCCGGTTGCCGGTCTCACCTACGTGCTCGTCTTCGGCCTCTACTTCGTCGAGATCGCGACCGGCCTGATGCTCCGCGGCGTCGATGCACCCACCGGCTCGCTCCTGCGCTCATTCGTCAGCGTTGCACCACTGTTCGGCGGGCTTTACATCGTCCGGTGGATCCATCACGTCGTGATGTGGCTGCTGCTCGGGTTCATGGTCCACCACGTGTACAGCGGGGTTCTCATGTCGACGATCGAGGGGAACGGCACGATGGAATCGATTTTCTCCGGCTACAAGTTCGTCCGTCGCGAGGACCTGCAGTACTCGGGCTACCGGTTCATCAATCGGCGAGGTCAGGTCGATGAATGAGCGCACGCCGCTGCTGATCCTTGGCCTCGGCAACGTGCTGCTCGAAGACGACGGCGTCGGATCGGCGGCAGTGCGGACGCTGCTCGATCGGTACGTGCCGCCGGAAGACGTGCATGTGTTGGACGGCGGCACGCTTGGCCTGTCGCTGCTTCCATACGTCGACGCCGCCGATGCGGTCATTCTCGTCGACGCGGTGAAAGCCGATGCGGCGCCGGGTACGTGTGTCCGTCTCGACGGGGAGGATGTTGCGCCGGCGGTGGCGACGCGTCTGTCGCCACATCAGATTGGTGTCGCGGACCTGCTCGACGGCGCACGGTGGCTCGATCGTTCACCGCGCCGCTTGACGCTTGTCGGTATTGTCCCCGAATCGATGGAGCTTGCCGTGGGTCTGACACCGCGCGTACACGACGCGCTGCTCGATCTCGTGGAACAGATTGTCGGCACCGCGCGGGAGCTGGGGTTTCACTTTCGTCCAAGGCTGGCGCATGAGATGGCGGATGACACTGGCGCTGTTGATGTGGCTCGTCTTGCCGGGATGCGGTGATGCGGATCGGGATCTTCCGTCGCCGTATCGGCACGTCGCTGTCCCGGAGGCGCAGTTGACATCGGCGGCGGCGCGTGAGCGCGGACGCGTGCTGTTCGAGGTGAACTGCGCGTTGTGCCACGGCGTGCGCGGAGACGGGCATGGCCAGCGCCGGGAAGGCCTGGACGTCCCGCCGCGTGATTTCACGGCTCCCGACTGGAAGCGACGCACATCGCCGCGGCACGTGTTCTTCGCCATTCGCGAAGGGCTCGCCGGCACACCGATGCCGGCGTGGAAAAGCCTGAGCGAACGCGACGCGTGGGATCTGACCGCGTTTCTTCTTTCCATCGAGCCGCGTCGATGATACGGGTTGGCCGTCGTATCGAAATCCGCGGCGTTGTCCAGGGTGTCGGTTTCCGTCCGTGGGTCTACCGGCTCGCTACCGAGGGGGGACTCGCTGGTCGGGTGCGCAATGACGAGTCGGGCGTCACCGTCGATGCCTTCGGCTCCGAAGATGCGCTCGATCTCTTTACGCGCCGGCTGCGGACGTCTCCGCCGCCAGCAGCGGCGATTGAAATGCTGCGCGCCTACGAAATTCCGCCTGAGCCGCTCGAGTCGTTTTCGATCTCGCTCAGCTGCGACGCAGCGGTCGATCGGCGGCTCTCGATTCCACCTGACCTGGCGACCTGTCCCGCCTGTCTCTCAGAAGTATTCGATCCGACAGACCGGCGATATCGCTATCCATTTACCAACTGCACCGAATGTGGGCCGCGGTTCACCATCGCGCGCGACGTGCCCTACGACCGCCGCACCACCACGATGGCGCCATTCACGATGTGTGCGGACTGCCGGCGCGAGTTCGAGGACGTCCACGACCGGCGCTTTCACGCGCAGCCGAACGCCTGTCCTCTCTGCGGTCCCCGCGTGCAACTCCTCGGATACGACGGCGAGCCCCTCGAAGCCGACGACCCGATCGGCTTCGCGGCGCGCGCGCTGGCCGACGGCCTGATCGTCGCGGTCAAGGGTCTGGGCGGGTTTCATCTGGCGTGCGATGCAACCGCATCCGATGCGGTGCGGCGCCTCCGGGTACGCAAGCGACGAGACGAAAAGCCGTTTGCCGTCATGGTGTGTGACCTCGGCGAGGCGGAATTGCTGGCAACGATCGGTGAGCAAGAGCGGCGGCTGCTCGCGTCACCAGAGCGTCCAATCGTGTTGGTACGGCGGCGCGAGGCGTGCAACGTTGCCGTGGATGTTGCGCCGGGGAGCCCGGTGATCGGCCTGATGCTCGCGTACACGCCGCTACATCACCTCCTGCTGCATGATGCGCAACGGCCGCTGGTGATGACCTCGGCGAACCGTTCGGACGAGCCGCTCGCCTATTGCAACGACGAAGCGATCAAGCGCCTGCGCGCTATCGCCGACATCTTCGTCGTCCACGATCGCGCCATTGAAGCGCGTTGCGACGATTCGGTCGCTCGGGTCGTCGGTGGCCGTCCGATGCTGCTGCGGCGGTCGCGCGGCTATGTGCCGCGACCGGTGACGGTCGCGTGGCGGTTCCCGCGTCCGGTGCTCGCGTGCGGTGCGCTGCTGAAGAACACGTTCTGCATAGGTGTGAACGACTCCGCGTATCTCGGACCGCACATCGGAGATCTCGAGAATCTCGAAACCTACGAATCGTTCGAGCAGAACATCGCCCGGGCCGAGCGGATTTTGCGTGTGAAACCGGAGGTGATCGCGCACGACCTGCACTCCGAGTACATGTCGACGAAATATGCACAGGCACACTCGGTGGAAACGAAGATCGCTGTCCAGCATCACCACGCGCATGTCGCGAGTGCCATGGCTGAGCACGGACTCGAAGGACCGGTGATTGGCGTCGCGTACGACGGGACGGGTTATGGCACGGATGGCACAGCGTGGGGTGGTGAGGTCCTGATAACTCGGTATGACGGATATGAGCGTGTCGCGACGTTCCGACCCGTTCCTCTGGCAGGCGCGGATGCGGCCATTCGGAATCCGTGGCGAATTGCGCTTGCGCTCGTCGACGATGCGTTCGAAGGAGAAGTGGACCTTGATCCTTTCCCGGTCTTCTCGACGCTATCGTCGGGTGATGTGCGAGTCGCACGGCGGATGATCGCGACACGTTTCCGGTCGCCGCTGGCGCGCGGGGTTGGCAGGTATTTCGACGCAATCGGTGCGCTCGTTCTTGGGCGGCCGCACGCGCGATTCGAAGGCCAGGTGGCGCTTGCGTGGAACGTGATCGCCGACCCGGCGGAAGCAGGCGCTTACTGCTTCAATCTCGATCGCAGTCAGACTCCTTGGACCCTCGACCTTCGTCCGATGGTGCGACAGATCGTTTCTGACATGACTGACGGAATTGCCGCGTCGATGATTTCCGCGCGCTTTCACAACACGATTGGCGCGGCCAGCGGTGCGATGGTTCGCGCGGTCGCCGCTCAATACGGAGCGATGCCCGTTGTGTTGACCGGAGGCTGTTTCCAAAACGATCGTCTCGCCGAGCGCGTTGTGGGCGAGCTCAGCAACGATTTCACGGTGCATCTGCACGAGCGTGTGCCGCCCGGCGACGGCGGCATCGCGCTCGGTCAAGCGGTTATCGCCGGCGCGATCGTCCGCCGGTTGGGGATGTAGAGGCGGACCGTCAGCTCCGCCTAGTGATGGGATGGTGTCATATGTGCCTCGGAGTGCCGGGTAAGGTTGTATCCGTCGATGGTTCGATCGCCGTCGTCGATTTCTGGGGCGTACGGAAGCAAATCCATCTCGACGTGGTCGATCAGCCCGTCGCGCCCGGCGACTACATCCTGAATCACGTCGGTTACGCGATTCGCCGGATTCCGAGCGAGGAGATCGCCGCGACGTTGGCGCTGTACGAGGAACTGCTTCGTCATCCCCCGGAGGGAGACGACCTCATGGCGGCCGACATTCAGAGCGAAATTCATGGAGCCGCCGATGACCAGTCATAACGGCGGCGTGGCCGAGCTGAAGTTTCGTGATCCGGGGCGCGCGCGCTCCCTCGCAGACGCGCTGACACGCGTCGTCGGCGAAATCGAACGGTCGCCCGTATCGATCATGCACGTCTGCGGTAGTCACGAGCAGGCGATTGCGCGGTTCGGACTCCGCGCCACCCTGCCGCGATCGCTGAACGTCATCATGGGTCCCGGCTGTCCCGTCTGCATCACGGACGTGCCGGAAGTCGACGAAGGGGTGGTTCTCGCACGGCAAGGCGTGAGGATCGCCACCTACGGCGACATGCTGAAGGTGCCGGGGACGTCGCTGTCACTGGCCGACGCACAGGCTGAGGGCGCGAGAATCGATGTCGTCTACAGCGTCGCGCATGCGATCGAGCTGGCGAAACAGGTCGACGAGCCGCTTGTGTTCTTCGCGACGGGCTTTGAGACGACGGCGGTCGCGACGTCGGCCGCCATCCTTCGCCATCCACCGTCGAATTTCTACGTGCTTTCCGCGCACAAGTACATCCCGCCAGTGATGGAAATCGTCGCGGAAATGCCTGATACGCGCGTCGAAGGTTTCCTGGCCGCTGGCCACGCCGCAACGATTACCGGTTGGGGAGTGTTCGAGCCGTTCGTGGCGCGTCATCGTCTGCCGGTCGTCGTCGCCGGATTCGAGCCGCTCGACATCCTTGCGGCGCTGGTGCGGCTCGCCGAATTGATCCGTGACGGCCGGCCGGCCGTCGAGAACATGTTTCCGCGCTGCGTAACCAAGGAAGGCAACCTGCGGGCGCAGGAACAGCTCTGGCGCGTGTTCCGGCCGATTGGTGGACGGTGGCGTGGGATTGCCCACGTGCCGAACGGGAATTTGCGGCTCCGCGACGAGTTCTCGCACCTCGACGCGCGGAAACGGTTCGACATCGACCTGCACACGCTGTGGGATTTTGCGCCGGCCGGGCTCGCGCAGGAGTGCATCTGCGGCGACATCATGGCGGGCATCAAGTCGCCGCACGACTGCGCGTTGTTCGGCAAGGCGTGCGTCCCGCATTCGCCCGTCGGCGCCTGCATGGTGAGCAGCGAGGGCACGTGCAAGATTTGGCACCAGTACGGCGGACATCCGGATTTGGCAGTGGACAGTGGGCCGTGGGCGGCGGGCGGTAGAACTGATCACGAATCACAAATCACAAATCACAAATCACAAGTCAGCGAAGGCGGCGGTCGTGGCTACTGTGCTCGATGAACGGATCACGCTGAGATACGGCGCTGGCGGCCAGGCGATGCGCGCGCTGATCCGCGACGTGCTGACCGACGGCCTGGTGCGCGACGAAGAGTCTGGCGCGATTGGCCTGGCGGCGATGGACGACGGCGCGGCGCTGCGGATTGGCAATCAGTGGCTCGTGGTCACGACCGATTCGCACGTGATTCAACCGGTGTTTTTTCCCGGCGGAGACATCGGACGGCTCGCGGTCTCAGGCGCGGTCAACGACCTCGCGGTCATGGGAGCGACCGACGTGCTCGCACTCACGTGTGCGGTGATCATCGAAGAAGGATTCGCACGCGACGATCTCGTCCGGATTCAGCGCTCCATCAGACGTGCGTGCGACGAGTCAGGCGCCGCGATTCTCACCGGCGACACCAAGGTGATGGGGAAGGGCGAGCTGGATGGCATCGTCCTCAATACAACAGGCATCGCGCTCACCGATCGCGTCGTTCCCGATTCCGGACTGCGCGCCGGCGATGTCTTGATCATCACGGGCACGATCGGCGATCACGGCATGGCCGTGATGGCCCGGCGACACGGCCTGGCGCTCGATGCCGAGTTGGAGTCCGACGTTGCGCCGATCAACTCACTGATTCGCGCCGCGCTCGACAGTGCGCCGGGCGCGGTCATCGCGATGAAAGACCCGACGCGCGGCGGAGTGGCCTCGGCACTTCATGAGATGGCCGAGAAGAGCCGTGTGGGGATCGTCGTCGATGAACAGGCGGTGCCTGTGGCTGAAACGGTGCGTGCCGCGGCGGAGCTGCTGGGCATCGATCCACTGCATGTCGCCAACGAGGGCAAAGCGTTGCTTGGCGTGCGGCCCGAGGCCGTCGATGCGGTGCTGACGGCGTTGCGGGCGCATCGGCAAGGACGCGATGCCATGGTGATCGGGCGATGCGTCGGGGAACGGGTTGGGAGTGTGGTGCTCGATACCGGATTCGGCCGGCGGCTTGTGACGGAACCGGACGGCGAACTGCTACCGCGAATCTGCTGATCGCGAGGTCCAGCATGGAAGCAACTCATATCGGAACCTGCATCGAGGACAACATCGGGTTCATCACGCTCGATCGCCCTGAGCGTTTCAATTCGCTCGATGTCCGCACGGCCCAGGATCTGCGGCGCGCGGGGCTCGCGATGGCGCGCGACAGTCACGTACGTGTCGTGGTGCTGTCCGGCGTCAATGGCGTGTTCTGCAGCGGTGCGGATCTCAAGTACATCCGCGCCGGTGGGGAACCCGCGGACCTCGCGTATCTCACGCCGGAGGGGCGCGAGACGCCCTCGGGGTACGGCGAACGTTTCAAACAGATACTCGAGTACCTCCACAGCGCCATCGCCGAAATCCGCCGCGCGCCGAAGCCGTTTATCGCGGCCGTGGACGGCATCGCGGCTGCCGGTGGATTCGGGCTGGCGATGTGCTGCGACCTGGTGCTCGCGTCGGAGCGTGCGGTCTTCGAGTGGGCGTATTCGAAGACCGGATTGACCGGCGCGGAGAGCTCCACCTTCATGCTGCCGCGTCTTCTCGGTTTCCGGCGCGCGATGGAACTGGTGCTGCTCAATCCACGCCTCGATGCCCGACGCGCATTTGATCTCGGCCTCATTACCGCGGTGCACCCGGTGGCGACGTTCGATGACGAGGTCCGACGCTGCGCGAGATCCGTCGCGGCCGGGCCGACCGAAGCGTTAGCGATTGCGAAGGCGCTGATGAATCAGAGCGCGGGGATGGATCGTCTAGACGCACACCTCGATCTCGAGCTGGACCACCTGAGTCGGATTGCCGACGGGTCAGAATTTGCGGAGGGTCTGGAGGGCTTTTTCGCCAGGCGGCCACCGCAATTTGCGAAGAGGGCCTGAGTGCACGAGTATTCGATCGTCGGGGCGCTGCTCGCGCGTGTGGACGCCGAAGCGCGTGCCCGCGGCGCGACCGCGGTCCATCGACTCACCGTGAGGATTGGCGAGCTGGCGGGGGTAGAAATCGATCTGCTCACAACCGCATTTGCGACGTTCCGTGATCGCACCGTCTGCGCACACGCCGACCTCAACGTGATGCCCGTCGCCGCGGTCTGGACGTGCCCGGTCTGCAGCGGGGAGATCGAGCGCGGTTCGGTACTGCGATGCGCCGCCTGCGGCGTGCCCGCGCGGCTCACGCAGGGCGACGAGATTCTGCTCGACCGGATTGAGATGGAGGTGCCGTGATGTGCGACAGCTGTGGATGCGGCGATCCCGAAGTCGTTCCCGTCGATGTGCACGACCGGATTCTCGCAGGCAACGATCGAGCCGCCGCCCACAATCGCGAACACTTCCGGGATCGGCATGTCGTCGCAATCAACCTGATGGGCTCGCCCGGAGCAGGAAAGACGGCCGTTCTCGAAACCACCGCGCGCATGATGGCTGGACGGCAACAGCTTGGCGCGCTGGCCGGCGACCTGGCGACAGACCACGATGCGGACCGCCTTCGGCAGGCCGGTATCACCGCCAAATCCATCACGACCGGGTCGGCCTGTCACCTCGACGCCGCGATGGTGCATCGGGGTCTTCACGATCTGCCGTGGCACGACGTGGATTACCTGTTCATTGAGAACGTCGGCAATCTCGTGTGTCCGGCTGTCTACGACCTCGGCCAGGAGGCGAACGTCGTGGCGCTCTCCGTCACCGAGGGAGTCGACAAGCCATTGAAATACCCGGTGATGTTTCTGAAAGCCGATCTCGTCCTCATCACCAAGATCGATCTGCTGCCGCACTTACCGCAGATTCGCGTCGAGGCAATCGCCGACGCGCTGGCACACGTCATGCCGCGGCCGCATTACATATGCGTGTCCGCAAACACCGGCGAAGGCATGGAGCAGTGGCTGGCGTGGCTCGAACAGGTGCGAGTGCGGCAGCCGTGCCGCGAGGTCACGCACCATCCATGAGCCGTCGGACGAAGTCTCGTGGCTGACCTGCCCGTTGACCCGCCTGGTGACGAGCGACTGCGACAACTTCTTGCCGTGGAGCAACGCCTTGAGGATCTCGTTCGATCGGCCCGCGACGACGCCAGCCGACGGATTGCTGCCGCTCGTGCAGCCGGAGAGGAACGATTAGCCGCGGCCAGGGAAGAGGCCAAACGCGACGACGCCAGGCGAGCGGAAGCGGAGCGCGTCAGCCATGCGGCCGCGCTCGAGGCACTCCAGACCGTCCATCAGCGCGCCCTCGCCAGAATCACAGCCACCTCTGACGAGCGGCTGGACGAATTGGCCCGATGGGCGGCCGCGCAGGCGATCGGCGAGAGCGGAGAGGCCACGTGATCGTTCGGATGGTTCGCGTGCGCATCGCAGGTCCGCGATCGCTGCTCGATACTACGTTGACGGTCGTTCAGGACCTGGGCGTGCTGCATATTGATCGGCCGCCTGTCCCCGAGAGCGCCATGACCGACCACGTCATCGCGCGTCAGCGTCGGCACGTGGAGCGCAGCCTCGCCGACGTCGAGACCGCGCTGGCCCGGCTGGAGGTACCGGGCGATACCCAGGCTCATGGTGACATTCCCGCATCGGCGCCTGAGGCCGTCCGTCGTGCGCGCCGTGTGCGGCGGCGGGCCGACGCGTTGACGGTGACGCGGGCATCGCTCGAGGAGCAGCGCTCCCTGCTTCTCCGCTACGGCGAATTCTTCCGGGTCTTCGAGGCCCTCGCAGGGTACGAGCTGACGTGGCCCGATGGTCAGGTGTTCTACGTCGTGCTGAAAGCGGGTGCCGAAAGCGTGTTGCCGGACCTCAAGCGGCGACTCGATGAGGCGGTGGGTGGTGAGGTCGAGCTGTTGTCCCGGGAGCTCTCGAGCGGTGAATGGGCTGTCTTGATTCTCGCGTCGGCGCGAGCCGCCCCGAGAGTGTCAGCCCTGCTCACAGCATCGCGCGTCGAAGAACTGCCGGCGCCTGCAGGTTTGCGCGATACGAACCTGCGGACACAGCCTGCGATCAAAGGGCGGCTCGCGGAGATCGACCAGGTGCTTCAGGCACTCGACCGGGAGCGGCGGATGCTGGCCACGGCGGAGGGCACGTGGTTGTCTGGTCTTCGGACGTTCCTGCGCGACGAGTTGCTTCGGCTCGACGCTCGCACGCAGGTGTTTACCGCAGAGTATCTCTTCGTCCTCGATGGTTGGCTGCCCTTTCCGCGCGTGAGTGATCTGCAGCAGCGCGTCGATCGGTTGCTTGGGCCAGAAGTGGCGATGTCGACGCTGGGCGTCGAGGACTGGCGAGGGGGGGTGGCGACAGCGCCGGTGACGCTGCATAACCCACCGCTCTTTCGCCCGTTCGAGGTCGTGACGCGGATGGTGCCACTGCCGAAATACGGCTCGATCGATCCCACGCCGTTTGTCGCGATCTTCTTTCCCGCCTTCTTCGGTCTGATGGTCGGAGACGTGGGCTACGGCCTGATGCTCGCTGCGCTGGCAGGCGTCTTCTGGCTGAAATCCAACCCGGAGACGACGCTCCGGTCGGTCGCGACCGTGGGCCTCGCGTGTTCGTCGAGCGCCATCGCGTTTGGTGTGATCTTCGGTGAGTTTTTTGGACCGTTGGGTCACGTCATCGGCTTGCGCTCCTTTTTCAATCGTGAACAGGCGACCCTTCCATTCCTTGCCCTGGCTGTCGCACTCGGCGCCGTACACGTCCTGCTCGGTCTGGTGCTGGCCGGCCTGAGCGCGTGGCGCGGCGGCCACCGGCGTGAGGCGGTGGGTCGTGGGGTCGCACTTGGGATGTTGGTGCTGACGGGTCTGTCGCTTCTCGCGGCATTCGAGGTAGTTCCGGAAGGACTCATCACGCCGCTGGTCGTCGCCATCCTCGTGTCGTTCGTGGTGCTCGTCGCGCTCGAAGGAATCGTCGCCCTGATCGAGTTGCTGTCAACGGTCGGTCACATTCTTTCGTACGCGCGCATCATGGCACTTGGCACCGCATCGTTGATGCTGGCAGTCGTCGCCAACCAGATGGTTGGCGCCTTCGGCAGCGTGCTCATCGGCGTGATTTTCGCGCTGCTGTTTCATCTCGTGAACTTCGCCATCGGGGTCTTCAGCCCGGTCATCCACGCGCTGCGGTTGCACTACGTGGAGTTCTTCGGCGAGTTCTTCACCCCTGGCGGCGCCGAATACCGGCCGCTCGCCCACTGGCATCCGTCACCGTAAGACTCGGGGGGACTGCGTATGGAGATGGCTTTACTGGGACTGGCTGCGGCGCTGGCCATTGGTCTGCCGGCGCTTGCGACGGCGTGGGCGCAAGGCCGCATCGGGCCTGCTGCAGCGGCCAGTCTCGCGGAGAAACCGCAACTATCCACGATCGCCATCATCCTCATTGCCATTCCTGAGACGATGGTCATTCTCGGCTTTGTGGTCGCGGTGCTGATCCTGCTCCGTGCCGGTGGATAAAAGGTTCGCACGGCCATGGCATTGGCGGACCTGATCTCGCGCCTGGAGCATGAGGCCGAAGACCGCGTGCGGGCGATTCACGCGCAAGCCGACGTGGAGATGCGCGCGATCGAACAGGCCACCGACGAGGCGATCGCCGAGATCGCGTCGCGCCAGTGCGAGCGGGAGCGCGCACAGCGCTACCTCGTTCACCAGCGCGAGCTGGCGATCGCCCGGCGGCAGGCGCGCGCGCGTGAGCTCGAAGCGCACCATGCCCAGATCGGCCGGATTCTGAACCGCGCACGCACGTTCCTGTTCGAGATTGCGGCTTCGCCAGCGTACGCCGAGGCTGTCTCCTCGCATCTTGTCGACGCGTTGTCGTTTCTTCACGGTCTGCAGCCTCGTGTGCGCTGTCAGGCGGCTTTCGCCCCACTGCTGCAGGGTGCGATCGATCGGCACGACGGTTCGCAACTCGTGATTGATGAATCCACGGGGGCGGGGTTCGTGGCGGAAGCCTTCGATGGTTCGGTCGTCGTGGACGGCACACTTCTCGTACGGCTTGGGCGCGCGGAGTCCCGCCTGATGATGGCGTTGGCGCGGAAGCTGACTGATGACAGCCACTGAGATTGGAGTCGTCGCCCGCGCAAAGGGACTCGCCGGTCGTCTCGTGCCGCGTCAGACGCTCGAGACGCTGGCGACGGTCGAGAAATTCGAGGCCTTCGTTCAGAGTCTCTCCCGTTTGGGCTCGGCCATCGACCCGATCGGCGAACCGGCCGACGTGTTCGCGGTTGAGCGCGCAATTGCACGAACCGCGAGCCGGCATCTGTGGACGCTGTATCGCTGGCAGGAGCGGACGCCGGGCGTCGTCGACGTATTCGCCGCACATCAGGACCGGCGCAGTCTCAGGGCGCTGTTGCGGGGCGCTGCGGGCGGCGCATCACCTGAGGCGCGCGCTCGCGGGTTGCTGCCCACGGCGCTGTTGCCACAAGGCGCGTTGACCGACCTCGCCCATCAGCCGTCGCCATCTGCAGTGGTGCAGCGGCTCTTCCTGTTGGCGCACCCGGATGCCTCGCGTCTGCTGCCGCTCGTGGAGACATCGCCCATCGATCTGCTCGCCGTCGACGAGGCATTGCTCGCGGGGTTTGCAAATCGTGCGTGTCGAATCGCGGTGCGCGCTGACGAGGCGTTGCGCGAGTTCGTGCGCATGCTGATCGACGCAGGGAATGCGCAGAACGCGCTGCTCGTCGCTGGGGAACCTGTTGACGTCGATCGGTCGACCTTGTTCGTTCACGGCGGCCGGTGGTTCCCGGTCGACGCCTTTCTCGCGGTCACCCGCGCCGCGTCGTTCCAACAGGCAGTGACCGTGTTGACGGCCGCTATCGCCCACTCGCCGCTCGCCCTGTCGGTGCCTCTTGTGGCAACCGACGTCGCTGACGTCGATCGGACGTTCGTCGTCACGATTCTGCAGTGGCTTGCGCGCGCGTCCCGCCTCGATCCGCTCAGCACGGCGCCGTTGCTGCGAGTGCTGCTGCTCGTCGAGGCTCAAAGTCGAGACCTTCGCACGCTGGCATGGGGTGTCGCGCTCGGCACGCCACCATCGCTAAGGACGCAGCAGTTGGTGACACCAGCATGAAGGTGCGAGTCGTGAGTCGACCCGTGCTGGCCGCCGGCTTCGAACTGGCGGGCCTGTCCGTCACTCGCGCTGAGGGCGGCGCGGCGACGGCGGAGGCGATTTGGCGATGGGCCGCGGATCGCGACGTCGGTGTCGTGCTCGTCGACGATGCGCTGTATCGTGCGCTGCCGCAGGACTTCCTCGCACGGCTGGATCGCCGGGCGCTCCCCGTCGTCGCACCGGTGCCAGCGCCTCGATGGGACGAGCGGAGCGAGGCCGAAGCGTACATTCTCGAAATCCTGCGCCAGGCAATCGGCTATCGCGTGAGGCCCCGATGATCCCCGGCCAGATGCAAGGCAGGCTGGTGCGCGTCGTCGGCGCATTGGCCGAGGCCGGCGGGCTTACAGGCGTCGCATTGAACGAGCTGGTGCGTGTCGGTCAGCGAAAGTTGCTCGCCGAGGTTTTGCGTGTCACGGGTGAGACGGCGACGCTGCAGGTGTTCGAGGAGACGTCGGGCCTTCGGGTTGGGGAACCGGTTGTTCGCGAAGGCTTGCCGCTCGCCATCGAGCTCGGTCCCGGACTACTCGGCAGCGTAATCGATGGCATCGGCCGTCCGCTTGGCCGGCTGGCCGACTCGATCGGGCAGTTCATTCAGGCGGGCGCGACGGTACCGACCCTCGATCGCAATCGCCGTTTTCGATTCACCCCGACGTGCAGCGTCGGCGATCGCATTGAATCAGGCGATGTGATCGGAACGATCGAAGAACGAGGCGGATTCGCGCTGAAGCTGATGATGCCGCCGGGCGCGTCGGGGATCGTCCAGGCGGTGCATCGCGGCGAGGTCACGGTGACTGACGAAGTGGTCCGGCTGGATTCCGGCATGTCAGTCACGGCGATGCAGAAATGGCCCGTGCGCCGCCCGCGGCCCGCGGCCGACCGCGTCGACACGACACGTCCACTGGTTACCGGCCAGCGAGTCCTCGACTTTCTCTTCCCCGTCGCTGAAGGCGGCACGGTGGCCATGCCGGGCGGATTTGGCACGGGCAAGACCGTCCTCGAGCAGATGCTCGCGAAATACAGTGACGCTGACGTCGTCGTCTATATCGGGTGCGGCGAACGCGGCAACGAGATGGCCGACGTCCTCCACGATTTTTCGACGCTGACCGATTCACGGAGCGGACGGCTGCTGCTGGACCGCACGGTGCTCGTCGTCAACACCAGCAACATGCCCGTGGCCGCCCGCGAGTCGTCCGTGTATGTGGGACTTACGATCGCGGAGTACTTTCGCGACATGGGCTACCGCGCGGCCGTGATGGCCGACAGTCTCTCGCGGTGGGCCGAAGCGTTGCGCGAGGTCGGTTCCCGCCTGCAGGAAATGCCTGGCGAAGAGGGCTATCCGACGTCGCTTGCCAACCGGACTGCCAGGCTGCACGAGCGTGCGGGCCGGATGCGATGTCTGGGCCGTCCGGAACGCGAAGGCAGCGTGACTCTCATCAGCGCGGTGTCGCCGCCAGGTGGTGATTTCTCAGAGCCAGTGACACAGGCGTGCCTGTTCGTCGCAGGGGCGTTGTGGGCGCTCGATCCGAGCCTTGCGCACCAGCGACAGTTTCCTGCCGTCGACTGGGAGACCAGCTTCAGCCTCTACAGTGATGCAATCGGCAGCTACTTCGACGCTGCCGTCGACCCAGCGTGGTCGTCCACGCGAGGGCGCGTGCTGGACTTGCTTCAACGCGACGCCGAGCTGCGCGAGATCGCGACCGTCGTCGGCCCGGAGGCGCTCGAAGATCGCGATCGCGTGTTGCTTGCCATCGCGGCGGCCGTACGGGAGTTTGTGCTCGGACAAAGCGCGTTCGATCCAAACGACGCGTTTTCGCCTCCGTCGAAGACGTTCGCGCTCGCCAGCGCGGCCCTTCGCGTCTTCGATGCGGCGGCTGAAGCCCTGACGCGCGGAGTCGCGTTCGCGGACATCCCATTCGATGACGTGCGCCGGGCGCTCGCACATGTGCGCGACGCGCCGGCGGTCGAAACCGAAAGGGCGCATCGACGCATCAACGAGGCCGTTGGTGCGATCGCCTCGGCAACCGCGAACCGAAAGACCGAGGAACACGCGTGACCATGAGCCGAACATACCGCGGGGCTCGATCCGCATCGGGTCCGTTGCTGTACCTCGGCCAGGCACAGCGCGTGGCGCTCGGTGAATGGGTCATTGTCCAGCGGCCCGGCGAGTCCGACCTGCGCGGACAGGTGATCGATGCCGCCGACGACGTCACGGTGGTCCAGATACTGGAGGACACGTTGGGTTTGTCGCCGGGATCGGTACGGATCACCCTGACCGGAGATCTTGCACGCGTGGCGGTCGGGAGAGATCTGTTGGGCCGCGCTCTCAGCGGAGTGGGCGACCCGAGAGACGGACTGCCTCCTCCGATTGGCGAAGCGTACCAACCACTGTGGGGCGAACCGATCAACCCGACACGGCGCGTTCCCCCGCGTGACTTCATTGAGACAGGCATCTCCGCCATCGACGGCCTCAACACGCTGGTACGGGGGCAGAAGCTTCCCGTCTTCTCGATCCCCGGTCTCCCGGCGCTCGACGTGGCGGCCGACATCGTCGAACACGCGCGTGCGCCGCACGATGAGCCATTTGCGGTGGTTTTCGTCGCCATTGGCATTACGGCGCGGGAGACACGTACGTTTTTGCAGCGATTCGAGCAGAGCGGCGCGCTCGAGCGAAGCGTGCTCTTTCTCAACCACGCGGATGATCCAACGATCGAGCGACTGCTGGCGCCGCGTGCGGCGCTCGCCTGCGCCGAGTATCTGGCGTACGTGCACGGGCTGCATGTGCTGGTGGTCATGGCGGACATCACCTATTACTGCGAGGCGCTGCGCGAAGTGGCCGCCGCGCGTGAGGAAGTGCCAGGACGCCGAGGCTATCCCGGTTACATGTATACGGACCTCGCGTCGCTGTTCGAGCGGGCGGGCGTCGTCGAAGGTTCGACAGGAAGCGTCACACAACTACCGATCCTGACAATGCCCGATGGCGACATTACCCATCCGATTCCCGATCTGGCCGGCTACATCACCGAAGGTCAGGTCGTCCTGAGCCGAGAGTTGCACCGGCGCGGCGTGTTTCCGCCTATTGATGTCCTGCCTTCGCTTTCCCGGTTGATGAACGCCGGCATAGGATCGGCGCATACCGTTCCCGAGCACCGCCGGTGGGCCGATCAGCTGTATGCGGTCTACGCGCGCGGCCGCGAAGCGCGCCAGATGCTGGCGATTGTCGGCGAAGGAGGACTGTCGCGCGCTGATCGCCGAGCGCTGGCATTTGCCGAGGATTTCGAGCGCTCGTTTGTCGGACAAGGCCGGACGCGCCGGAGTCTGGCCGAGACCATCGAGGCAGGCTGGCGGCTGCTCGACCGCCTGCCGGTCGACGATCTGCTCAAGCTCAATACTGAGTTGCTCGCGGCACGCGAGCACCAGCGCCGCGACGCGGAGACGGGGAGCCCATGACACGCACGACGCACGTGCCGGCTACGCGCTCGAACCTGTTGCGCTATACGCGCCGGCTCGATCAGGTCCGCAGAGGCGCGGCGTTGTTGAACCGCAAGCGTCAGGCTCTGATCGCCGAGCTGTTCGCGCGGGCTCGAACCGCGGTGATATCCCGCGAGACCATTGACGTACACGCGCGTAATGCATGGTCGTTGGTATGGCTCGCCTTGTCCTCGACCGGTAGTGATAGCCTGACGCCTTTGGGGTGGCCCAGACGAGAAATCGACGTGGAACTGAACGGGGTCGATCTCTGGGGCATACGCGCGGCCGAACTGGTCGACAGGCCGACACTGGTGCGGAGCCTCGGCGCACGTGGCATCCTTCCGGGGCCCGGCGAAGCGTCGAGTCATGAGGCGGCACGCGCGTTCGAGGCGCTGTTGGAGCAAGTGCTCGATGCCGCACCGAAGGAGCATGCGATGCGACGCTTGGGTCAGGCGCTGTCTCACACCACGCGGTTGGTCAACACACTGGAACAACGAGTCGCGGTCAGCCTAGCCGCCGACCTTGCCGAAATCCGACGAGCGTTATCGGAACGTGAGCGCGAGGAGCATCTCCGAATCAAGCACCTGATCAAGCGGCGTCGTGCCGCCCGGGTGTCATGTGAACGCCATGGATAACGACCAACGAAAGGTCGTGTACTGGCATCGGGACCTGCCACCGCTCAAAGCCGAACTGATGGCGGAACATACCGTCGAGGCGAGCAGCAGGCGAGTGCCTGGGGTGCTCGCTCACCGTGACGAACTGTGGGATCAATGCTATCGGGAGTTGATGGCCATCGCGGAAGACCGCGTGGTGCAGGAGGTCGCCCGTCTGGGAGGTGACTTCGCGCACGTGCACGACGAAGCGATCGATCCCAAACACGACTTCGCCACCGGCGAGGCTTGGCTGCATGGTCGTTTCAGCTACATGTTGTACCGTCGACAACGGCCAGCCGAATCCGCGTGCTAAATGGCTCACGCCAACTGAAAAGGACTGCTGGGCGTAGCTAGAACAGGTACAGCAGCCGAACGAAAGCCGTGTTCCCGCGGTACGGCCGGTTGCCGTATCCCGTCGAGATCTCTCCCAGATAATCGATGCGCGGCGTCCCCTGCTGCCCTGGGATATCAATGGTGTCGAAGTCCCGCACGTTGAAGCGCTCGTACCAGTAATCCACGCCGACGCCGACGCGCGGTACGAAGAAGTACTGCACGTCGGCACCGAGCCGGTGCCAGCTGTTGGTGACGTTCGGCAGTGGAATGAACTGTCCGGCCGCCGCAAGCGACAGGATGCGCGGTCCGCTGTGGACGAACGCATTGTCCGAGTCCATGAGGTCGTAGGTCACCCGCGCGGTCGTCTTTTTCGCGAGCTTCGGCAGATCCGCATACAGGTTGAAGTTGTTCACGTTTTCCGTGTTCTTCAACATCCAGTCGCGACTCGGATCCGTGAACTGTGGATCGGGCGGTGGGTTCGCGTTGCGCGACTTCTGGTTCGAGTCAAAGTGGTCGCGCCCGTAGTTGGCGCCGAAGCTGACGACGTTGGACGGATAGAAATTGATGCCGACGTTGTACGTCTGAACGTTGCTGTCCAGCAGCCCGAACTCATGTCCTGGGCCGCCGTACGTATCGGAGCCCGTAGCCAGCGAAAACGTCAGATCCACCATGTCCGTAGGGGTGACGTCGAACAGAAGCGTGCCGCGATGGCGGGTACGGTCCGCCTCATCGTAGAAGCGAAGCCCCGGCTGAGAGCCGCCATCCTCGAGCGCGTCTTCGGAGAACCCTGAGCCCGTCCGATCCGTGAACTCGTAGAGCGCACGGATGGTTACCCACTGGTTGCCGATCGTGTCGATCGATGTACGGATCGTGTGATCGGACATGTTGCTGAATGAGCGTCCGGTGCGGTCGAACGAATCGAAGCCATAGCCGACGCGCAAAGTGGTGTACCGCAGCACGTTGAAGTTGACGTTCACGTCCGCGAAGTTTTCGACGATGTCGAACGGTTCGGAGAAGCCTCCAGTCGCTTCCGGCACCGCGTCAAAGCGGACGTATTGCGTGCCGTTGAATGGCAGCGTCTTGTTGTCGTGATTGTTGTAGCGATAACGGGCGGTGATGCCAACGAGCCGGTTGGGCCGCGTCGTGAAGTTCAGGATCGCGTTGAGTCCGTCGACTTTCGCCTCCGCGGTGGCGCGAGGTAAGGCAGCGAGATTCGGAAACGCGGCGATGACTGCGGGAGTCTGGATGACGGGATTGATCGTCCACGGGATGAGCGGATCGTTCTGGCTCATGCGTGTGAACGAGAGGGCGCCGTTCATGACCGTTCGCGGCTGAAGCTTGTACATCCCGAACGCGTTCAGGGAGTTCAGCATGTTGCTCGGCGGCACGGACATGCGGCCACGGGCCGGTCCGTTACCGTTCGTGTAGCCGCTGGGGTCGAACGGATTGGTGTCGGTCGCGCGGAACGCATTGTCCCAGACCAATTCGTTGATGTGGTCGTCGTAAAACGAGCCGTACCATCCGAGCCGGAACATGCCGCGGGGCCGCGTCCACTCGAGCCCAGCGTTCGCGTCGTTGGTGCGGCTGTTGACCGCGAGCGGCACTTCATTGGCGACGTTGAACGCAAACGAAGCGCCCCAGGGCTGGTGCCCCGAACGTGTGGACGACAAGAAGCCGCCATCGAGCGTCAGGTTGCGGGAGAATTCGTACGCGCCCGCGAACGCACCCGTCTGACGCAGCGACTCGAGCACGAGCGGGTTGGCAATGCTCCGATAGATCGACGGCGTCAGGAGCTGGGCGGCGGTCTGCGGGACACCGATGACACTGCCGGCCTGTACCAGCTGACGCGCCGCGACGTCGAGTGTGAGCTGCCCTGGAGTCTGTTCCACCCACGGCGTGCTTGTCAGATTGCTGTAGTTGAGCGGAATTGATTCGAACGCTCCGTCGAGCCAACCCTTCCCGCCCATGTAATTGGCTCCAAACCGCTGATCGCGATAGCCGATGTTCTGCGCCGCGGCGCCGAACAAGTACGTGTCGGTGGTCTTGTCGAAGGTGAGTCGCGACCACGAACCAGTACGAAGGTCGCGATAGCGTTCGTACTCGGCGGCATCCCCTGTTGTCGTTGTGCCTCGAAAGCCGAGATCGATCGTCCCGAAGGTGGCTGGCGCCGCGGTCGGCGCCGGTTCACCGGCCGGTGGCCGCGGTTCGGGCACCAGTTCGGGTGCAGGCTGCAACGACGGTCGCTGTGCGTAAGCGGCAGCGGCGGTCAGCAGGGCGGTGAGTGCGAACGCGACTGATCTACGCATGGTTTCTCCTCAGCGCAGGAAGAACTGCCCGGACGGCGCATTGCTGCCGTGAATCTGCTGATGGCAGACCGTGCAGGAACGCCCGAAGATCTTGTTGGCGTTCGTGGAGTTGTTGAGGAGGAACCCTTCGTAGACGGTCGGCGGATGCCGCGAGGTGACGTGGCACCGCTGGCAGAGGAACGGCCGCTTGGCGACGAGCAGCCGTTCGTTGTTGCTGCCGTGCGGGTCGTGGCACGTCACGCACGTGTTGGCGACCGGCGCGTGCTCCCACAGGTACGGTCCCCGTTTCTCCGCATGGCAGCTCGTGCAGCTCTCATCGATTGTCGTGCCAACCTTGAGCAACCGGACGTTCTGCGAGCCATGAGGGTTGTGGCACGAGCTGCAGACGAGCGCACCCTCGCGGACGGGCATGTGATGCGTCCGGAACTGCTTGTTGACGATGGCCTGGTGGCAGGTCGCGCACAACTGCATCTGCGACGCGGCCTTCAGCTGGTGATCGCCCTTCGGATCGTGGACGCTGTGGCAGGTGATACAGCCGACATTCCGTTGATCGTGCTGGCTGCCGGTCCAGAGCGCGTGCGTGCCCCGATCGTGGCACGTCACGCAGTACGTGCTCGCCTCCTGGGGCCTCATCGTCTTGAAATTGACGATCAATGAGGGATCACCTCCGCCGTCGACGTGCGCCTTTCCAGGACCATGGCAGCTTTCGCATCCCATATTGGCGGCGGGTGTTCGCTCGTTCGACTTCAGACCGTGCGCGGTCCCCGTGTACTTCTGGTCGTGGCAGGTGACGCACGTGCTTTCCCCGACGTACTGATTAGCAGCCGGCGCCGCGGTTGCCTGGCCGGCGCTTGGCGACTGCGCGGCGTGGACCGCAACCGGCTTCAGCGCCTGCGCGTCCGCAGGTGAATGCATGGTCAACGCGATCGCCACAACGACGCCGGCAATCTCGAGTGGGGCAGTTAATCGAATCAGCACGTTAGCAGCGCTCCTGGATGGTGCATCGGGCACGACTGAGGACCGGTCGCGAGCCGCCGTGCAAAAAACGGTGCGGCGAGACTGTTATCGCAGAAACGCCCGCCATTTGAAACAAACGTACGCTCGATGTGTGAAAGACACCGAGTCGGTGGGGAATTTCCCGTTCCGCCGGGAAAAGTTTCGCGGCTACCCATACGCATGATTATTCTTAGACCGGAAACTGCGCGGTACGCTTGTTGTAAACCGCAATCGCGGAGATTTCCACACATGATGCGCACTTCATTGATCGTTGTGATGCTCGGTCTCTGGGTCATGCCGGCTGTCGCGCAGCAAGCAGCGGCGGCCGCGGGTGAAAAGCTGCTGACCGAGAAGAAATGCACGGTCTGCCACCTCGTGAACGGTGCCGGTAACAAGAAAGGACCGGTGCTGGATGGAGTTGGCGCGAAGTTGTCGAAGGACGACATTCGCGCGTGGATCACCAACGCGCCGGAGATGGCCGCGAAGGCCAACATCGACCGCAAACCGCCGATGAAGGCCTATACCGACCTCACGAAGGACGAGGTCGACTCGCTGGTCGCCTACCTGGTCACCCTCAAGAAGAAGTAGGTTACGTGTCGGAGGTCACCTTCAGTTCCGCCCGTCCCACAGAGACGCGGCGGTCGTTCCTGGGAGCGCTGATCGCGATGGGAACTGCCACCGTTGGTGCCATCCTGGCGATTCCGCTGGCGCGCCTGACCCTGGATCCACTCTGGCGCACGACAACCCAGATTCTATGGTCCGACGCCGGACCCGCGAAGGACTTCGCGGCGCTCACCGCGCCAGTCAGAGTGCAAATCACCATCGAGCAGCGAGACGGCTGGCGCAAGGTGCTGTCCGACAAGGCCCTCTACGTCGTGAAAGGCAGCGATGGACGGCCTCGCGTCCTATCGGCGGTCTGCCCACATCTGGGATGTTCGATCGGGTGGAATGAGGATCGGCGGCAGTTCGTCTGTCCCTGCCATAACGGTGTGTTCGCCGCCGACGGGACGTTGATGTCGGGCCCGCCGCCGCGCGGGATGGATGAACTCGACGCGATGGTTGAGGATGGACGTCTGAAGGTCCGTTACCAGTACTTCCGCCAGCTCGTACCCACGAAAGAGATCATCGCATGATCCGGCGGTTTGCCGACTGGCTCGACCGCCAGACCGGCATTCGCGGGCTGCTGCACGCTGCACTCGACGAGCCGATTCCAGGCGGCGCCAGCTTCGCGTACGTCTTCGGATCGGGGCTGCTGTTCCTATTCATCTCGCAGGTGATCACTGGGGTGTTTCTCGCACTCTATTACGTTCCATCTGCCGATCACGCGCACACCACAGTCGCCTACATCGTCAAGGAAGTCTCTTCCGGATCATTCGTCCGCAGCATCCATGTGTACGGTTCGAGTGCCATCATCATCGTGCTGTTGCTGCACATCGCGCAGACGATTCTCTTCGGCTCCTACAAAGGGCCGCGTCATCTCCTGTGGTTGTCGGGGTGCGTGCTGTTCGCGCTGATGCTCGCAATGGCGTTCACCGGGTACTTGCTGCCGTGGGATCAGAAGGCGTACTTCGCGACGGCGGTGAGCACCAACATCTTCGTGCTCCCGGTCGTTGGACCATGGATCAAAGCGTTTGTACGCGGTGGCAATGAGCTCGGCACATTGACGATCTCGCGCTTCTTCGTCGCGCACGTCTTCGTGCTGCCAGCACTGATTTTCGCGTTCGTGGCGACGCATGTGTACCTGTTTCGCAGGGCTGGAGCATCTGGTGCACCGGTGCCGCGACGTACAGCCGCCGAATCGTTCTACCCGCGCCAATTGGTCATGGACATGGCGTTTGCGGCGCTCCTGGTCCTCGCGCTCGGCGCACTTGCGCAATGGACGCCTGCCGAGCTCGGGCCGGAAGCAAATGCCGCGGACACCCACTTTCTTCCACGTCCTGAGTGGTACTACGTCCCGATCTTCCAGTGGCTCAAGTACTGGCCCGGCGACCGGGCGGTCGTGGGCATCTTCGTCATTCCGACGATCGTCGCGTTGCTGTTTGCCGCCCTTCCGTTTCTCGATCACGGCACCGAGCGGCGGCCATGGCGACGGCCATGGAGCGTGGGCGCATGTGCGGCCCTGATGATCGCGCTCGTGACGCTTGGCGTCCGCAGCCGCGAACAGGATCGCAGCGATCCGGCAGTTGCCCGCCAACTCGACGCGCAGCGGGACGCCGTTCGAGCGTACATGGCGGAAGCGTTCGAGCCGCAGGAGTCCGCCGGGTCGCTGCGCGTGGCGAACGCATCGCTCGCGGCGGTGGCCAATCCATTGACGGCTCGTGGGCAAAAAGTGTTCGGCGAGCAGTCGTGCGACGTCTGTCACGGTCCTGATGGACACGGCAGCGACAGTGGACCCTCGCTGGTTGGTGCTGCGGCGCGCCACACGGAAGGGGAGTTGAGCCGCATCATCAAGACCCCGACGCAGAAGATGAGCGACAGCGGCATGCAGCCGCTCGATATTTCAGATGACGATCTTGCGGCGCTGACGGCGTACGTGTCGATGTTGAAGTGACTACATCGACGGGACGAGAACAGCGGCGCCAGTCAGGCGTCCTGACCTCAGATCGTCGAGAGCGGCATTCGCTGCGTGCAGAGGATAGGGTTGTACCGTTGTCTTAATCGGGGTGTTAGCAGCAAGGGCTAGAAATTCGCGCGCATCCGCCCGTGTCAGGTTCGCCACGGATCGAACAACGCGCTCTTCCCACAACAGCTTGTACGGGAACGACGGGATGTCACTCATGTGGATGCCCGCGCACACCACGACACCGCCCGGACGCGTCCGTGAGAGTGCTTCCGGCACAAGCGGTCCGACCGGCGCAAAGAGGATTGCCGCGTCGAGCGGCGCCGGTGGCGCGTCGGTCGACCATCCCGCCCACGACACGCCCACCGTTCGGGCAAATTCCGCGGCCGTTGCATCGCCTGGCGTCACAAAGGCGTAGACCTCGCGTCCATGCTGCACCGCCACCTGCGCGATGATGTGGGCAGCCGCACCGAATCCATAGATGCCGAGCCGCTTGGCATCACCAGCCATTCGAAAGGCACGATAGCCAATCAACCCCGCGCAGAGCAGCGGGGCAACGTGTTCGTCGTCGTACCCGTTCGGCAGATGGAAGCAGAAACGAGCGTCGGCGATTGCCTGTTCGGCGTAACCGCCATCGATTTGGTACCCGGTGTACCGCGCGTTGCGGCACAGGTTCTCACGATCCGCACGGCAGTATTCGCACTCGCCGCAGGAGTAGCCAAGCCATGGAATGCCGACGCGATCGCCAGGTGCGAAGCCACTGACACCCGAACCGACGTGCTCCACGCGGCCGACGATTTCATGTCCAGGAATGATCGGGATCGCAGGCGACGGCAGATCGCCATCGACGACGTGGAGGTCTGTGCGGCAGACGCCGCATGCGAGCACCGTGACGGCGATTTGTCCTGGGCCTGTCGGTCGCAGCGTCTTCTCAATTGGCTCAACGCGGCCGGCTCGCGGCTGCGTGAGTGCCATGGCGCGCATCGTTGGGCTCTGGGCTCTGGGGCTCAAGGCTCAGGGCTTAGGGCTTGGGGCTTAAGCCGGAGATCCAAACGCCTAAGCCCGAACCCCCAAGCCCGATGCTACACCGCGACGGCGAGTGGCACCCGGATTTCGGCCTCGTCGCTCGCAAGGTGGGCGACAGCTTCCTCCGCCAGTGCCACCTGGCGCACGGTAAGGACCGGACACGGCGCCGTGCGGACGACCTGCTCGGCGACGCTTCCCATCAATAGGTGCGCCATGCCCGTGCGTCCATGTGTCCCCATCACAATCAGACTCGTTCCCGTTGCACCGGCGTAATCGATGATCGCTGCCGCCGGCGTTCCGATCACCGCGTCGACATACGCGTGGAACCGCAAGCGATCGGCGGATGTCATGAGGTGCTCGAGCTGTCTGCGCGCGTGTGCAGTGAGCGCGTCTTGAATCTCTTCGGTTGATGGCGCGAAGCCATCCGAGACGAAATCCGACGAGGCACTCGGATCGTCGACGACGTGGAGAATCCGCAGTGTCGACCCGAACTTCGCCGCGAGGATCCGGGCGTACTCGAGCGCGGCGTCAGAAGGCGGACTGAAGTCCGTCGGAACGAGGATTCGGCTGAACATGTGCCCTCCCGAGTGTGTATTGAAGAGGATCGGAGCAGCGTTCATGCCAGCGAACCAATGATGAAAGTTTGGAGCACGCTGCGTAAATGCGCTCTGCGATGAAGGCCCGACGTGAAATTTCTCACGTTGCGCCGCGCGATCTTTCGCTGCCGTTGCCGACCTCCAACGTCTCCCGATTGAAATCTTGTGACGGATCATGCTGCACACGCTGTCTCGATGCGGCACGGATGTTGATGCCCGCATCAACTCGCACAGGGAGATCCGTTCAATGCCGCACCGCATCGCGCTCTTCAGCCTTCTATTACTCCTTGCACCCGGTGTTGGTCCCGCATCCGGCGACCTCCGCATGCGCGCAATCATGCACACGAAGCTGTCGAACACTCAGGTACTGCTCAAAGCGATCGTGACCGCTGACTATAAGGAGATCGACCGCGCGGCTGCGGCCCTTACACGGATCAGCGAAACCGAGATCGCGTCCTGGCAAAACCCGCCAAAACGTGAGTACACCGACCAGGCCATGTTCTTCATGACGTCGGTTGACGATCTGCGCGAAGCATCACGCAAGCGCGATATCGAGGGCGTCGGCGGCGCCTACACAAATTTGATCGCCACGTGCGTTCACTGTCACACGTATGTGCGCGACGCGCGTGTCGCCGCGATGGGACTTCCAGGAGCTGACACGCAATGACGCCGGTGCTGCTCTGGATTCAGCACCTGCCGGTATTCGTCAGTATCGCCGAGGCCGACTCCGTATGGGCGTATCCGACGGTGCTGATGCTGCACACCGTGGGTCTCGGCTGGCTGGTCGGCCTGAACACCGTCGTCAATCTGCGGCTGCTCGGTGTCGGCAAGCGCGTGCCGTTTGGAAGCTTCGAGAAGTTGTTTCCGATGATGTGGTGGGGCTTCTGGTTGAATCTGGCGACCGGCATCATCCTCTTCTGCCTCGACGCCGATCACAAAGCGCACCAGTGGATCTTCTACGCGAAGCTCGGTTCGGTCGTGCTCGCGATGTTTCTGCTGACGGCCGAACGTAACTACATCCGCAGCGACGAGTTCCCGAAGACCGATCCGGTGCCAGTCAAGGCGCGGCGGTACGCGTGGGCGTCGCTCTCGCTCTGGTGGATTGCCACCGCGACGGGACGCCTGATGGCGTACGTCGGCTGAAGGAGAAGCACCGATGATGGCGTATTTCGGTCCAATGGTTCAGTGGGTCGGCCACTCCCATCTCGCCATATACCTGCGTGACATCCCGTGGGTCTGGCCGCTGTGCGAGACGATCCATTTCATCGGCCTTGCGATGGTCGTGGGGGTCGCCGGCTTCTTCGACCTGCGTCTGCTCGGGTTTTTCAACCGCGTGCCGATCAGCGCGTGCAAGGAATTCATGCCGTGGGCGATGGTCGGTTTCGCGCTGAACCTCGTATCAGGCACGGTCTTCCTGATCATCTTTCCCGGGCAATACGTTTACAGCCAGACGTGGTGGTTCAAGGTGTTTTTCCTCCTGATTGCCGGTGCAAACGCCCTTGTCTTCGAGACAAAGATGGCAGACCGTATGTTGGCGCTCCAGCCTGGCGAGGCGTCGCCGGCGGCGTTCAGGGCGATTGGCGCGTTGTCGCTTGTCTCCTGGTTCTTCGTCCTGTACTTCGGGCGCATGCTGCCGTATCTCGGTACGGCCTACTAAAGCCGCTCACGAAACCTCGCGTCGCTCGAGCGGCCAAGCTCACCGACTTGCGAACGCCGCGAGCGCAGTTTCGGCGACCGGCACGCAGTCGAGCATGTCGCGCCGTGGATGGGTCTGCCAGAAGTCGCGGCGCAGAAAGGCAGCGCGATCCATGCGATCGTACGGCGCGTTGCGGACGAAGACGTACTCGCGTTGAAAGCGCGGCGACGACACCATCTCGAGAATCATCTTGCGGCGGCGCGCACCGATGATCTCCTCCGGGCTGGCGCCGTGAAGAAGCGCGAGGCCCGACAGGTAGCCCTCGATGATGTCTGGGCGCTGTTCGACCACCCAGCGCATGTCGGTTTTGGAATCCTGCGGCCCGTCGGGATCGAATGTGCCGTGCCGCGCGATGTAGGGCGTGCTCAATCCAAGCGCGTCGATGTGAACGGCGTCCACGAGGAACGGGAGCGCACCTCCATAGCTGCTGGAGATGGTCGTCGTTGGCGCCGCCAATGATGCGAGCCAGGCGACGTAGTCTGCGTTGCCCGGTCGTGGACCGCCGCGTCCCTGTACGAGAAGGATGCCGACGTTGGCCGCAAGCGCCAGTCCGACGGCGGCAGCGACCTGCGCCCATCGACGATGCCGAACGACGCTGGTGACCCCCGTCATCGCCACGAGCGCCCAGGCCGGCGCTACGTGAACGAATTGGCGCCAGAGGGGGAAGGCGGTCGGCGGATCTCCTCCCGCGGTCGCCATATACGCGATGTACAGGACGAAGAGCCCGAGGCATATCAGTCCACGGCGATCGTGGGCGCGCCTCACGGTGAGGGCACCAATCACCAGAAAGGCAACCAACACCGCGTGCGCGAGCATCCAGCCGCCGACGTAAACCAGGCCGAGCTTCACGTGCCCGGCGCCACCGCCTGCGACCTTCGCGTAGTACGTGTTCGGCGCGAGAGTGTGATAGGTCACCGAGCGATGAATCGCGATCGCCGAGAGCGTCAGCATGCCGGAGATTGCCGTTGCGACGATCCATCGGCGGCGCTCGCGCCGCCACACCAGCGCGAGGACGTCAATACCCGCGACGAGCGCGCCCTCTGGCCGCATCGCAACGAGAAGCGGCGCGACCACTGGCTGCCAGGTAGCCGGCCCGACCAGCGCCAGCGTCACGAGGCTGGTGAACGCCACGGCCTCCATACCCGACGCCGCGTAGAACTCGAACGGCACATACACCGCGAGAAAGAGACCCGTCAGGAAGGCGGGGCGATCGTCGCGCCGTCGGACGAGCGAGGCGATGACGACAAGTGCCGCCGCAGCTCCCAACACCTTCGATGCCACCAGAACATCGATACCCAATCGAACGGCGCCCGCGAGGAGCAGCATCCACAACAGCGACGAATAGCCTTCGACATGCTCGCCGGTGTGGTTCCATGCGCCAGCTCCGTATCCTTCAGCGAGATGGCGGGCGTACCGAAAGGTTATGTACGCATCATCGAGCGTCAGGCGCGACAAGAGCACCGTCACCGTTGCGGCAACGGTCATTGCTGCTGCTGCAAGCAGAATGGCCTCACGTTTCGAGAACATGGCGGAAGGCTATCTCATTTCCAATGCGGCTTCCGAATGCCGCCAGGCCGAAAACTCGTTCGGAAGACAGGCACCGCTCGTGTAGCATTCCCACATGGCCGTAGTGGCAGAGGCCCCTTCTACGAGGCGCATCAAAGAGCTGGAAGTAATGGTGGCCGACGTCGTCGTCGAGACGCCGGACACGAGCACGCTGGTCTTTTTCACCGGGAACGACCGTCTGGAGTACAAAGCGGGTCACTTCCTGACGATCGATCCCCACCAGTTCGAGTCCTTGGAGCGCTTCACCGCGTTTCTCGAAGATCTCAAGGGGAAGAAAGAACCGCCGCGGGCCTACTCGATGTGCTCGGCGCCGCATGAGCGCTATCTCGCCGTCACGGTGAAGGAAGAACAGTACGTATCGGGGCAGACGAAGTACCCGCCGCTACTGTCGCCGATGCTGGTGAAACGCACCGTCCGTGGCATGCGGCTCAGGGTGACGGGGTTTACCGGTCCCTACACACTTCCGGACAACATCGAGTCGCAGACCGACCACATCGTCCACATCTGTGCCGGATCGGGGAGTGTCCCAAATTTCTCGATTCTGAAGTACGCGCTGGACCACCATCCCCGGCTGCGTCACACGTTTATTTATTCGAACAAGACGTGGCAGGACGTCATCTTCCGGGACGCGCTCATCGAGCTCGAGGCGAAAAACCCCGATCGGCTGCATGTGATTCACACACTGACGCGCGAGCCTGACGTGGCGCGTTGTGGACCGCTTGTCCGGAAAGGCCGGGTTAATGCGGCGCTCATCCGTGAGTTGGTGCCGGATCTGGCGAGTTCGATTGTGTACGTGTGCGGTCCCGGAATATCGAAATGGGATCATCAGGTCGCGAAGGAAAAGGGGGAGTCGCCACAGCCGCGGTTCCTCGAGACGGTTCTGACCGACCTGCTCTCCCTGGGTATGCCAAACGCGCGGATTAAGCGGGAGTCGTACGGGTAGATCCGGGACTTGCACCACGCGGCCTGTTGCTGGACAATCTCGACGCACACGCGGAGATGCCGATGAAAACGATATTCGCCGCCCTGGTCGCTTGCTCTGTCATGGTGTTCGCGCTGCCGGCGGCGGCACACCATTCACTGACCGCCGAATTCATGCCGGATTCGACGATCACGATCAAAGGTGTGATGACGAGCATCGAATGGATCAACCCTCACATCTATATCTACTTCGATGTGACCGATAAGGATGGGAAGACGTCGCAGTATGCCGTCGAGACGTATCCACCAAATCACATGCGGTCGCGCTACGGGCTGACCAAGCAGGTGCTCGCCGCCGACTTCGACAAGAAACAGATGATGGTCGTCGAGGTGAATCCGGCAAAGAACGGCAAGCCGCTCGGATGGCTCACAAAACTCACATACCCCGATGGGCATTTCATCAAGCTGACGGCGGAACCAGGCAGCCCCGAAGCCAGATGAGGAGGCTCGGCAATGCGTAGCAGAGTGACGACAGTTGCGGTTATCACCGCTGGAATCGCGTGCCTCTCGCTCGCGCTCGTCGGCGCGCAGGCGGGTGCACAGGGCAAGCAAGAAAGCGCTCGCGCGGCCACAGCGTCAGCGGCGACACCGAAGCTCGCCGACGGCCATCCGGATCTGAACGGCCAGTGGTATCACCGGATTGGTCCACCGGTTGCGCAGCTCAAGCCGGGCCAGTCCTACGATGCGGCGATCGCGAAACCGATCGGCATCGCACAGTTCAATCCGGGCAAAGCGCCCTACAAGCCTGAGTACGTCGCCAAGGTCAAGGATCTCGACGAGCGACAGGTCCAGGTCGATCCCGCCTGGTATTGTCAGCCCCCCGGCGTGCCGCGCGTCGGCCCGCCGCAGAAGATCGTTCAGACCGCGAAAGAGCTGGTGTTCCTATACGACGATCTGAACGGCAACTTCTTCCGCGTCGTTCGCATGAACGCACCGCATCGCACCGACATAGAAGCCTCGGCGCACGGAGACTCAGTCGGACGATGGGAAGGCGACACGCTCGTCGTCGACGTCACGAATCTCGATGAGACCACGTGGCTCTCGGACAACGGCCTGTTCCACAGCGACAAGACACACGTGATCGAGCGGCTGCGCCGCGAGGGCGACACGCTGCACTACGACGTCACCGTGGAAGATCCCGTGGTGTTCTCCGAGCCGTGGAAGCAGCGCTCACGCGATCTGAAGTTGATGAAGGACTACGAGATCGAAGAGGCGCCGTACTGTTCGGAGCGCGATGCCTCGCACCTGCAGGACCTGTCGCATCACGGGAATCTGCGGTAGCAGTTGACCGCCCCTGCGTTTCTGAACACGCTCGAGCGCAGTGGGCTGAGTACCTGGATCCGCGAGTCGGAGTCGGCCTTCGCCTACTACTTCGTCCTCGTGATCCACAACATCGGCCTGGCACTCCTCGTCGGCGCATGTGGAGTGCTGGGCGCCCGTCTTCTCGGGTTCGTGCCGGAGCTCCCGCTCGCGCCGCTCCGGCGCTACTTCCGTTTTATCTGGGCTGGTTTCTGGCTCAACGTAGTCTCAGGCGTCTTTCTCCTGATTGCGTACCCAACAAAGGCGCTGACAAATCCCGTCTTCTACATCAAGCTCGTGCTCATCGCTGTGGGAGTTGTCGTCCTCAGGCGGATCGAGCGGCAACTGCCCCGCGATGCGGCAGCGCATGATGTCACTGCGGCCGTCGAGCGCTCCCTTGCGGTATGGATGCTTGGTTTGTGGCTTGGGGTTCTGACCGCCGGCCGGGCTCTTGCCTACACGGCTAGTTACATTCTGTACGGCAAAGGCACGTGAACTTCGATCACCTGCACCTGCTCCTCAATCACGTCCCCATCATCGGGTTCTTCGTGGGAGTAGGTCTGCTCCTCGCCTCGTTCACTGGAAACAACGACGACCTTCGGCGAAGCTCCCTCATCATCTTCGCGGCGGTCGCGCTGCTGACGATTCCGACGTTTGTGAGCGGCGTCGGCGCGGATCGCGCGATTGCGCGGGAACCTGGCGTCTCGGACGCGCTCGTGAAGCGACATGAAGGGGCGGCGATGCTGGGACTCTGGTTCGTGCTCGCCACCGGAGCGGCGGCGTTGATGGCGCTCTGGCGCTCTCGACGGACCGGAGGAACGCCCCGCGGAAACATCGCTGCGGTCCTGCTGCTCGCGGTCGTGGCGTCGATTTTGATGGGGAGGACTGGTAATACCGGCGGCGACATCAGACATCCCCAGCCGGGAACGGCGGCCGGAGCGGCCATCACCGAAGGCGTGGTCGGATCGATCGTTCACCCGTTCGAGCCATCCCCAGACGGGTTCACGGACTTGATGGTCGTGAACAAGTGGTGGTGGGCCACCATGATGGTGCTGCACTTCGTCGGTCTCTCGCTCATCATCGGCGTGGTCGGCGCGATCAACCTGCGCATCATGGGTTTCGCGAAGGAACTCCCCTTTGCGCCGCTGCATCGGCTTCTCCCGCTGGCGATGGCCGGGCTCGGCCTCAACGTCGTCACCGGGATGCTGGCGTTCATTGGCATGCCCCCGTACTACGCGGCGGATATCGCGTTCTGGTTCAAGCTCGCCGCGCTGATGTTGCTGGGTCTCAATGTGGCGGTCTTCTATCTGACAGGAATCTTCCACCGGGTGGAGCGTTTGGCCCCTGGCGAAGATGCCACGCTCCCCGCGAAGATCGTCGCGGCGAGCTCGTTGCTGCTCTGGTTCACAGTTATCATCAGCGGCCGCTACATCCAGCACTTCGAAGATTCATTGCGCTTCTGACTCTCCGTTGGGGACGACCGGTGAGGTCCGGCTTCAGCGGGACCGTGGTATAAGGTCACCCGTTCCGAGGTGATGCTGCCCATGACCAGTTCGAGAATCTATGGTATCGGTCTGATCGTCCTTTCGTGCATTGCACTCATTTCACAACCCGCCCTGGCGCAGCAGACAAGCGCCATCGCGGGCGTTGTTCGCGACACGTCCGGCGCGGTTCTGCCGGGCGTTACCGTTGAAGCCGCCAGCCCCGCGCTGATCGAAAGGGTCCGCACGGTCGTCACCGACGACCAGGGCCGCTACAACATCGTCGATCTTCGGCCAGGCGTTTACACGGTCACGTTCACGTTGACCGGGTTCAACACGCTGGTGCGCGAGGGCGTCCAGCTCACCTCGGGATTCACCGCTGCCGTCAACGTAGACCTGCCGGTCGGCGCGCTGCAGGAGTCGGTGACCGTCAGCGGCGCCAGCCCGCTCGTCGATACCCAGAACGTGCGGAAGCAGACGCTGATTACGAGCGATCAGCTCGACTCGCTCCCGACGAGCACCAAGAACTGGGCGACGATCGTTGAAGTCACACCGGGGTTCTCGGGTTCCTTCGCCGACGTCGCGGGCCAGTTGAATCAGAACATCGGCAACGCCTATCACGGCAAGACAGGTACCAAGCGACAGTTCGACGGGATGTCGATTGACCATGCCAGCGGCAACGTCGGCTATCTCGTGAACTCCGCGATGGTGCAGGAAATCTCCCTGCAGAGCAGCGGCATCTCGGCGGAGAGCAACGCCGACGGCTCGGTCGTCAACATGATTCCCAAGGAGGGGAGCAATCTGTTTTCAGGAACGCTCTCCGGCTTGTACACGAACGACAGCTTCGAATCGTCGAACCTGAACGACGACCTGCGCTCCCGTGGTCTCACTACCATCAGCAAGATTCTGAAGATCTACGACACCGGTGCGACGCTCGGTGGACCGATCCGGAAGGACAAGCTGTGGTTCTTCGCGTCGTTCCGCGAGTGGGGCAACCAGCACGTGATGGCCGGCAACTTCTGGAACAAGACGCAGGGGACGCCGTTCTATACACCGGATCTCTCGAACCCTGCGACTCGCGCGCAGTGGTACGAATCGAAAGCGGCGCGGGTCACGTGGCAGGCTGC
>Ga0207659_10000109_pt1 | contig 48710 bp, 41 predicted proteins | sample KBSM43metaG_FD_184330 | JGI IMG/M metagenome (GOLD analysis project Ga0207659, IMG submission 184330) | Miscanthus rhizosphere microbial communities from Kellogg Biological Station, Michigan, USA - KBS M4-3 metaG (SPAdes) (version 2) | ecosystem: Host-associated > Plants > Roots > Rhizosphere >...
AGGCGGAAGTAGCCGTCGCTCGTCGCTCGTCGCTCGTTGCTCGCTACTCGTTGCTTGTGGCTGACAGGTGGATTGAATGAATCGCAGTGTTCGTCAACAACTCGATGCGCTCCTCTTGAAGCGGATTCTGGTCCTCGACGGCGCAATGGGGACGATGGTCCAGCGGCACAAGCCGACCGAGGCCGATTTCCGCGGCGAACGGTTCCGCGATCACCCGAAAGAATTGCGGGGCGACAACGACCTGCTGGTACTGACCCGGCCGGATATCATCGGCGCGATCCATCGCCAGTACCTCGAGGCCGGCGCCGACATCATCGAAACCAACACCTTCAGCGGCACGTCAGTGGCCCAGGCCGACTACGGGCTGGAACCGTTCGTCTATGAGCTGAACCGTGAAGGCGCGAAGCTGGCACGCGCCGCGGCCGATGAGTGGACCGCGAAAACTCCGGACCGTCCGCGCTTCGTCGCCGGGTCAATCGGGCCGACCAATCGCATCCTCTCGATCTCGCCCGACGTCAACAATCCGTCGTTCCGCAACATCACGTTCGATCAGCTGAAAGAAGCGTTCAAGGAACAGCTCCGCGGGTTGATCGACGGCGGCGCCGACCTGCTGCTGTTCGAAACGATCGTCGACACGCTCAACGTCAAGGCCGGGATCGTCGCTCTCGAAGAACTCTACGAGGAACGAGCGACGAGCGTCGAGCAACGGCTGCCGCTGATGATCTCGGTGACGATCACCGATCGCAGCGGGCGCACACTGGCGGGTCAGACGATTGACGCATTCTGGGTGTCGATCGCCCACGCCCGGCCGTTCAGCGTGGGCATCAACTGCGCGCTTGGCGCTCGCGACATGCGCCCCTACCTCGCCGAACTTTCGAGGATCGCCGACTGCTACATCAGCTGTTACCCGAACGCCGGCCTGCCGAACGCGTTTGGCGCCTACGACGAGCAGCCGGCCGAGACTGGCGGCTATCTGCAGGAGTTCGCCGAAAGCGGCTTCGTGAACATCGTTGGCGGGTGCTGCGGCACGACGCCGGATCACATTGCGGCTATTGCGAAAGCGGTCGCTCCGCTACCTCCGCGTCGTCTTTCCAATCCCCAATCCCCAATCCCCAATCACCATCAGTTCACGGAATTTGCCGGTCTCGAAACCCTGACGATCCGCCCCGACTCCAACTTCCAGATGATCGGCGAGCGCACCAATGTCACCGGTTCGGCGCGATTCGCCCGCCTGATCAAGGCCGACAACTATGGCGAAGCCGCCGCCGTCGCACTCGATCAAGTCCGCGGCGGTGCGAACCTGATCGACGTCAACATGGACGAAGGCATGCTCGATTCCGAGCGCGCCATGACCGAGTTCCTCAACTACATCGCCACCGAACCGGAAATTGCGCGCGTCCCGGTGATGATCGACAGCTCGAAGTGGTCGGTGCTGGCGGCCGGGCTGAAATGCGTCCAGGGGAAGGCGGTCGTCAACTCGATCAGCCTGAAGGAAGGCGAAGAAGAGTTCCTGGCGCGCGCGGCGATTGTCCGCCGTTTCGGCGCCGGCGTGGTGGTGATGGCGTTCGACGAACGCGGCCAGGCCGACACCATCGAGCGCAAGCTCGAAATCTGCCGGCGCGCCTACGCCCTGCTGGTCGACCGCGGCGGCTGGGATCCGACCGACATCATTTTTGATCCCAATATTCTCGCGATTGCGACCGGCCTCGAAGAGCACAACGCCTACGCGATCAATTTCATCGAAGCGACGCGCCTGATCAAACAGGCATGTCCCGGCGTGAAGATCAGCGGCGGCGTCAGCAACCTGTCGTTTTCATTCCGCGGCAACGACGTCGTTCGCGAGGCCATCCATTCGGCATTTCTGTATCACGCGATTAAAGCCGGGATGGACATGGGCATCGTCAACGCCGGTCAGTTGGTCGTCTACGAGGACATTCCCAGGGATCTGCTCGAGCACGTCGAAGACATCATTTTCAACCGCCGCGCCGATGCGACCGAGCGGATGGTGGAATTCGCCGCAACCGTAAAAGGCGAAGGCAAAAAAAGAGATCAAGACCTGGGGTGGCGCGACCAGTCGGTCGAGGCGCGCCTGGCGTACGCGCTCGTGCATGGCAACATCGACTTCATCGAGCCGGACGTCGAAGAAGCCCGCCAGAAGTATGCGCGACCGCTCGACATCATCGAAGGTCCGTTGATGGACGGCATGAAAGTCGTCGGCGATCTGTTTGGTTCCGGCAAGATGTTTCTGCCGCAAGTCGTGAAGTCGGCTCGCGCGATGAAAAAGGCGGTCGCCTACCTCGAGCCGTTCATGGAGAAGGAGCGGCAACAAGGGCAAGCAGGTGAGTCGCGCAAGGGGAAGGGGAAGATCGTTCTTGCGACGGTCAAAGGCGACGTCCACGACATCGGCAAGAACATCGTCGGCGTCGTGCTGGGCTGTAACAGCTACGACGTTGTCGACCTTGGCGTCATGGTGCCGACCGACAAGATTCTGCAAACCGCGATCGACGAACGGGCGGATTTGGTCGGGCTCAGCGGGTTGATCACGCCGTCGCTCGACGAGATGGTGTTCGTTGCCAAAGAGATGCAGCGTCGCGGCTTCGAAACGCCGCTGCTGATCGGTGGCGCGACCACCAGCCGTCAGCACACGGCGGTCAAAATCGCACCGGAGTACGAGAACACGACCGTGCATGTCCTCGACGCGTCGCGGGTGGTCGATGTCGTGTCGAGTTTGTTGAGCGACGAGCGCCGTGGCGCTTTCCAGCGCGAGAACCGCGACCTGCAGGACAAGCTGCGTCAACAGCACAGCGCTCGCAAGGAGCGGCCGTTGTTGTCGTACGAGCAGGCCTTCGCGAAGCGCCTCGCCGTCGACTGGCGCAGCGAACCGGTGCCCGAGCCATGCTTCACGGGCGTGCACGTGCTCCGGAATGTCCCGCTCGAGACGCTGATTCCATTCATCGACTGGACATTCTTCTTTGCGGCGTGGGAGTTGAAGGGACGCTTTCCAGCCGTCCTCGATCATCCGCAGTACGGACCTGCCGCGCGCGAGTTGTTCGGCAACGCTCAAGCGCTGCTCGATCGCATCGTCAACGAACGCTTGTTAACCGCGAACGCCGTTTACGGGTTCTGGCCGGCCTCGAGCGAAGGCGACGACATCGTCGTCTATCGCGACCGGGCGCACACCGGCGAGTTGGTTCGGTTCAACATGCTGCGCCAGCAAGAAGCGCAGGCGTCGGGCCAGCCGAACCTGTCGCTGGCCGATTTCGTTGGGCCGTCGGACTTCATTGGGGCGTTCGCGCTAACCACCGGCCTGGGTGCAGACGAATTGGCGCGCCGGTTCGAGGCCGAGCACGACGATTACAGCGCCATCATGGTGAAAGCGCTTGCCGACCGTCTCGCCGAGGCGTTTGCCGCACACCTCCATCAACAGGCGCGGCGCGATTGGGGCATCGACGACGGCGGCACCGCCGAAAAGATTCTGGCAGAACGCCATCGCGGTATCCGTCCGGCATTCGGCTACCCGGCCTGCCCGGACCACAGCGAGAAGTTCAAGCTGTTCGACTTGCTCGAGGCACAGGCAGTCGGCATCGACCTGACCGAACATGCCGCGATGACGCCGGCGGCCAGCGTCAGCGGTCTCTACTTCGCGAATCCACTCGCGCGCTACTTCACCGTTGGTCGCCTCGGCGAGGACCAAATCGCGCTGTACGCCAAACGCAAAGGCGAATCGATCGAACGGGCCGAGCGCTGGCTGACGCCGAACCTGGCCTACGAACCAGCGCGCTGTTAGCGCTTCGGTCGGCAGTCGATTCGAACTACAATCCAAACGCCACGAACGTACAAGTGTCCAAAACGAAATAAGTACTGGACAGCTTCAGATACGACATAATAGGACTTGTTGTGCAGTTGACTGCTCAATTTTGAAATTGGCGCTCGTTTTTTGAACACAGTCAGATTGAGTGTTTTTCCTAGGAAATTGGCGCAGCCGCGTGACATTGTTGGCGAGCATGTGCCAGAACAGCACAGCATGGGTCGAAACTGCCCGCGGTGTGTGAATCCGTTGATCGATTTAAGTTGTTGGAACTAGGGTGTTTAGTGAGAAGTACTTTTTTTGGTGTTTATGGCCGGGCTTTTGCTAAATGCCAGCCCGTCATGATTCCCTCCCGCATTATAAGGACCTCTCGCCGCAAGGCGGTTTGGGGTCCGAAGCGCTCGCTCGCAACCCTCGTGGTTGCCGTGCTGGCGCTGGGCTCTAACGCGTTCGCTGCGCCCGGCTCTGGGCCGCGCGCCGCTCGCGCCGGACGCCCGAATTCCAACGCGAAGTCGTACAAGTTGGACGGCGAATTAAGCAAGCGCTCGAACCGAACGCTTGGCTCGCTGTCCAAGACGCGTGTCATCGTCGAACTCGCCCCTGGCCAGAAACTTCCGCTGGCTTTCAAGCAGTACGCGAAACGCAACGGCGACCTCAACATCATCAACGGCAGCGTCATCGATGTTCCGAACGGCTTGCTGAACGCTCTTGCCGCGAATCCGAACGTGCTGCGCGTGCACTACGACCGGCCCGCGCGGAAGCACGACTATCGCACGGTGATGACGGTTGGCTCGCGCGCGGTGTCGCGCGCGCTCGGCTACACCGGCGCCGGCATCGGCATCGCAATCATCGACTCGGGCATCTCGTCGTGGCACGACGATTTGACGACCTTCCGGGCGGGCACGTATCCCTATGGGAATCAGCGTGTCTCGGCGTTCGTCGATTTCGTCAACGGCCAGGCTTCGCCATACGACGACGACGGTCACGGCTCGCATGTGGCCGGCATCATCGCCGGCAACGGCTTCGATTCAAATGGCAAGCAAGCTGGTGTCGCGCCGGAAGCGGACGTGGTGGTGTTGAAGGCGCTCGACGCGAACGGCGTCGGCACGATCAGCAACGTCATCCAGGCGCTCGACTGGGTGCTCGCGAATCGCCAGCAGTACAACATCCGCGTCGTCAACCTGTCGGTCGGTGCTGGGATTAACGAGTCGTATTGGACCGACCCGTTGACGCTCGCTGCCAAGCGCGTTGCAGACAGCGGTGTTGTCGTGGTCGCGGCCGCCGGCAACGCCGGCAAGAACGCCCTGGGCGAGGCTCAGTATGGCGGCGTCGACGCGCCGGCGAATGCGCCGTGGGTGCTGACGGTGGGAGCCTCCAGCACGATGGGCACGATCACACGCGACGACGACACGATGGCGTCGTTCAGCTCGCATGGGCCGACTTATCTCGATTGGGCGGCGAAACCCGACCTGGTCGCTCCTGGCGTTGGTTCGGTTTCGCTCGCCGTGCCGGGCAGTAACTTCTATGTGACGAAGCCGGGGCAACTGCTCGAGGGTTCGTTCCCGACGCTCGAACTTCCGTACATGAGCCTGAGCGGCACCAGCATGGCGGCACCGGTCGTCAGCGGCACCGTGGCGTTGATGCTTCAGGCGAATCCGCATCTGACGCCGAACGCGGTGAAGGCGATTCTGCAGTACACCGCCCAGAACTATTCCGGTTACGACGCGCTGACGCAAGGCGCGGGTTTCCTGAACGCGGTAGGCGCGGTTCGCCTCGCTCGTTTCTACGCGACGGCGCAACCCGGCGCGCCGATGCCGACCAGCGCGCTATGGAGCAAGCAGATCATCTGGGGTAATCACCAACTGAGTGGCGGCTACCTGAATCCAGGCGCCAATGCCTTTGATCTCGCTACGACGTGGGGCATCGGCAAAACCGACGGCGGCGACAACATCGTCTGGGGCACCATCGCCCGCGGCGACAACATCGTCTGGGGCACCGGTGCTGGTGGCGACAACATCGTCTGGGGTACGGCCGGTGATGGCGACAACATCGTCTGGGGCACGTCCGCGGACGGCGACAACATTGTTTGGGGCACTGACTGCGGCGGCGCCGACTGCGACAACATCGTCTGGGGCACGGCCGCCGATGGCGACAACATCGTCTGGGGCACGGCTGCCCGTGGCGACAACATCGTCTGGGGCACCGGTGCTGGTGGCGACAACATCGTCTGGGGCACCGGTGCTGGTGGCGACAACATCGTCTGGGGTACAGGCGCTGGCGGCGACAACATCGTCTGGGGCACGGGCGCCGGCGGCGACAACATCGTCTGGGGTACGTCCGACGGCGACAACATCGTGTGGGGCACCGCCGGCGGTGGCGACAACATTGTGTGGGGCACCGGTGATCGTGGCGACAACATTGTGTGGGGCACGTCGGATGATGGCGACAACATCGTCTGGGGCACTTACAGTGGCGGCGACAACATCGTCTGGGGCACCAGCGATGCGGGTGCGCTGTTGTTCGATGTCACCGTCAACCAGCCGCTCAATTGGGTGACGCTGCCTCACCTGTTCGCGCGGATGAGCGACGAACAGATTTTTGCGTTCATCGTGGCGATGACCTCGCCGGCGCCGTATATCGGCGGAATCCCGCCCGCACCTCCGACCGACGGCCCGGCCCCGGTTGACGATCCGGGCATTCTGCCTCCCCAACCGCTGCCGCTCGACTTGTCGCCGGTTGAACCGTTCGATCCACTGTTGCTGCCACTCGTTGAACCGATGAATCTGGACTTACTTCCGCCGCCGGTTGCGCCCGTTTTGGGGGGCCTCTAAATGGAAAAGATGCCGTACCAGGACACCCTGGACACTTCCACCACGATGAAGAACCACGTCCACGCGCCGGTCGTGACCAGCGACTGGCGGCAAGGCCTGCCGACGCTGGGCGCCGGCCAGGTCGTGCTGCGCGAGCTGCGTTCGTCCGATGCAGCGTCGTTGTTCGCGCTGTTGACCACGGAAGAAGTGTCGCGTTTCATCTCGCCGCCGCCGAGGTCGGTCGAGGGTTTCGAGCGGTTCATTGCGTGGACGCTGTGCCAGCGCGCCGACGGCGCGTACGCCTGTTTCGCAGTGACGCTGCTGGGTTTCGACACGGCCATCGGCATCTTCCAGGTTCGTCAACTCGATGCGCGATTCGAAACGGCCGAATGGGGTTTTGCGCTCGGCTCGGCGTTCTGGGGCACCGGCTTGTTCAAGACCTGCGCGGAGCTGGTGCTCGACTTCACGTTCGACACGCTCGGCGTCCATCGGCTGGAAGCGCGTGCGGCGATCCTCAACGGCCGCGGCAATGGCGCGCTGTTGAAGCTCGGCGCCGTTCAGGAGGCTATTCTCCGGAAGTCGTTCCGCAAGAACGGCGTGCATCTGGATCAGGCGCTCTACGCAATCATCGCTGACGAACGCCGTGCGTCACGCGGCCGCGAACAGCACGACTTGCGCTTCCCGGCGATCGTTCACTAGCGGTCTCGAGCGCGAATCGTTCATCGCGACCGGTAGACCGTTACCTGTGCGGTTGCGGTGTTGCCGCTCGAATCGTAGGCGGTCGCGGTGATGATGTTCGGACCGCGGATCGCGTTGCGAGTATTCCAGCCCACTGCGTATGGCGCCTGCGTATCGGCAGCGAGCATCGCGCCATTGACGACGAATTCCACTTTCACGACTCGCACGTTATCGAACGCCTGCGCTGCGATCGTCAATTTTTTGGTGATCGCAGAGCCGTCTTCAGGAGACGTAAGGATCACCGTTGGCGGCGTGACATCGGCGGACGGCGGCGTCGTGCTGAATTGCTGCCGCAGGGCCAGCCAGATCCCCGGATCCTCGCCACCGAGGCGCCACAGCGTCACTCCGCCGATGCCGGATGCCGTCGTAACCGCGAGCTTGGCGGCGACGCTCGACGTGTTTTCGAACCACACGGTGTGGAGCGTGGACTTGACGAGGTACTGAAACCACGCCGATGCGCTGGCACTATCCCAATTGATCGATGCGCCGGAGCGGCTCGCGAGCGCCGTCGCATCGGTCCACACGAGTTCGGTGCCGCGCTGACCGACCCAGTCATACCCGTAGAACGGCACGCCCTGCATGATTTTCGCGGTTGGAATCACCGTTCGTGCGAATGCGATGACGTCGGTCACCCAGCCGATCGGTGAAATTGGTCCGGGGTCGGAAGTGGACCACGAGTACTCGTAGGTCATGATGCGCACTTGGTCCGCTGATGAACCAAGCGCCGCCCAATCCTGCGCCTGTGGTCCGGCCCACGATCCCGGCTCGGCGGTTTTGGCGTAGACGTTGACTGTCAGGAGCTTTTCGTGAGCGTGCAACGCAGCGGCGAGCCGGTCGACGAACGCGGTAAAGACAGCGCGATCAGCGGCGGGAAGGTCTTCGTAATCGAGGTCGATACCGTCATAGCCGCGGTCCACAGCAAGGTTGACCAGGCTGGCAATGTTCACCGAGCTTAAAACTGGATCGTTGATGATGCCGCTGACGAGCGCACCGTTCCAGACTCCGTCAATGATGTTGGCGACTGTCGGAATGACGAGAATGCCGTTCGAGCGGAGAAAGGACAAGATCGACGGATCTTCGTAGGTCGTGCCGGAAGCGGTCGTGTATGGGATGACGCGACCATCGGCGGCCACGTGGTACCAGAACGGACTGATTTCCGAAAACAGTTCGGCGTTTGCGGCGATCGTCTCGAAACCGCGGCTCTGATCCCAGAAAACGAGATTGCCGCTGACGCGCTTGCCTACGGCGGCTCGCGGTGCTGTCGAAAATACGATCACGCACGCGAGCGCACAACTACTCAAACGGATCAGCCGGCGGGTCGAAGCCACAATCACCGCGGTGATTGTGGCCGACGTCTCTGTGCACCGCAACCACGAAGTGTTATTTCGCCGCGCGATGCGGTTCGGTGCCGATTACAATTCTGGCGCGGACGACTTTCCTGTCAATCGATCGCGGATCTCAGGCACTCTTGCGCCGCCGGGCCCGGCGCGCAATCAGACCGAGCCCGGTTCCCAGCAAGAGCAGGCTGGCCGGCTCGGGAACAGGCGCCTCGGCGGCGGCGGTGGTGCCGACCTGCGGCTTGACCACCGACCACTCCTCGAAACCGGCACTGGAACTGGCAAAGCCGGACGGCATCCCAAACTGCGAGTAGAGAATGATGTTACTGAAGGCCGGGTTGAAGTCTGCGTCCGGGACGTAGAGAAACATGTCGCCGGAGCCGTTCCCCGTGTTGAGCGAAGAGTTCAACCTGATTTCGAGGTTGCCGTTGGCGTTGTTCATTCGGAAGATTTCGTTTGCGGGGGCAGCGAAACCGATGACCGCCTGCGACGCAACGGTTGCGGCGGAGAGACTCGCATAGCTTTGATCGCCGCTGCTCTGGAAGATCTGAATCTGATTCAGCGACAGCAGCTCGTCGTCTGCGCCTCGATCTTCGTTGATGTCGAGCAGGAATTGGCGATAGTCGACACCGCCGAGATTGACAATCGGAATCTCCGACAGCGTCAACGGCCGCGTAAACGCACCAGGCTTGTCGTCGAGTGGCGTGCCGATCGAAGTGTTATACCCCTGTTCATTCCCGCCGTTTTGGAGGCGCAGGAACGGATCGACCGCACTGATCGACGTCTGATCGACCCAGCTGGCGAGGAAGTTGCCGCCCAGTGCACCGGTCCCGCTGCCGCTGCCGCCCGTGGTCAGGTCGATGGTCGTGGCCGAAGCCGTCGCGGCGACCGCGAAAACACTGAACCAACCGCCGACAAGTATCCGAAAGATTCTCACAGCCAATCCCCTTTGGCGCACTCGCGCGCAGCGATCTCAGAGGCAATGGGAGATCCACTTTCAAATCGTTGATAACAAAGAGGCGGAACGATAAACGTAACGCACACGCGAGTGGCGAGAAGACTTTTGACTGCTAATCGGGAATTCTGCCCCGAGCCAAAGTTGTGAGAGCGTGCAATCAAGTGCAGCGCGGCTGTCGCGGACGATGTGAAAGTGAAGTCGGATTCGAGCGCGCGTCAGCTGGACGCGCAGTTCAAGCTGCGCGAATTGCTCGGCAGCACCCATAACGACGCGACGTGCAGCGCAGGGACTGCGCTCAATTCTCGAACCGCGAATCGTTCGAGCCGATTCGGAAGGACGATGCGGTCGACGACGATGCTGATCACGATGGCGCCGATGACAACCGCCGCAACCAGCAGCGCGATCGGTTGCGTGGCGACCGGCCAGGCCGCGTCAATCGTTGGCAAGCGAAGGGTCGGCAGGATCGGCCATGGTCCCACCGCCAACAGGATTGCGGCCACAAGGTCGCGGCGACGTTCGCCGCAGAATGTGGTCGGTGCCAGAAACGCCCGTCGCGCGGCTACGGCGCGGCGCACGACGTCCATCAAGGCGGCAGCGGCGAGGACCATCAGGATCGCTCTGTCGCCGACCTCGAAATACGCCCACCAGAACCTCGTCACGGCTGTCGTCGCGACGGTGAGCGTAGCGAGGTCGAACCAATAGAGCTTCAGCCAATCGAGGGTCTGTGACGATGACCCGAAATCGCGCGCGATCCCACCAGAAAGCATCGGCGACCGGCAAGTTTGCAAACCGTGCACCGGCACCGCATTTCAGAACCTCGTGGAAATCGACGATCTCCGCCGGCGTTGCTCGCCGAACCATCGACTTTTGTCTGGTCAGGACCAGAGATTTGCGCTTACAACGGTACCCGGTCGGCCTTACGTTCGTCCTCCTTGGCGGCCGCGCGACCGGGCGCAGCCGCCCGCAACGGCGGCAACGTCGGAACATTCGTTCGAACCGCGTGCTTCGCGTCGGCGTTCACATTGCGGAATTCACGAAAGTCCGCGCGGCATTCATGGGTTGAGAGAAAGTTCATGAACCGTTTGTAATCGCCGGCGTCGATGCCGAAGAGTTGCAGCAGCGTCCGGTAACTACCGCGGCTGGCCGTGAGCCCGCGGCGGACCAGTTCGCGAATGTCGTGTCGCGTGATATCGCGATTCAGGAATAGCGGGTGGATGTGTTCCCAGAATGAATATCCTCCGTGAACCAGCGCCTGGTACAGTTCGTCGGCAACCTGTTTGCGCCGCTCGCGCCCCTGGAGAATTGCTGGCTCGGTGTGACGGACGGTTGCCGGAAGATGGTTTACGCCGATCGGTTCGTCCGGCGAAGCCGCCAGCCACGCGATCTGTTCGACAACGTTCTGCACTTCTCTGACGTTACCCGGCCAGCGATGCCGGGCGAGCACCTCCCACGCCTCGTCGGTCAGGGTAACCAGTCGTCCCGATCGTGCGAAGAAGTGCAAGGCCAGGGGACGGATGTCCTCGGGCCGCTCGCGCAGCGGCGGAATCGTCAGGTGGATGACCCGGAGGCGATAGAGAAGATCCTCCCGGAATTTGCCCGACGCCACCATTTCTGGAAGATTGCGATTCGTCGCGGCAATCACGCGGACATCTACTGTCGTCCGTGCCGCATCTGATCCGACGGCGTGAATTTCGCCGTTCTCCAGGAAGCGCAGCAACAGTGCCTGCATCCGCAGGCTCATCTCGCCGACTTCGTCGAGAAACAACGTCCCGCGATGCGCAAGCTGCAGTTTGCCAACCTTGTCGCGGTAGGCCCCGGTAAAGCTGCCTTTCACGTGCCCGAACAACTCGGACTCGAGGAGCGTCTCGGTGACGCCCGCGCAATTGACTGGAACGAACTCGTTGTGGCACCGCCCAGAATGCGCGTGGATGTGCCGTGCCACGATGTCCTTGCCGACGCCGCTTTCGCCGGTGATCAGTACTTTGGAATCAGCGACGGCCGCGCGCTCCGCCAGCTTGAGTAATTCGGTCATCGCCGTGCTGGCGACGATCGGCTTTGTCATTCGGTGGTCGCCGCGTCCTTCGCTGGTCGTCGTTGCTGAATGCATAAATGGCCCCGCAGCCCGCGGCTGGGGTTTGCCGCGACTAGAACAGAGGCAAGTTCACGGCCCAGCTAGACAACGACAATAAAACCAGTATTTACAGTTATTTGCGGCTGAAGTGCAGAAACAGGCAAGCGGCAAGCGTGTCTCTTAAGGAAACATCGAAATCTGTACTTTCGGTGTAAGAGACTGTATGAGAAGTAGTTATCCGTAGGAGCTATTTCGAGACATGCGAAGGCTAGACGTGGACGTTTATAGGTCACGATGGTCAGTCCAACGCGGGTACCAATTGTCCGGTCGTCACGCTCGTACTGACGCTTTCGCACCGCCGTGAGGCAGGTTCGATGACGCATCGATAGGCGAGGACGCTCAGTCCAAACAGCAGGCCGGTTGCGATTACATCGACGAAGTAATGCGCTCCGGTCATGAAGGTCGCCAGGATCAGCGCGACATTCAACGCGCCGAGGGGCCACCGGAACCGGCGGTAGCCCCGAAACGCCCAGGTCACCATCAGTCCCCCGGCGGTATGAAAGGACGGCATCGAAACGAGTCCTTCGAGATTGTCAAATCGAATGACGTGATACGTGCCTTGTCGTAGTGCGGAAAAATGATCGATGAAGCGGGATTGATCGATCGTCGACTGAAAGCCGTAGTGAACAAACGCGCACGCTGCCGGCCACAGCGCGAGACAGGCGATGGTGACCAACAGGCAGAATTCGAAATGAAAGCAGTACTCCCACAGTCGATCGCGGTCCCCGGCCCAGAGGCCGAGCACGACGATCGGCAGGACGAACTGAGGCAGCAGCGTGAAGTACGACGCTCTGAGGATGGTGTCAATCGCAGCATGTTGATGCGTCCATGCGGCGAGCGCCCGCACGTCTACGCCAAGCCATGAATCGGCGAGCGCCAGCTGCGAATCGACGAGTGGGCGTCGCAGCGTAACGGCGAGATACTGCGCTGGAGAAGCCAGATTGGTGAGTAGCACCAGCAGCAACGCCACGAGCAGCGCTTCTGGAAATCGACGCTCGCGCCCCGACCCGGGCACCTGTATGAAGTAGACGCAGAGCAGCAGCAGCGCCACTACCGCGACAGCGTGTGGCGACGTGGTTGACCACGCAAACGAGAGTCCAGCGCTTCGATAAAAAGGAGCCGTCAGCGCCAACAGCGCTGACTGCGCCGCGACAGAGCCGATCAGGACGCGGTAGGCGGCCGGACTCTGGCGGCGGAGCTCGATCAGCCATCTGCTGACAGCACCCGACATGTCTATTTCTCGGGAGCGAAGTATCCGCCCCGGCTCTTAATCAGGAGGGACGGATTCGTGCTGGTGATCGCAACGCTGCGCCAGTGGCCGTCTCGCTTTGGATTCGTCGACAGATAACTCGCGACGTATCGTTGGCGAAGGCGCTCGACGACGCGGCGGTACTCGTCAGCGAGCGCGTCGACGGTCGCCGGGAAGAAAGCCTCGCCGCCGGATCGGCCGGCCAGGTCTTCAAGCACCTGCCGATCGACTTTCGGACCCAAACCGATCGCATAGATCGACGCATCGACTTCATGCAATCGTTCCAGCACTTCGTGCAAGGAGTGCCGACTGCCGGGCCCCGTGCCGGGTCCGTTTTCGTCGCGACCATCCGTCAGCACGACGATGGCACGGCGTCCCTCGACCGCGTTCAACCGGATCAGCGCGTTGTAGACCGCATCGTTCAGCGCGGTGCCCCCGGTCGCTTTGTATTGATCGATGCCCTCGAGCGTCCATTCACGCTTCGTCGTCAGGTCGTGCACCATCGCTGCTTGATCCGCAAACATGAGAAGCCCGAGCTGATCCGCCGGGCGCAGCGCGGTGACAAACGTTTTCGCCGCTTCTTTGACGGCATCAGCAACCGGTCTCATGCTCCCGGAGGTGTCTACCGCCAGGACGATCGAAATCGGTGCGACCGCCTCCTGAAAGACATCAAGGGTCTGCTTGACCCCGTCTTCCGACACTTCGAAATCCTCGGCCAAGACGTCGATTGGCTGGTGATCAACCCCTGCGAGCGTGAATTCGACCGTCGCGCGCACAGGTGGCGGCGCGGGGGCGAAATACCCGGGCCGGGTTCGGATCTTCTGGGTCTCGTCTTTCGTTCTGAGGGTGATCTGGCGCCACGCACCATCGATTTCCTGATTCGTTGGGGTGTAGGCGAGGAGATATCGCTGCTGGATATCCGCAACGATCAGGTCGTGGACGTGCGGCAATTCCTCTTCGCGTGACGGAAAGAAGGCGCGGCCGCCCGACTGCTCGGCGAGTGCGCGGAGCGCGCGCTCGCCCTTGATGGAAATACCGGCGCCGCCCGCCACACCGACGACGAACAGCGTTGCCTGGGCCGCCTTGACGGCGCGCAGTGCATCCTCCATGGTGTGCGTGCTGTCTTCATCGTAGCCGTCGGTGATCAGGACTGCCGCCTGCCGGCCGGTCGCACCCTGCAGCAGCTTCGGTAGTTCGGTGAGCGCGTCCAGCAACGCTGTTCCACCGGCGGCGCGTGTCGTGCGGATCGCCGTAGTGACCGTCGCGCGGTCGTCCGTCGGACCGGTAATACTACCGATGCTCTTCGTGAACGGGGCAACGATCACGCGGTCGTTAGGCCGCAGGAACCGCAGCAAGCGAGCAGCCGCCAGCTGCACGAAGTCCATTCGCCGGGACATGCTCTGGCTGCAATCGAGCAGAAGAGTGTAGGTTGAATCAACCGTGTCCGCCGTGACGAGATTCAGCTCCTGCAGGACGTTGTCTTCGGCAAGCGAGAAATCGCTCATCGTGAGCCCACCGATGTAATGCCCTGACCGGTCCTGAACGCTGGCTTCCAGCAGCACGCTCGATACCTGCGACTGCTCGAGGATCTCGAGCGGCTTGAGTTGAACTCGATCGCGCACGCATCGATCTTCCTCGTCACAAGCTTCCGCAACGATCTCCCTGGGCTCAAACGGGTTGTCGTCGGTCCACTCGAGCGCATAGGGTGGCCCGGCTGCCGCTTCGCCGAACAGCTTGTCATCGATATAGAACTTGATGGGCTTCAACCGGACGTTTTCCGGCTGCTGTACCTGTGCGACGATTCGGATCGGTCCCGCCAGGCCGGTGCGGCCGAGGGGAGACGTAATCCGGACTGACACCGCGGTATGCCCGGCCGCGCTCACCGGCGTCGACGACGCTGCCGATACCGCAGCCAGCGACCACAGCAGACCGCCAAAGCCAACGAGTCGCATCACGCGGATTCCTGTAGCGACGGCTCTTCGTGAACAAAGTAGCCGTAGCACGCGCCGTCAATCAGCTCCGGAGTCAGCTCGCGCGGACGGTCGAGGTATTCGGCCAGGGCAAGTGCCTGCTTGATCAGGTCCCGGGGATGGCAGCCGCGCAGCGCGATGTTTCGCGCCTGGTGCCAGGTCGCGATCAGATAATCGACGACAACCGGATCGAACGCGATCCCTTCCTGCCGGCAGCAATTCTCGAAGATTGATGCGAATTCGGCACGGCTCGGCCCCTGGGCGAAGATCTTGTACTGGATTCGCCGCAGGAACGCTTCATCGACCAGCGAACTCGGCTGAAGGTTGGTTGCGAACACGACCAGCACGTCGAACGGTAGCTCAATCTTCTGTCCGGACGTCAAGGTCAGGAAGTCGATGCGGCTCTCGAGCGGGACGATCCAGCGGTTGAGCAGTTCGCGTGGCGTGCACTGCTGGCGGCCGAAATCGTCGATCACCAGCACTCCGCCGTTGGCAACGGTCTGGATCGGTGCGCGGTAGAAGCCGGCATTGCGATGCAGGTCGAGCGATTCCAGGCGCAACTCGCCGCCCACCATCACCATCGGTCGCCGGCAGGTGATCCAGCGCGCGTCACGACGCGGACCGCCATCGAGCTGATGACCGTGATTGGGTAGTGCGATCGGCTCGTGCACCACGGGATCGAATATCCGGACGATGCTGCCTTCGACTTCGATGGCGAACGGAATCGCGATTTCCCCCTCGAGGACATTGCGGATGGCCTGCGAGATAACGGTCTTGCCATTACCAGGCGGACCGTAGACGAACATCGAATGGCGGGCGTTGATCGCCGGACCGAGCTGGTCGAGCACGTGATCGCTGAGGACGAGATGCGAGAAGGCCTCTCGAATCCGCGCGCGCGTCGCCTTGACGCTCATCGTCGAGCGGAACGTTTTCATGTAGCGCACGTACTCGGCGACCGGCACCGGCGCGATGCCGACGTAGTGGTTGTCCTCCAGGAACAACATCGCGCGGCTACGCCCCGAATCAGTGATGCGGTAGCGATAGGACGCCCGCCCGACCATCGCACCGCCGACGATCTGACAGTGGTGCTGGCGGATGAGATCGTCAATCGCCGGTTCGATGACTGGAAAGTTCAGACCGAGTCGGGCCGCCAACTCGGAGCCGGTCAGCTCACCAGCGAAATGCAATGTCTTGACGACCAGCTGGATCAGCAGATCGAGCGTCAGACCGGTCTCGGCCAGGGTCGTCGGCGCCGCGGGGTGGAGCGTCGTTTCCGGTGAAGTCTCAACCATCAAAGCCATGCGTTACTGTCCTCCGGTGCCGGGGTGTTCGTTGGCCGCCCGCCGGCGCGCGTCGCGGGCACGACGATCCGCATCAGCCAGCGCCGGCCGCGCGGCCCGCGCCGTGTCGAATTCGTCGGCGGCGCTCACGTAATCGCGCTGCGCCAGGTAAACCATTCCCATGTTGTAGGCGGTATTGGCCGCTCCTCCAGCCGCGCCAAACTCGCGACGCGCGAGTTCGGCGTGCCCGAGGGCCGCGTAGGTCAACGCCAGGTTGTTGTGTGCCGCGGCCAGCGCCGGGTCGAACTGCAGCGCCGTGCGGCACTCCGCGATCGCCTGTGCCGAATTACCTTCGACGAACGACAGGTAACAAAGGTTATTGAATGCATAGCCGGCTTCGCCGTCGAGCCGGATGGCCGTTGCGTATGCTGCTCGGGCTGCCTGACGCAGTCCCAACGCCTGCAGCAGCGTGCCGAGCGTGTTGCGGGCCGACGCCGACGCTGGCGCGTAGAACACGGCGCGGTGAGCGTCGCCCAATCCAAGCTGGGGCAGGCCCCAGTCGCGCCAGAGGCGCGCCAGCGCTTCATGCGTCTCGGCGCGTCGCGGCGCCAAATTCAGCGCACGGACATAGTAGGTGTAAGCCTGATCGTGCAGCCCGTGGCGTTGATACGCCGAACCGACTTCCAACAAGTTGTCGACGGTTGGAACGCTGGTCGCTTCCTTGAGGGCGGCGGCCAGAATCGCATCCGTTGTCTCCAGTGTCGCCACCGCTGCCTTCGGTGTGGGCCGGGCCGTGGCCATCAATTGACGCAGCTTTCCAATCGCCTCCTCCAACGACGGCGACGGCGGTTCCTCCGCGTTGGCCTTGTTCATCGCTTTCTTCGCATCCTTATGCAGGAAGAAGCGGTCGGCCGGCGACGGCGGGCGGTGACCGACACAGCCGGCGTATAGCAACCCGCCGGCTGCGATCAGGACGATTCGAGTCAGAACGGAGCGAATCACCGGCTTACTCTTCGCTGTTGAGACGAGCGCGGCGACGCAGCATGTAAGCAACGAAGGCCGCGAACGAGACGATCGACAGAACCGCAGTGGTGACATCCATGGCTAGCTCCTTTTGTTGACGATTACTTGAGTACCTGCTCCGAAAAGAAATGCACGAACTTGACGACGGCCGAACCGAGCGTGACAACGTAGAAGGCCGGAAACAGACAGAACGCGAGCGGAAACACCAGCTTCACGCCGATCTTCTGTGCCCGTTCCTCGGCGCGCTGACGACGCTTGGTGCGCGCCGTGTCGGCATGAGTGCGCAGTGCGAGGGAGATGCTCGTGCCAAATCGATCGGCCTGGACGAGCATGTTGACGAGCGCGCGGACGTCGTCGACCGCGGTGCGGGCGGCGAAATTCTTGAACGCCTCGAGCCGCGGTTTCCCCGCGCGCATTTCGGTGGTGATCATCCGCAGCTCCTCGGCGAGCGGCGGGTAGGGGACGTCGAGATCCTGGCTGGTCTTGAGAATCGCCTGGTCGAGTGACGAGCCGGCCTCCAGACACACGATGAACAGATCCAGCGCGTCAGGAAGACCGTTCTGGATGACTTTCTGACGTTTGGCGACGAGCCGTGAGAGCACGAACCCGGGAATGATGTAACCGAGCATACCCATGAGAACGGCCATCACCAGCTTGAGTGGGCCATGGGTCAGCAGCAGCGCGCCGCCGCCGAGCACCGCCGGCAGGCCGAACCGAATGGCGGTGAACGCCACCGCCGGTCCGAGACCGTGATATCCGGCGCCGGCCATCCGCTTCTGCACGCGAGACATGTCTTTTGGCGACGTTGGGATGAACCGTGCCAGGCGCTGCATCGCAGGCGCGAGCGAAGGGGTCAGTGCCGCGCCGCCGCGGTCGACGATCAATCCCGCAGGACCGGCATCGGTAAGCGTGCGCAGTCGCCGGCGGCCCGCAGTATTGCGCGTCAAGACGAGCGTCGAAAGCGCTCCGGATGCGAGCGCGACCGAAATGAAGACGGCGGCGAGAGTCAGTTCGAGTGACATATCAGCTTCTCTCAGTACTCGATGTTGATGATTTTCTTGATGATCAGCATGCCGGTCACCTGCAGAAAGATCGCTCCGTAGAGCAACTTGAGACCGAGCGGATCGGTCCACAGCAGCTGCATGTGTTCGCGGTTGATCATCGCGAAAATGAACGCCAGCGACGGCGGCAGACAGGCGAGAATCCAGCCGGTGATCCGTCCATGCGCAGAGATCACCCGGACCTGACGCTTGACCTTGAAGCGTTCCCGGATCACCGACGACAGGTTGTCGAGCACCTCGGCCAGATTGCCGCCGGCGTCGCGCTGCGTCAGGACCGCCGTTGTGAAGAACTTCGCGTCCAGCACCGGCGTGCGCTCCGCAAAGTCACGCAGCGCATCGCCGATCGGCATGCCGAAACTCTGACGGTCGTAGAGCAGGCGAAACTCGCTGCCGACCGGCGCCATCATTTCGTCGGCGACCATCTTGAGGCCGGTCTGGAAGGTGTGACCGGCGCGCAGCGCGCGCGAGATCAGGTCGATGCCTTCGGGAAACTGTTCTTCGAACTTCCACAACCGCTTGCTGCGGGCGCGCCGCAGCCACATGTAGGGAAGCGCCGCGGCGGCGAGTCCGATCAGGCCGATCGTGAATCGGCCAGTAATCAGCGTGAGCGTCGCGATCGCAACACCAGCGGCGCAGACCGCGGCCAGGACAAAGGTGCCGACAGTCAGGCGTGAATCGGACTGTTCGAGCAATTGCTGCACCGGTCGCACCAGGCCGCTGGCCCGCGTCAGCACGATGTCGATGATGCCAACCGCACTGAGGCGCTCGACGTCCTTGACCAGTGCGCTCCGGATCGCCTCGGCGCGCGCATTGCTTTTGATCCGCTTGCGCAACTTGGCGTGTTGGGCATTTTCAGGGCGAAGGATCAGCGCATAGTAAGAGCCGATCACGAACATCAGGACGGCGGCGAATACGGCAGGGACGACTACCATCGCGATGCTCCTGACGGCAGTGCCGCGCCGTTGACGGACGCAACGTGTTCGAACATATCCATCGGCAAGGTCACGCCGGACGAGGCGAGCCGCTCGCTGCATTTCGGCCGAATGCCACTGGCGCGGAACAGGCCGGTCACCTTGCCATCCGGGGTCAGCCCGGTTTTTTCAAACCCGAAGAGCTCCTGCATCGTAATGACGTCGCCTTCCATGCCGGTAATTTCCGAGATCGACGTCACCCGCCGCGTTCCGTCCGACATCCGTGTCACCTGGATCACCAGGTCGAGCGCCGCCGCGATCTGCTGCTGCATCGCTTTGTCCGGAATGTTCAGGTTTGCCATCGCCACCATGGTGTTGAGGCGGTGCAGGGCATCGCGCGGCGCGTTGGCGTGGATCGTCGTCAGACTGCCGTCGTGGCCGGTATTCATCGCTTGCAGCATGTCGAGTGCTTCTTCGCCGCGGACTTCGCCGACGATGATGCGATCCGGACGCATGCGGAGTGCGTTGATCACCAGCTCGCGCTGCCGGATTGCGCCTTTCCCTTCGATATTCGCCGGACGGGTCTCGAGGCGGACGACGTGTCGCTGCCGGAGAATCAGTTCGGCTGCGTCCTCGATCGAGATGATGCGTTCACGGTCGGAGATGAAGCTGGAAAGCACGTTGAGCAGCGTCGTCTTGCCGGCGCCGGTGCCGCCCGAGATCAATACGTTCAAACGGCAGCCGATTGCCGCGCGGAGGAAGTCGAGCATTGGCTGGGTGAGCGAGCTGCGCTCGACCAGGTCTTGATGGCCAAGGCGATCGGTGCGGAAACGGCGGATCGACAACGCCGGACCGTCGAGTGCGAGCGGCGGAATGATCGCGTTGACACGCGAACCGTCGAGCAGGCGCGCATCGACCATCGGATGCGATTCATCTATCCGGCGGCCGACCGAGCTGACAATTCGTTCGATGATGCGGAAGAGATGACGGTCGTCTTTGAACGTCACTTCCGGCGCCTCGGCGAGCAGGCCGTGTCGCTCGACATAGACGCGGTCGCAGCGATTGACCAGGATGTCGGAGACGTCCGGATCGCTGAGCAGCGGTTCGAGCGGTCCGAGGCCGAACAGCTCGTTGAGAACGCCGGTCATCAGCGCCTCGCGCTCAGCCAGGCTCAGTGGCGTATCGCCATATTCGCGGTCGAGCATCGCCTCGACTAGCGAACGGATTTCCGGCTCGCCATCCTCGCGTTTCACTTCGGCGAGGCGATCGAGGTTGAGCCGGTTCAACAAGTCCTGGTGAATGCGGCTCTTGAGCTCCTGGTACGCGCCCGCCTGAAAATCGTTGCGACTGGTGGTTGGCGCTGTGGCGATCATCGGTCTCATACGGTTTCTCTCCTCCGGATGTCGTGTGGCCTACCGACGGCCGGTAAACTTGCTCAAAAGCCCGGCTGGTCGATCGACCGACGACTCGAGCGATACAAAACCGACCAGCGACCGCGCGTGTGCGGCCATCGAACCGGCCAGCTTGTTATGGTTGTCGACGACGAGCGGACGGCCTTTGTTGAGCGCGTCGATCGCCAACCGGTAATTGCTGGGAAACCGGTGAGCGATCCGGCTCTTGAAGGCGCGTTCGAGGTCCTCGGTGCCGATCTCCGCGCTCCGGTCGTAGCGGTTCAGCACCACATCGACGCGGTCCGCGCCGTGCCGCTGTCGCAAATGCTGGGCGGTCCGGGCGCCGCGGCGAATTGCCGCCAATTCCTGTGTGGCCACGACGATGATGTTCGACGCGAGGTCGAGCGTTTCCTCGATTGGTGCGTCGAAACGGCCGGCGTCGATGATTACGTAGCGGTAGGCGCGAAGCGCCATTTCCACGACCGCGCGGAGCCGGCGAGGATCGATCGACGCCTGCGTCGCTTGGTCGGGTGCCGCCAGGAGGTCCAGGCCCGAGGCGGTCTTGGCGACGATGCCTTTGAGATACGCGTGATCGAGACGATTGGTATTCTCGATCGCATCGATGATTGAGAACTTGGGATCGGCGCCGAGAAACAAGGCCGCGTCACCGCCCATCGGATGCACGTCGATCAGCAGCGTCGTGGCTTTGCAGACAGAAGCGAGCGTCGTCGCCAGGTTGACCGCAACGGTCGTTGTACCGACACCGCCTTTTGCCCCGCCGACCACAAACAGATCGCCGACGTTAGCCGGTGCGGCTGCGCCCGCGACGCGGTCGACCGCCGCTTTCAGATCGGCAGGATTCACCGGGTCGGTAACCCACTCGCTCACGCCGGCGCGCATCGCCTCGAGCATCAGCGCCGGGTCGTGCGATTTCGCGACGATCACGACGCCGGTTGACGGGTGTTCGTTTTTCAACAGCGCGACCGCGGGCGGAAACGACGTCCGCTGACGCATGTCCAGGATAATGACGCTCGGCGGCTTGGCGCCTGGCTGTGCGATGTGCAGCAGTTCGGTCAGCGCGACGGACGAACAACGCACGCCGAGTGCCCGGAGCATCTGCTCGAGCTCGGCGGCGGCGCTGCCAACAATCATCACTTCGATCGACACACAGGCTCCTATCAACTCGCTCACCGGACGAGTTGGATGTACTTGATGAACGACGCTGCCGGACCGACGGTTGCCCCCGCAATCAGTTCTCCGGGAATCGAAATGAGGACGCCTTGTATGTCCTTACCGTCGGTTGTCTGCACGAAAAACCCCAGAAGGTTGACGATGTGGAGATTGATCACGCCCGATTTCCGGTCGAGCCCCATGAATTCGGCGGGACTGAACAGCGCGATCGGCACGATACGGGGGCTGACCCCATAGGCGCTGTCGACGATCTGCTTCTTGACCGGATCCCAGTAGGCGTAGGGATCGCGTGCGATCAGGTCTGCGACACCCTTTTTGGTATTGCCGACGTCGTGGCCGGGCAGTGTTTGCACGACATCACCGAACCCTTCAGTCTGCTGCGTGCAATTCACGATGTTGTTGCGATAGTCGTGTCCGCCATTGCTGTCCCCGAGATCGATGTCGTAGTAATCGCTCGGGACGATCGCGTCCTTGGGATTGCCGGGATGCAGGGTGATCACCGTCCCGTAATCGTTCTTGACGGTGTAGCCGGTGCCGCCGAGACCCGTCTCCGGGTCCGGCGTCGTGTAGACGTCGGCGCCGTTGAATGTCGCCGAGGGCGGCGTCACTTCACTCCACTTGTCCGGCACCATCCACGGCCGCAGACAGTTGGTGGCGTTCGCGCCGCCGGCTTCAGCGGTTGCCGTCGCACGAGTGTCCTGCGACGTCACGCCGACGAGATTGCCGAACCAGGTCGGCAGGGCATTGCCGTGTGCGAGATCACGATAGACGTCGACACGAATACACGCGGGAGCAGCCGTGCCATCCGGGCAATCGACGAACGTGATGTCGTCGGTCACATTGATCGCCGGCAGCTTGTCGACGACCAGGTTGGCACGCGCGGTCGTCCAAGCCGACAACTTCGCCGGGCCGGTGTCCGACGTATCGGTCGCGCTGTCATACGCCAGGGCAATGGCGCCGGCGATTGCACCGGCGTCCGCGGAATTCTGCGACTGGCCTCGGCCGACCCAATACATGCCGCGGTCGACCGTGAACGCGCTGAGCGCCACGAGCATCAGCAGCGCGACCGCCACGTGCACCAGAATGGCGCCGCGCTCTGATCCGGATCGATGAAGAACCGTCTGCATCTTGGTACTCAGTCCTGTTGCGGCTTGGCCGAGGTCTTGGGTTTATGTGCCGGGGCATCGACCGGGCCGCCGCCGCCCGACAGTTCCTGGCCGATGCCATCGGTGGCCGGCAGGAACTTCTTGAGCTGATTCGGCAGCGGCGGCACTTCGTCGGGGTTCAACGGCCGGACGAGCCGCGGCGTGATCAGGACCATCAGCTCCGTGCGTTCGGCACGTTCGGCCTTGCTCTTGAACATGGCGCCGATGATCGGCAAGCTGCTCAGGATCGGGACCGCCGACGTGTCGTCCTGCGACAAGTTGTTCAGCAAGCCGGCGATGGCGAACGACTGGCCGTCGCGCAGTTCGACGTCGGTGTCGGCGCGACGGGTGATCAGCGACGGAATCCGGAATCCCGACAGGGTGATGCCGTTGGCAAAGTCCAGCGAGCTGACTTCCGGCCGAACCTTCAGCCGGATCATGTCGCCGGCGATCGTCGGCGTGAAATTCAGCTTGATGCCGAATTCCTTGAACATCACGCTGACCGCGTTGCTGAGGCCCTGCACCACCGGCACCGGGAATTCCCCGCCGGCCAGGAAGCTGGCTGACTGGCCGTTGTAGGCGATCAGGTTCGGTTCCGCGAGGCTCTGCAGGTATCCCTTCGACTGCAGTGCGCGGATCATGACGCCGAGATCCAGCTTCTGGCTGAACAGAAAAATATTCAGGAAATCGCTGAACGTGAACTGTCCGGATGCACTGGTGACGTCGCTGCCGAAACTCGAGCTCTCCTTGGTGTATTCGATCTTGTCGAAGCCGGGCGCTGCGAACTGTTGCGTGGTCACGCGGCCGATGGTGTTGCCCACGCCGGTCGGACTGGTGAACCACGAGGCGCCCAGTTCCTTCAGCGCGCGGCGATTCACTTCCGCGAACCGTACCTGGAGCAGCACCTGCTGGCTCTCGGAGCCACCGGGCAGCTGCAGCATGTTGATGACCTTCAATTTCGAAGAGCTCGCCTGTGCGACTTCTGCGGCGCGCAGCATCACCTGGTTGCTCGAGACGCTGCCCGACAGAACGATCGCTTCGTCGCTGATGCCGACCTGAATCCCTTCGCCGGGAAACAGCGCCTGCAGCTGCTGCTGCAGTGTCGTGACGGCCGGTTCGATGATCAGGTCGTACTGCGCGCGCCGACTCGAGCCCCAGACGATCAGGCTGATCGTGCCGGCGGTTTTGCCGTCAATCAGGATTTCACGCGGCTGAACGACCGTCGCGTCGCCGATCGCCGGATTGGTCACAGCAATCCGCAGAACGTCGAATTCGGTCGTCAGAATGGTCGACCGGCCGGCGGTCAGGTGAATCGCATCGTAGCCACCAGGCTTGTCCGCGGTCTGCGCTCCCACGCCGGTGGTAATCGTGCACAACAGTGCTGCGAGAAACGCCGACGCTCCACGCCGAAGGTAAGAATTGCCGTTACGCATTACCGAACCGTCTCCTCACTGCGCTTCGAGGCGCGAATCGCTTCGACCTTGTAAATCATCGGCGTCGGCATGGTCGGCGCCACCGCAGGTGGCGGGACCGCGACGACGGTCTTTCGCGTCGCAGTGGTCTTGACAACCACCGGCGCCGGGATTCCTCCCGACATCAATTCACCCATCCGCACGCCGGTCGTCCGCGCCGGCTCGCCGTCGAGCGGGTTGCGCAGCGCCAGCACAATCGAACCTTCGGTCGCAGCCAGCGCGATCCGTTCCGCGTCGAGCGGCGTCACTGCCAGCGTGACGACCGTCGACCGAATCGGCTTGGGGTCTTTGCGCGATTCGTCCTGGTCGTACTTCGTGCCGGCGGTGAGCACTTGAACGTTGCTGACCACGATTCGCGACATCGGGTTGTTGTTTTCGCGCACCATCGCCAGCACGTCGACGCGCGTTCCCGGCACGGTGAATCCGGCCACACCGATCACTTCGTTGACCTTCACGGAAATCGCGCGCATGCCGGCGGGAATCGTCGGCGGCAGTCCGGCGCCGGCGTCGATCGGCGCCAGCTTGTTTTCGGAGATCGGTTCGTTCATCTGAACCGGCACGACGATTCCGCGATTGACCACCTTGTCGACGTTGTCGAACCCGTTGGTCAGCGGATCACTGGATGGCCACGGCACCAGCTTGACGTCCTCCTTCGTCACCATCGCGCCAAGCGCGAGATCGTGACTGGCGACCACGGCGGAATAGTGCGCGACCGGTACTTCACGGACCGGAATCCGCTTGATCGCACGGTAGACGCCGAAGCTTGCGGCAGATGCCAGGCCAATGGCGATCGCCACGACGACAAACGTTCGAGTATTACGACTCATAACTGCTCCTCTTATGGCGCCGCAGCGCCTTCGCGTCGCATGGTGGCGGATGCCGCCAGGGTGATATTGGCTAACGATTTGCCGCCCACCAGAACGGCTGCAGGCCCGAGAAACACGAACTGGTGGGGGTACTGCACAGCGACCTTGACCACTTGAATCGACGGTCCGCCGGCGACGATCTCGACAGTGCTGAAGGTTACCTTCGGGGCCGGTGCCGCCGCAGTCAGGCCGGATGCCTTCAAATAGGCGTTCACCCGGTTCTGAATGTCCGTCTCGGTGAAATCGGCCAGCACACCGACCCGGGCTCCTTCGCGCGCGGCGTTGGTCACGACCTCGTATCGCTGAAACACGATGCCGAGATCGATGATGCCGGCGGTGACCAGCAGCAGAATGGGCAGCGCGATCGCCAGCTCGATCAACTCGGCGCCGCTATCGGCCACCCAGAATCGCCGGATGATTTTCGTTATCGAAGCCATACAGTCACCAGCAGACCAGCAAGGACAGGGACGGCGTAGGCGAGGCGAGGCGTGTCCTTCTGGTCGAGGCTCACGCTTTCCACCGGCTGCACGCCAAAGCTCAGCCAGAACGTCCCGAGAAATTTGAGATTGCGAAGTGCCTGACGCAGATACCGCGCGCGCACCGCCACGACGATGCCGAACACGCCGCCGGCCAGCATCGAATACAACCCGACGGAGAGCACCGCGGCGGGGCCGAGCCAGGCGCCGAGCGCGCCGAGCAGCTTCACATCGCCGCCACCGAGACCTCTCAGTGCAAAGAATGGAAAAAACAGCGCAACGCCGAGTCCCCAGCCGGCCGCCGTTGTCATCAGACCGGCAGGACCGCCAGTGATCGCGTGGAACAGCGCCGCGGCGACTGCCGCGCCGAACGTCAGCGCATTCGGAATACGCCGCGTCCGAAGGTCAAAAACGCTCGCCAGCGTCGCAACGACGATGGCGATGCCGACGGAGACGATCGGGGCCTGGGTCATTTCTTGAGCTCCGGATCCCACAACTGGTTGGTCGTCGTCGTCAGCGTGTTGTAGGTGAGGTTGATCGATCCGCCCCACAAGCTGAACGCAACCAGCGCGCAAAGGCCGATGGCGGCCGTGAGCAGGGCGTATTCGATGATGTCCTGCCCGTCGTCGTCGGCGATGAATTGCATGATTTGAAGCATTTAAATGACTCGATCTCGAAATCAGATAATCAGCGGCGAACCTTCGCACCGGATGGATGCGATCCATCCGGTGCGAGTGCTCCGCGCGTTACTTGAGCGCGTTCTGTCCCCACTTGTCGACAGTCGTGCTGATGTTGGTGTACCAGGTGTTCAACGACGTTCCCGCCGCTGACGCACCGACGAACACCACCAGCGCGATGACCGTGGCCAACAGCGCGTACTCGATGAGGTCCTGACCCTCATCTTCACGAACGAAACGAACCATCAGACCTTTCATCTCACTCCTCCGAATCCGACGAACGGTTAACGAATGGCGCGGTTGCCGACGGCGCCTGAAGCAGCTGAGAGCCATTGGCATCTCGTCATCCCATCATTGGGACGTTGCTCGGTCGTCGGCGTTGCCACGCTTGCACGGCAAACAATTGCGTTCAGTCGCGTCGGCCGTGCGGCGGCGCGACCAATCTCAAATCTGTCAACGCTGCGGCTTCGTCCACACCCAGCCGGCCAGGCGATTCAGCTCGCGCCGCATCAGGTAACGCAGCGTTCCTGCGTAGGGCGGCATCGTCGAGAGAAACTCGGTCCCGATGTGATACACACTGCCGGCGCCGGACAGTACCTGACACCGGACGATACGAACGGTGTCGTCGAACTCGCGGCCACCGAAGGTGATTCGCAACCGCGCGATCGCACCGACCGCAATCGGCGCGTCGGTCTCGAGCAGGCAGCCGCTGCCGCTGCAGTTGAGAACTCGCACGCGCATCTCCTTGGTCAACGATGCGAGCTCTTCGTCGTCAGGTTGTTCGAAGCCGTAAATCATCGAATCCTCAATGAGTCCGTGCATCCGGCTGCTGGCCGGTGTCGCTGGCGACGCTCGATCGCAGACGCAAGCGGTGTCGCACCGTTCCGTTTACGACCGCCGGGTGACTGTCGATCACCGATACTTCGATGGTGATCAGCGTTCCGTGAACTACTCGTTCGAGTGTCAGTAGTTCACCGGTCGTTCCCGGCTCGTCGCTGACGACGAGCATTTCGTTTTCGGCATGGCGCCAAACCGCAACGTCGCGCGCGACTTTCAATCTGCCGCCGACGTTCGCGATGCCACACCGGGAATACCTTCGTCGACCTGACATTCGCACCTCGAAACGCTGGTCGCCGTGGAATCGCGCCAACCGCGTCGTCAAACTTCGTCCACTCTCATCGCAACGCCGATGCCGAATCGAAGCGCGCCATCAAGCGGCGGTTTTGCTGGCGTTTGTGGCAAAGAACGAAATTGGTCTCAGACGAGAAGGGCGCGATCGCGGGTTTAGTTTCTAGTGGGTACAAGAAAACCGCCGCGGACCGCGAGCTCAGCGCACGTGATGCGGAAGGATCGACAGTAATAAGGAGTGACTGCTCGAACGGCGTGAAGGGCGCATCACCAGGCGACGACCGATCGCCGCGAACTGCGTGATATCTAGCCGCCGCGCGTTGTTAATCTGGCCGGCTCCAGATTCCTCTTAGCAACGCCGATCGAGCGTTCCGACGCGGTTCATGCTAACCGGCTGATTTCACCCCAGTTGTGTCGTGGGATGCTCTCGACGTTGCCGCGGACCGTGAATTGCTCAAACGTCGGCAGGATCAAAACGTGGCAACAGTTCCGTATTTCATTTTTAGTCCGAGCACGCTTCTCAGCCTGAGTGGCATTTTGCGCGGCCCCGATCCGACGCGGCCGACGCCGGCGGAAGACTGGCGTGAGGCTAAAGTCGATGTCGTCATTCCCGCACTGAATGAGGCCGACAACATCATCCTCTGCCTGGCGTCGGTGCTGCGGCAGACGATGAGACCGCGACAGATCATCCTGATCGACGATGGCAGCCGTGATGGCACCGTCGAACGGGCCACTGCGTTCTGCGCCCAGCAGGGCGTGGAGATTCGCGCGATCCAGCGGCGCACGCCGATCGGCAAGACGCCGACGATCAAACGGCAGGCCCGCGAGCTGGACTCCGACGTCGAATTCATCCTCGACGCCGACACGGTCCTCGAATCCGACAACTACATCGAACGGACCGTCCAGGAGCTGTATCAGGCGGTCGGTATCGCCAGCGCGTTCGGCACGGTGCTGCCGCAGCGAAAGAAGGATCGGACTCGCGCTCGAGAATCGCATGCGGTTCAGACGTTTCTCAAGCGGCATGGCGAGGTTCATCCCAACGTCGGCGGTGCGGCCTGGCTGCACGACCTGGCGCGAGGGGTCACGAACCTCTATCGCGAAGTGCTGTATCTCTACCTTCAGCGGTTCATCTACCGCGGCCAGGTCGTGTTCTTCGGAACGACCAGCAATCCGGTCGGCTGTGCGGTCGCTTACCGCCGCAAGTACGTCCGTGCGCTGTTCGATTACATCGGACCGATTCTCGGCGACGACCTGACGAATTCCGAGGATATCTTCATCGGCTTTGCGATGGTCAACGAAGGCTATCGCAACATTCAGCTCACCGACGTCTATGCGCGGACGGTGGAACCCGAAGTACAGCGGCTGCCGCGACAAATTTATCTGTGGTCCTCGGCGTTTCTGCAGTCGTGCTACTACTTCGACCCATTGCTGCGCAGCCCGTTCAAGGCGTTGAAACGATGGCGCGCCCGCAGGCAGCCGCGCGATATCCAGCCCGGCACGCGCCGACCTGTTCCGCAGACGCCGGCGTATGCCGGTGCGCAGATCACCTCGCTCGCCACCGCCGGCGCCGGGTTGCGGGGACTCCAATTCGAACGGCCGATGCGAATGACCGCGCTCGGTGGACCAGGCCTGCGGCTGCAGCCAGCCGGCGCCGGCGGCGGGTCGGTTTCGATGTCGGGCGATCGCCGCACCATCCGCGAGCCGTATCGCCAGGCGTTCGGTCGCGCGCGGACCGCCACACACGGCCGACCGGCAGGCTGGATTCTGGCGATGTCGGCGGTTGAAAAGGTGTTCTTTCCGGCGTCGCTGTTGATGATGGCGATTCTCCGCTGGTGGGAACCGCTGGCCGTGACCATCATCGCCGAAACCGCGGTGAGCGCGTTTGCATTCAGTCTCGTGATGAAGCGACGTCGGCTCGAGTTCATCGTCAAAACGATTCTCGTGACGCCGATTCGCTACGCTCTGCTCGTCTTCGAACTCGTCACCATCGGCCGCTTTGCGACCGACCTCTGGCTTACAGGAAACAGGAAATGGCGCAAATAACCCGACGTCTCCTGACGCTTGCGATCGCCTTCTCGGTCCTGGCCTCTTCGACGGCTTGGGCGCAGTCTCCGGATGCTGCACTGGCCGCCGAGGCCGAGAGCCGCTGGGACGATGCGATTCGGCTGCATACGGTGGCGATCGAGGCCGATCCAGGCCGCGCGGATCTCTGGGTTCGCATCAGCGACATCGAAGCGCGACGTGGAAATCTGCCAGCCTGCATCGCAGCGCTTCAGCGCGCAGCCGCCGCCGCACCCGGAACATCGTCGGTTTATGCCCGGCTCTCCCAGGCCTACTCGATGTCGGGACATCCGACCGCGGCGCTCGAGGCCATTGAAGGCGCGCTGCTGCTGGAACCGAAGTCGAGCGAGTACTTGCATGCGCGGGCCGTATTGTCAGCGTGGCTCGGTGACTACGGCCGCGCGCGAAACAGCTACCGGCGCCTGGCTGAACTCCAGCCGGCTGATCCCGACAACGCGCTGGCGTATGCGCGCGTGAGTGCATGGGGCGGCGATACCAACCAGGCGGTGACTGAGTACGAGCGCTACCTGAAAACCCATCCTGAAAACCGCGACGCTTGGATCGAGCTCGCCAAAACTGAATCGTGGCGCGGCAACTACGGTGCTGCCCTTAGTGCGTTGAAGGCCTACAAGACGCAGTTCGGCGAAACGACGGCCTACGCGCAAACCTACGCCGCCGTCATGACCGGCAGCGGCCATCCTTCACGGGCGGTAGAGGTCGTCACTCCCCTGCTCGCACAGACCCCAGACGATCTTCAGCTGAACCTGACGCACACGATCGCGCTGGCCATGCAGCACCGTTCGCGTGAAGCCTACTCGTCACTCGAGACGGTGCGGCGCCTCGCACCGGCAAGCCGCGACGCGCAGGATGCGGAGCGTGTCGTTCGTACTCTGCTGGCATCGACGGTCGAACCGGCTTTCACGGCGTATTCCGATTCGGACCGACTCCAGATTCAGCGCTTTGCGCCGCGCGGCACGGTGGCGCTTGCGAGCGGCACTCAAATCTCCGCCGGCTACGATCGAACGAGACTGTCGGCCAGCAAGGGCACCGGCCTCGACTCGCTCGATGGTTCGGATTCGGCCGATTACCAACAGGCCTGGGTCGGAGGCGCGCAGAAGCTTGGCGCGTTGACGCTGGATGGGCAGGCCGGATACGCGAAGCCTGGTGCACGGGAGCTGGTGACCTACAGCGTCGGCATCAGCGCGCGCGCCAGCGATAGTCTTCAGCTTTCGCTTCAGCGCAGTTCCGGTGCCGTGGTCATTTCGCCGCGAACGGTAAGCATCGGGCTGACGCAGATCGCCCATCAGCTACAAGTGCAGTGGACACCAACGCTGCCAATAGTTCTGGCGCTCAGCGCACAGGTGCAGGACTTCTCGGACGGGAACCGGCGCGTCGAGTGGACAGTCGCGCCGAGGTTCAGCATCGCGCGGACGGCGGTATTCAACATCGATCTCGGTGTGTCGGCCTACCGCCTGGAGACCGAACAGGACCTTGCGCACGGCTATTACGACCCCAAGCGCTATGAGCAATTCGGCTTGACGGCGTTTCCCTATTTCAAATTCACCGAGAACGTGGGGCTGGCGATGTCGGCGACGGTCGGGCCGCAGCGCGACTCCAATTCGCCGTCCTTTCATTTTGGCGGGACGATCAGCGGTGAGGCAACCTTCGGCGTCTACCAACCGTGGGCCCTCAAAGTCAACGGCAGCGGATCCATGAATCGACGACTCGAGAGCGGTGCGTTCCGCGGCGCCGGCGGCGGCATCGCTCTGGTGCGGCGCTTTTAACCTTCTTTCAGGAGAGATCATGCGGGCACTCATCACCGGCGGTGCGGGTTTCATCGGGTCGCACCTCGCCGAAACGCTTCTCGCGCAGGGTCACCATGTGGCGATTGTGGACGACCTGTCGACTGGCAGTATCGAGAACATCGCGCACCTGGTCGGTCACGAACGTTTCTCCTGCACGGTCGACTCGGTCACCAACGACGCCGCGATGAGTCGCGCGATCGGATCGGCGGATGTCGTCTTTCATCTCGCCGCCGCCGTCGGTGTCAGGCTGGTCTGCGACCGCCCGGTCCATACGATCGAGACGAACGTGCATGGGACGGAAACGGTATTGCGGCACGCCAGTCGCCAGCGCAAGCTGGTGCTAATCGCCTCGACCTCCGAAGTTTACGGCAAGGGAACCGCCCTGCCGTTCCGCGAAGACGCGGATCTGGTGCTTGGGCCGCCATCAAAAACACGCTGGGGCTACGCAACCAGCAAATTGCTCGACGAGTTTCTCGCGCTTGGATACTGGAAGGAGCGGCAGTCTCCGGTGATTGTCGTCCGCTTTTTCAACACCGTCGGGCCGCGTCAGAGCAGCCGCTACGGGATGGTCCTGCCGAGTTTCGTCAAGAAGGCACTCGAAGGCGCGCCGATCACTGTCCACGGCGACGGCACGCAGACCCGCAGCTTCACCTGGGTTGGCGACGTCGTTTCCGCGATGCTGAAACTGATCAACGAACCGAAGGCGATCGGTGAAGTGTTCAACATCGGCAACGGTGCCGAAATCAGCATTCGCGATCTGGCGTACAAGGTGAAGGCGCTGACCGACAGCTCGTCACCGATTGCGTTCGTCCCTTACTCCGCGGTTTTTGACGACAGCTTCGAGGACATGGCCCGCCGCGTTCCCGACATCGGCAAAATCCGCCGCGTCGTCGGATACTCGCCGACCGTTCATCTCGACGAGATCATCGAGAAAGTGGTCGCGTATTGGCAGGTCGAGCGCGCCGCGCAAGCTGCGGCGCCGCCGCGGCACGCCTCACCGGCAGTCCGTTCCGTTGGCAACTCGGCAAAACTGATTCCGCACACTCCCGCCTTGAGCCTTCCCTGAAAGTCCCAGAACACTAGTTACCGCCTCGGTACACCGACCGCCGCGCCATCTCCGGCGCGGCGGTCGTTTCCACCTTCCAGCACGCTTTTTTCGCCCAGACTATACGCGCTTCGATTTCCAGCTTCCGGTCGTGAACAGTGCCGCGCTGATCAGCGACATCACCGAAAACGCGATCGCCACGCCCCAGAATGCCCCCGCCGGACCGAGACCAAAGATCCGCCCCAACACGTAGGCGAGCGGGATTTCGCCGAGCCACAAGCAGCCGATGTTGATCCAGGTGGGGGTTACGGTATCGCCCGCGCCGTTGAACGCCTGCGTGAGGACGTAGCCGTAGGCATAGAACGGGAAGCCGGCGCTGATGATTCGCAGCCCGGTGGTTGCCACCGGCGCAACTCCCGGATCGTGCGTGAAGATCGACACGATCGCCGGTGCAAAAACCACGAATAGCGTACCGAGAACCGCGAGGAACACCATGTTGAAGTTCGCCGCGCGCCACACCGACTCTTCGGCACGCTCCGGTTTGCCGGCGCCGAGATTCTGTCCGACGAGTGTCGCGGCGGCGTTGGAGAGTCCCCACGACGGTAGCAGCGCGAAGATCACGACACGGATGGCGATCGTGCAACTCGCCAACGCGGCGCTGCCAAAACCAGCGACAATCCGCACAACGCCAACCCAGCTGCTGGTTGCGACCAGAATCTGAAACACCGCACTACCCGACAGCCGCAGCATCGCCAGCAGCACCGCCGGATCGACACGAATGTGCTTCGGCCTGATCGCGACGCGACCGCCTCCCCGAGACAACACCAACAGTTGCACCACCACGCCAATACCGCGGCCGGTCGTTGTGGCGACCGCCGCGCCGGTGACGCCAAGCGCCGGGAACGGGCCGAGGCCGAAGATGAAGCAGGGGTCGAGAATGATGTTCAGGCCGCTCGCAATCCACAGGACGCGCATCGCCACGGCCGCATCGCCAGCGCCCCGGAAGACCGCGTTGATCAGAAACAGCAACACGATGACGATGTTGCCGCCGAGCATGATTCGAGTGAACGCCGCGTGCTGCAGGACGTCGTCTGATGCGCCCATCAACGACAGCAGCGAACCACCGAACACAATTCCAACCAGCGCAATCGGCGCCGAGGTCAGAATTCCAAGGATCACCGCCTGCACCGCGGCGCGCGCCGCGCCATCGTGGTCGCGTTCGCCGATTCGCCGTGCGACCGTCGCCATCGCGCCGACACTGAGCCCGATCGCGACGGCATAGACGATGGTGATCATCGACTCGGTCAGACCGACGGTCGCGATTGCGTCGGGCCCGAGCCGCGACACGAAAAACACGTCGACGACCGCGAACAACGACTCGAGCACCAGCTCGAGGACCATCGGTACCGCGAGCAGCAGAATCGCGCGGCCGATCGGACCTTCGGTGTATTCGCCGCGATGCGATCCTTGAAGCGCTTCCCTGATCGTCGTCCAGAAGGGTGTTCCCGGTTCGCGAGGCTGGTCGGACACTAAAGACACGTGTCCTATCAGGGCTTGTAGGCGATGGCGTCGATCTCGACCAGCAATCCCTCGCCTGGCAAGCCGGCGGCCTGGATGGTCGTTCGTGCCGGCCGGTGCTCACCGAACATCCGCACGTACACCTTGTTCATGTTCTGGAACTCGTTCATGTCGATCAGGAACACGCCGCAACGCAAGACATGTTGCAGGCCGGACCCGCCCGCCTCGAGAATCGCCTGGACGTTCTTCAAGCACTGCTCGGTCTGCTGTTCGACCGTCGCACCGGCCAGTTTGCCGGTCGCCGGATCGATGGCACCCTGACCGGAGACAAAAATCAGACGCTCGAATCCCATACCGGGCGAGTACGGGCCGACCGGTTTGGGAAGGTTGTTCGCATGAATTGGCTTGTGCACGTCGAGCTCCTCGTCTAACCCCGTTCAACTGGCCGGCGTTCGTCAGAACACCATTCGCTCCACGAGCCGGCGTAGAGCTTCGCGCCTTTTAATCCGGCATGTTCCATCGCCAGCAGATTGTGACATGCGGTCACGCCGGACCCGCAGTAGCAGACGACATCGCGTGGCGGTGCATCGCCGAGGACGCCGCCGAGTTGCGCCCGCAGCTGCTCGGGCGTTCGAAAGGTTCCGTTCGCGTCGAGATTCTGCTGAAAGAAATAATTCGACGCGCCTGGAATGTGTCCCGCGACCTTGTCGAGCGGTTCGCTCTCGCCGCGAAAGCGCTGCGGCGCGCGCGCGTCGAGCAGCGTGGCTGGCGCCGACGTCGAGCCGATCAGCGCAGCCAATGTCCCGGCGTCCACGATCATCTCGCGGCGAGGTGATCCACTGAACGCGGACGGAGAACGCGATTCGCCGCCGCCGCCGGTTTCGCGACCCTCCGCAATCCATTTCGCAAATCCGCCATCGAGCACTGCAACGGCGTCGTGACCCATGTAACGCAGCATCCACCACAGGCGGCTCGCGTACATCCCATTGTCCTGGTCGTAGACGACCACCTGCGTGCCGGTAGTGATGCCGAGTCGCGAGAACGTCGACGCCAGCGCGACAGCGTCCGGTAGTGGATGGCGTCCATTCGTTCCGGTCTTGGCGGCCGACAGGTCGCGATCGAGATCGGCGTATACGGCTCCGGGGATGTGCGCCGCCGCATACTCGCGTTGACCCCACGTCACGTCATCAAGCTTGAAGCGACAATCGACGACGACCCAGGCGTCATCGCCAAGATGCAGGCTCAGCGTTGCAGAGGAGATCAAGGTCGTGAAGGCCATCCGCGTACGATACCATTGAGGGCTGGCTTCCCCCGCCAACCATCCGGTTTCCCGCGACGTCTAACTGAAAAGCTTTTGCGATGTTTCTGCTCACGCTCGCGCTAGGTCTGTTTGCCGCGGGCGCGCCGGTTGCCCGGGTCGATGCCGTTCCGATAGCGCCAGGCGCGACCCGCATCACCGGCGAACTCACCGACGAAACCTGGCAGCGGGTGACGCCGATTGACCGTTTCGTGCAGCGCGAGCCGCAGGAAGGCGGCGAACCGAGCCAGAAGACTGAATTCCGCGTCGCCTACGATGCCGCGACGCTCTACGTGCAAGTCCGCGCATTCGACCGGGAATCCGACAAAATCAAAACCTATCTCACACGCCGCGACGGCGATTCGCCGTCCGATTGGATCCGTGTGCTGATCGACTCGTACCACGATCGACGGACCGCGTACGAGTTTGCCGTGAATCCGTCCGGCGTGAAACAGGATCGCTACTGGTTCAACGACAACAACCGCGACGATGGCTGGGACGCTGTCTGGGATGTCAAGGTCGCGCGCGATGCCACCGGCTGGGTCGCGGAGTTTCACATTCCCTTCTCGCAGCTTCGCTTCACACCGGGCGAACCCAACACCTTCGGATTCGCGGTGTCGCGCCAGATCGGCCGCCTGAACGAAACGTCCACCTGGCCGCTATTACCGCGTAGCGCGACCGGCTACGTGTCGTCGTTCGGCGAGCTTGGCGGCCTCGGCCTCGCACGGTCGCCGAAACGGCTCGAGGTGTTGCCCTACGCAGTGGCCAACGTCGCGCGGCAGCATACCGGCGGTAATCCGCTGCAAAAGGCCTCGGATCCGGGCGCTGCATTCGGCGTGGATCTGAAGTACGCGCTGACGCCGGGCCTGACGCTGACCACCACCATCAATCCGGACTTCGGGCAGGTGGAGGCCGACCCGGCAGTGGTCAACCTCAGCGCCTTCGAAACATTCTTTTCCGAACGGCGCCCATTTTTTGTCGAAGGCTCCGGGATGTTCCGCTTCGATTCGGACTGCATGGACGGCCCTTGCCAGATGTTTTATTCGCGGCGGGTCGGCCGTGCGCCGCAAGCCGCCAGCGAGCTGCCGAGCGGCGACAACGTCTATACCGAATCGCCGGCGCAAACCTCGATCCTCGGCGCCGGCAAATTGACCGGACGGGTCGGCGGCTACTCGGTCGGCGTGATGACGGCGCTGACGCAGCAAGAGTACGGCACGGTTCTCGATGCGTCAGGTCTCTACAAGAAGGCGGTCGAGCCGGTAACCGCTTACACCCTTGCCCGGCTGCGCCGCGAATTCGCGAATCAGTCGGCGTTTGGATTGATCACGACCGCCACCAATCGCGGCGCCAACGAAGTGACGTCGATCTTGCCCGACAGTGCGTACACCGGTGGCTTCGATTGGGACTTGCGCATCCGGAAGAACTACTCGCTCACCGGCTTTCTGTCGGCGAGCACCGTCCGCGGCAGTGCCGAGGCGATCGACCTCGTTCAACAGAACAGCCGGCATTATTTTCAGCGTCCCGACGCGACCTCCTTCGACCTGATTCCTGGCGCGACGTCGCTGAACGGCGCCGGTTCGCGCATCCGCTTCAGTCAGATCGGCGGCAAGCGCACGCGGTTCAATACCGAGTTCGGTTTCAAGTCGCCCGGCCTCGATCTCAATGACATCGGCTTCCTGCGGCGTGCCGACGAGCGATGGACCGCGAACTGGTTCCAGTTCCGCAACGAACAGCCGGGCAAACATCTGCGGAGCCGCTATATCAATTTCAACTACTTCTCAACCTGGAACTACGACGGCGACCGGTTGTTCAGCGGCGGCAACGTCAACTTTTCGTTCAATTTCATCAACAACTGGTCGGCGGGCGGCGGCATCGGCGCGCAGCCCTACGGGTTCGACGATCGCAGTACCCGTGGCGGGCCCGGCGCGGTCAGCGAAAGCTCGAAGAACTTCTGGGCGTGGCTGAATTCGGATCAGCGCCAGCTGGTGTCGTTGAGCACGTTCAACGGCATGGGCAGCAACGGCGAAGCCGGCTGGTGGGGCGACTACGAAATGGAGGTCACGATCCGGCCGATGTCGGCGTTGACGGTGTCGAGTGGCTTGCGCGTCAACCGTTCGGTGAATGCAGCGCAGTGGCTCGAAAATATCGTCGACGACCAGGCGATCGAACACTACACGTTCGGTCGGATCGATCAAACGACCGTCGCGTTGACCGAGCGGTTCAACTACACGGTGTCGCCGAACCTGTCCGTGCAGCTCTACGCCGAGCCATTCGTGTCGGCGGGCGGTTACAACCACTTCGTCGAGCTCGCCGACCCGCGCAATCGGAACTTCGATGAACGCTACTCGCCGTACAACTACACCAGCAACCCCGATTTCAACGTGAAGTCGTTCCGCACCACCAACGTGGTGCGCTGGGAATACCGGCCTGGATCGACGTTGTTCGTCGTCTGGCAGCAGGCGCGCGAGAACGATGACGTCCCGGGCGGGTTCCGGCTTGGCCGCGACATGCGCGGCATCTTCGGCGTCGCTCCACGAAACGTGTTTCTCGTCAAGCTGGCGTACTGGCTGAATTATTAGATAATCGACAGATGCCCCGTCCGCGTTCATCGATCGCTGTCTTCGCCGTTCTCGTCTCGCTCGCCGCCGCCGGATGCACTGACAATCCGACGTCGCCAACCGTCTCGGCGCCGTTCAGCCAGACGGATCTGCGCGCAGGGACCGGCACCGAGGCGGCCGTCGGCGGTTTGCTGACCGTGAATTACACCGGTTGGCTTTACGATCTCAGTAAGACCGACCAGAAAGGCCTCGTCTTCGACACGTCCCTTGGCAAGGCCCCCTTTACCTTCACACTCGGCTCCGGGCAGGTGATTAGAGGTTGGGAAGTCGGGGTTCCGGGCATGAGAGTCGGCGGGGTCCGCCGTCTCGTGATCCCTCCGTCGATGGCCTACGGCGATCAACGTGCAGGGGCGATCCCACCGAATACATCGCTGGTGTTCGAGATCGAACTGCTGTCGGCTGTGTATTAGGCTACTTTTTGCCGCCCCGCCGTTCCGCTGGGGTCGGTCCCGTTTCTACTTCCCGAGCCGGGCGCGGATTCCCGCAATGACGAACGTGCTTCGTTCGTCGATCGTGGAGGCGCCGGCATTGGCCGACGAGCCTTTCAGGATCACCTCGGTGAGTTCGGCGTAGACGGCAAGCCAATTGCGCACCCACAGGTCGTAGCCGCCCCCGGCGATCCAGCCCCAACCGCGGGTCTTTTGTCCAAATCCTTGCGTGCCGCCCTTGATGACCGTGGACACGCCGTCGACGGTGATCGTCTGGTCGTTGACGGTTTGGGTGGTCGAATCGGTCGCCTCGTGATGGTTCCAGCCGCCCAGCCCGTAGACGCGCCCATGGCCAACCGGAACGCCCGCCTTGCCTCCGATGGTCAGTATGCGCATGGTCCGAGTGGTGGAGAAGGTAAACGTATCGTCGCCGCCCGACGCCGAAATATTATTGGGACGGAGATAGCCGACTTGCGCGGCGAAATGCGGCGTTATCCAGAATTCAGCGCCGAGATGGTATCCAAATCCCGCGCTGCTCAAGCATCCGGACACGTTGCCGCAATAGTTCGAAACGCCCTCGGAGAAAATCGTCAGCCCGCCGCCGCCATCCAGCACCAGGCCCTTGCCGGCATTGCCCCACAACCGGTCGGCGCGCGATTCGCCATGCTGCAACCAGGAACGTGGCGGCGGACCCTGCGCCACAAACACCGACGCGTCGGCGCCGTTCACCTCAATCACGAACGTCGTGATCGAGCGCATTACGTAGACGCCCCACATGTCCTTGCGGGTGCAACCGACGTCGGCGCTGGTCGCTAGCTGTCCCGGCTCGTTGATTAGGACCTTTACCGCGTTGCCGCAGACGTCGACGTGGATCTGCACGTCGGTTTCGCGGCCGAGCGGCGGCACCACCAGCGTCGCGTCGCCATAGCCATCGGCTGTCGCAGTCACCGCGGCTCCGCCGTTCAGCGTGAGTTCGATGGAAGAGCCGGGAGGAGCGCTGCGAACCATTGCGGTTTGCCCGTGCGCTGCGCGCGCACCGCAAACCAGTATCAGGACCGTTGCCAGCTTCAGCCGGCACTGCAAAGACATCGTCGCTCGATTATGGTTCAGGGTCGGATTGGGATGCTACTGCCGGTACACCGTTCCGGCTTTCATCACGAACTTGACGCGGCGCAACGCGCTGATGTCGCGGGTCGGGTCGCCGTCAAAGGCCGCGAGATCGGCGTACAGTCCTTGCTTGACCAACCCGATTTGATTGTCCATCCGTAAGACGCGGGCGGCCACCGAGGTGGCGCTTTTGATCGCGTCGACGATCGGCATCCCGTACACGACCATCGCCTCGATTTCCCGCGCGCTCTCGCCATGGGGAAAGGTACCGACATCGCTGCCGTTGATGATCGTGACGCCGGCATCGAGCGCCGCTTTGAAGCTGGCGCGCTTGCGCTGTGCGGCCGGCGAATTCGGGTTGGCGGGCGGCCACGGTCCGGCGCCGGCGGTAATCGTCGGGCACAGCGCGACGTGATGTTCCACCATCAGCTTGAACACTTCGGCGGTTCCCTCGCCGCCGTGCTCGATGGTTGCGACGTCAGCCAGCGCGGCACGCCGCATCCCCTCGGCGGTGTTGGCGTGCACCGCCACCGGCACACCTGCGCTGGCCGCAGTCGCGACCGCGAGCTTCATTTCATCAACTGAAAAGGTCGGATGCGATCCAGCCTGTGGTCCCCAGCGATAGTCGCCGTACAACTTGATCCAATCCGCGCCCCGTCCAATTTGATCGCGCACGACGCGCGTCAAGCTGTCGACGCCGTCCGCTTCCTCCGCGCCCTGCGGCACGTTCCACTCAGGAATGAAGCGAGGCTGGTAGCTGCCGGTGGCGACGATCGCCCGGGTTGATGCGAGCAGCCGGGGCCCCGGAATGATCCCTTCATTCACTGCCTGGCGGAGTTCCACGTCAGCGTATCCGGCACCCTCGGTGCCGAGATCACGAATCGTCGTGAACCCGGAAAGGATGGTCGTTTTGAGGTGATTGGTCGCGCGCGCGACCCGCAACGCCAGGCCTTCGCGTGATACCTGATCGGTCCAAGACGCCTCGCTGTACGAGTGCAGCAGGATGTGTGAGTGGCCTTCGATCAGTCCCGGCATCAATGTCGTTCCGGGCAGGTCGATCACTTTCGCATCCGCCACGGCAACATCGGCGCCAACGGCGTCGATGCGGTCGCCGCGCACTCGCACCGACCAACCCTCGTGCATCGTGTTGCCATCGAAGACGCGCGCCGGCTTCAGGATGGTGACCGCGGCCGGTTGGTTTTGTGCGGTGACGCCAGGCGGCAGGAGGATCGCCGCGACGAGACAGAAGACGAGCGGTCGCATCGGCGGATTATAGTTAGCTTCGATGCAATTGTCCGATCGCGACCGCGCGATGCTGGCCGGCGACCAGGGCCCTGCACCGCAGCTGGCGATGTCGATTGTTGTCCGGATGGCTGCGGTATTCGGCGCCGACGCGCTGATGGATATTTCCCAGGCCCACATCGACAGCACGATTTATCTGGGAGATGCCACGCTGGAGTTTGCGGAGCGCCTGGCGTCGCTTGGCGCGAAGGTCGCGGTGCCGACCAGCCTCAACGTCAGTGGCGTAGACGAGTGCGGCTGGCAGGATTGGGCGGTGTCGCCGGAATGGGCAGCGAAGGCCGCGCGGCAAATGCTGGCCTACGAGCGAATGGGCGCGGTACCGACCTGGACTTGCGCTCCCTACCAGACACACATGCGTCCGGTGTTCGGCCAGCAGATCGCATGGGGCGAATCGAACGCGATCGCGTTTGCCAATTCGGTGATCGGTGCGCGCACCGAGCGGTACCCCGATCTGCTCGACATCTGCTGCGCCATTACCGGCCGCGTGCCGGCGATTGGGCTGCATTTGACCGAATCGCGCGCGGGGCAAATGCTGTTGCAACTCGACGACATCAGTCCGGCGCTGCAGCAGGACGATCAGTTTTTCGCGGTGCTCGGTCACCTGGTCGGCAAACTGTCCGAAGATCTGATTCCCGTAATCGACGGCGTGATCGAAACGCCGCCGGAAGATCAGTTGAAGGCCTTCGCCGCCGCCGCGGCATCGTCCGGGCGGGTGGCGCTGTTTCACATGGTCGGTGTCACGCCGGAAGCGCCGACCCGCGACGCGGCGTTTCAGGGACGCCGGCCGCAGCGGACCGAGCGGATTACGGTCGCCGACCTGCGAGCGGCGCGCAACGAATTGACGACCGCGGATGGCCGCGAGCTCGACATGGTGATTCTCGGGAGCCCGCACTTCTCGCTGGCGGAGTTCGCAAGGCTCGCGCCGCTGGTCGCCGGCCGCCGCGCGCACCCGCGCGTCAAGTTCCTGGTGACCTCGAGTCGGCTGATGAAGGAGCGGGCGCACGAGCAAGGCGTGCTGGCGCCGATTCTCGAATTTGGCGCACAGGTGACGCTCGATACCTGCATCCTGGCGTCGCCGATGCTGCCGCCCGAGATCAAAACCTTGATGACCAATTCGGCGAAGTATGCCTACTACGCCCCGAGCCTGCTCAACACGCGCGTCACGTTCGGCAGTCTCGCCGATTGCGTCGCTTCCGCGATTGAGGGTCGCGTCGTCCGCGACGAGACGGTGTGGCAGCCCGCATAGTCTACGGACGGCCGGTGGTCGCCGGAGCGGCCGAAGGCGGCGCACTCGTTACCACTGAGCCGCTATCGTTCTGGGGCGGATTCGATTTCAAGACCGGCGAGATCATCGATCGTCATCATCCGCTGGCCGGAGTCCGCGCGGCCGGTCGAATACTGGCGGTGCCATTCAGCAAGGGATCGTCGACGACGACCGCGGTCCTGCTGGAGGCGGTGCGCGCGGGCACGGCGCCGGCGGCGATTCTCACGACCGGTGTCGATTCGTTCTTCGCGCTCGCGTCGATCGTTGCCGGCGAGATGTACGGGAAATCGTTTCCGGTGGTTGCGCTCGACGCCGCCGACTTCGCTCGGCTGAAGACCGGCGATGTGCTGATCGTCGATCCGTCCGGCGCCGTCACATTGAGCGATCGAACTTCGTGATTTCGTGGTTTCGTACAGCTGATTTGCTACGATTTGTCGACGATGAGTAACCGAGCCCAGCTGGAGAAGCTGACGGGCGTGGCCAGCTTGTTCGGCGCATTCGTCGCCGAACGGCATCCCTTTGCGCTGGACGAGGCGCTGGCGGCGTATGACGTCGCCGCCAAAGGCCGCGAGCCGAAGACCGAGGCCGAGTTCGAGGCGCTGCGCGATTCCTTCGGCCATGAGTTGAAGCGCCGCCTCGAATCGCAGACGACACCGGAAGGGCTTGCGGAAACGACGCCGCGTGTCACCGCGGCGCGGCGAATCGGGCAGGCGCACGCCGGCCTGCTCGACGATTGCGACGGCTTTCTCCGCCGGCAAGCGCTGATTGCGTCGTTGACGCGTGACGAGCGGCTCGAAATTCTGCGAGGCATGATTCTCACGCGCGCGACCGACAATCGCTTGAAGACCTTTTTTACCAGCGGCGAGATCAAATACGGCGCGACCTCCTTTCAAGGAAAGGGTTTTCGTTCACTGGGACAGGAGGCGATCTACGCGGGCGCGATCCGTCTTCGTCGTGGCAAGGCATTCAGGAACGCCGATGGGTCGTGGAACGGGGACGTCATCGGTCCGGTAATTCGCGATCTCGGCGCGACGCTCGCGATGCGGCCCGAAGCCGATACCGTGCGCATGGTCCTCAACGCGCAGATGGGAAAGGTCGGCCCGCCGCTCGAGGGCAAGGATCTGCACATCGGCGACTTTGGATGGGGCATCCTGCCGCCCGCGGCACCGCTGACCACCGCGACGCTGACCATTGCCGGCATGGCGATGGCGTTCGGCCGCGACCGCTCGGGACGGGTGGCGGTCTCGTTCATCGGTGAAGGCGGATCGTCGCTCGGCGAGTGGCACGAAGCCATCAATTTGTGCGCGGCTCGCAAGTTGCCGGCGATATTCTGCGTGGAGAACAATCAGACGGCATTGTCGACGCCGCTCGCGGATCAATCCGCGGTTCGAGTGTTCGCCGACAAGGCCGCAGGGTACGGCGTACCGGGTGTGACGGTGGACGGCACCGATCCCGAGGCGATTTTCGCGGCGTTTACCTGGGCAGCCGAACGCGCGAGAGCGGGGCTGGGGCCGACACTGATCGAAACGGTGTCGATGCGGATGTGCGGGCACGCCCATCACGACGACATGCTCTACCTGGGCAAGGACCCACAGACGTCGTGGGAGTACGCGCCACTCACCGACCACGGCTACGCCAATCCTGACTTATACGGATATTGGGCGGCGCGCGACCCGATTGGCGCCTATACCAACCATCTGATCTCGCTCGGGATCATCAACGCAGACGCCGCAACGCGGATGAAGCGAGAGGCTGAAGCCGCAGTTGAGGCAGAAGCAGGCGCAGTGATCGACGCGCCGTGGCCAGCGGCATCCGACGCGGGCGTCGGCGTGTTCGCCGACGAACCGCCGCGCGTGCACGTTGAGGTCCTCGATCCTCAAGTTCGACTTTCTGCGAACTCCGCGTCCCGGCGTCTCTCCATCGAACCGGCGCCGCCATTTGACGCGAAAGGCAAAACCTTCCTCGAAGCGGTCATGCTCGGGATTGGCGACGCGCTGCGGAATGATCCGCGGGTGTTTCTTTACGGCGAAGACGTCGGCGGTGTCTACGGCAACGCGTTTCTGCTGCTGCGTCCGCTGTTGAAAGAGTTCGGGGATCGGATCATCAACTCGCCGCTCGCCGAAGGCGCCGTGCTGGGCGTCTGCGTCGGCGCCGCTCTCGCCGGCCAGCGCCCGATTGGTGAGATGCAGTTCAACGACTTTGTCGCGACCGGCTTCAATCAATTGGTGAACAACGCTGCAAAGATCCGTTATCGGTGGGGCGGCAGCGTGCCGATGGTGGTCCGGATGCCGTGGGGTGGACTGCGTCACGCCGGCCCGTACCATTCGCAGAATACCGAGCCGTGGTTCTATCGCACCGCCGGCCTCAAAGTCGTCGTCCCGTCGACGCCGCACGACGCCCGGGCGCTGATGGCGACGGCGGTCGCTGATCCCGATCCAGTGATGTTCTATGAGCACATCGCCTTGTATCGCGATCCGCGAATCAAGCAGCAGTTGACCGAGGCCGCACCGGATCCCATTCCGTTCGGCGCCGCCGCACTGCGGCGGGACGGAAAAGATCTGGCGATCATTTCATATGGTGCATTCGTCCACGTCGGCATGCGGGTCGCCGACGCGCTGTCGAAGGACGGGATCGAAGCCAGCGTCCTCGATTTACGCAGCCTGCAGCCGCTCGATCGCGGTGCCGTCCTGCGGCTGGTGCGCGACTGCCATCGTGTGCTGATTATCCACGAGGATTCGCGCACCGGCGGCATCGGTGAGAGCATTGCGGCGGTAATTCAGGAAGAAGTCTTCGAACACCTCGACGCACCGATTCGAATCATCGGGGCGCTCGATACCCCAGTGCCATATTCACCGCCGCTCGAAGAGTTCTACTTGCCGAGTGAGCCGCAGATCGAGCGGGCCGCGCGCCTGCTGCTGGAATATTGATCGCGACCGACCGTGAGGGTGACGGCGTCTCCTTGTAGGGCAACCACGGAGGGGTGATTGCCTGGAAGCGCCGCCACCCATTGCTCGCACGAAACTGCGTGCGCTTGTTAAGACGCAGGCCGCCGCCTACTCGTTCCGTAGAGCGACCAGCGGGTCGACCGCTGCCGCACGGCGTGCCGGCAGGTAGGTTGCCAATAGCGCTACGGCCAGCAGCAGTGCCGTGGTCCCGGCGAAGCTGACCGCATCGGTCGCGCTCACCCCCACTAGCAGGCTCTTGAAGAACCTGGTCGTCGCCAGCGATATGCCGAGGCCGATGACGACGCCGACGGCGATCATGCCGAAGCCTTGCCGCAGGATCAGCCGGATGATGTCGAGGGAGCCGGCACCGAGCGCCATTCGCATGCCGATCTCCGCCGTCCGCTGCACGACGATCGCGGCGATGACGCCGTAAAGGCCGACAGTTGCCAGGAGGAGCGCGAGGACGCCGAACGCGCCCAGCAGGCTCGCGACCATCCGCTGGATGAATACGGCGGTCTCGAGCTGGTCAGCGATCGTGCGCAGGTCGAACAACGGGATGTCGGCGTCGAGCGACCGCACCAACGCGTGCAGCGCTGGAACGATGGCGGCAGGATCACCCTGCGTACGGACTTGCAGCACGGTGTCCGGGCGGTACCACTGCGGCTGCGCGAGGTACATGAACGGAAGCGGTGCCTCCTTGATGTTCGCGTATTTTCCGTCGCGCGCGATGCCGACAATCTCGAGGGTTCGAGGTCCGACACGGATGTGGCCGCCGAGCGGATTGCGTCCGACAAAGTAGCGGCGCACCAGCGTTTCGTTGACGATCACCACGTCTGGAGTGCCGTTCACGTCGCGATCGGTGAATTCGCGGCCGTCGATCAGCCGGATGCCAAGTGTCTCGAGATAGTCGGAGCTGACGCGGTTGTAGTACACCTGCATTTCTTCGTTCGGTGCGGGGGTGTAACCGTCGATTTGGACGCCCATGTCGCTGGTGCCGCCAAAGCCGAGCGGCACCCGCGACGCGAAACTTGCCGCTTCCACTCCGGGCAATTCTCGAACCCGCGCGAGAAGGTTCAACTGGAACTGACGGCCGCGGGCGGCATCGTATCCGGCGGGCAGCAGATCGATCGACGCGAGAATTCCGTTGCGGGTCGAGAACCCGGGATCAACCGACTGCGCATTCGCCAGGGTGCGCAGGAACAGGCCGGCCGAAACCAGCAGGACCAGCGACAGCGCCACCTGGGCGACGACCAGCGCCTTCCGCAAACGTGCCCGTCGCGGTGTGGCGGTGACCGCCGCCGCAGATTCCTTCAATGCCGACATCACCGAACCGGCCGAGCCATGCAGCGCCGGCATCAATCCGAAGATCAGTGCCGTTGCCGACGTCACACCCGCGGTGAACAACAACACCGACCGGTCGAGCTCGGGATTCATCGCGATTGGCAGCGGCGCCGGTGGAATGAACAGCCGGACAAGATCCTTGGCCCAGTACGCGAAGGCTATTCCGGCGACGCCGCCCAGGCCGGCCAGCAGGGTGCTTTCGGTGAGCAACTGCTGCACCAACCGCGTCCGGCTGGCACCCAGGGTGAGCCTCACGGCGGTTTCACGCTGGCGTTTGGCGGCATTGGCCAGCAACAGGTTGGCGACGTTTGCGCAGGCGATCAGCAGCACGATTGCGGCGACCGCCTGCTGAATCCCCATCACGCCGACGACGGCTGCACCGCCGGCGTTCGGCGCCAGCCACAACGGCCACAGCTTTATGCCCGTGTAGCCGGTCTGGCCGTACGCCTCCCGGATGCCGCGCGCGACCAGATCGAGATCGGCCTGCGCGCGCGATAGAGCGACGCCGCGCCGCGTTTTGACCATGGCCTGGAGCCAGTGATTGTCCCGAGTGCTGAGTCGATCGACGCCGCTCATCGCGGTCGGCTGCATTGTTATCGGAATCCACAAATCGAGATCGAGATACGGCTCCGAACCATTGAACCCTTCGGGCCCGACGCCGACAACGGTGAAGGCCCGCCCGTTCAGCGTGATCGTCTGACCGACGACCGCGGGGCTTGCGGCGAACCGCCGCCGCCAGAAATTGTGCGAGAGCACCACCACCGCATCGCGATTCACCGCTGCATCTTCCTGGGGAAGAAAACCGCGGCCGAGCGCCGGATGGACGCCAAGTGCGTCGAAATAGTTCCCGCTGACCATTTCGCCGAAGACACGCAGCGGATCGCCGCTGGTTCGCATGTTCATCGGCGCCAGGTTGAAGACGATGATTTCCTCGATGCTATCGGGCCGGCGCGCGCGGTAGTCGACGAAATCCAGGTAGGAGACGCTGAGATCGTTGCGAGAGCGCGACGTCATGTTCAGCGCCACCCAGCGGTCTCCGTCCGGTACGCCGGCTACCTGGCGGTGCAGTGTGACATTCAGCCAGCTGAACATCGTCACGTTGGCGCCGATGCCGAGGCCAAGCGTCAGGACGGCGATTGCGGTGAACGCGGGCCGTCGCAGCATTTGTCGCCAGCCGTATCGCAAGTCGTGCGTGATCATTTCGACTCTCCTGACGTGCATGCGAAGGAGCAACGCGTGGCGAAACGCCCCGGCGGCGCGGCGCATGACGCCGGCCCGCGCGCCGAGGCCGGGCTGATGAGCGGCGACCCACAGCCATTCGTGCCAGATGTCGGCGCGCCATTGCCGGCGCCATTCGCGTCGGCGCGACGGCGGCGCGAGCCATCGTCCGGCATCGACGATTGCCAGCAGCACGCCGAGCCATCGCCGTTCCCTCGGGCTCATGGCGCCATCAGGCCTCGGTCGGGCGGATCTTCCAGGCCGCCAACGAAACCGGTTTCAGGTTCTTGTAGCGTGAAAGCGCAGCCGCGAGGGCGTGCGCTCCGGCGCTGGTCAGGTCGAAGTAGCGGCGCGGTGGTCGCTTGTCGCGCCGCGCAATCCGGGCGTCTTCCCACTGCGAAGTGACGTAACCGAGCGTCTCGAGCTTGTCGAGTGCCGGATAGACCGTTCCGGATGTCAGGCCGGTGCTGTCCATGATGTCGAACCCGAACCGATTGCCGTCGGCGATAGCGTGCAGGATAGCGACCTGTCCGAACGCGAGGGGGAGTGGTTTGCGCATGCCTATATTAAATATCGACCTATGTTGGTAGACAATATTCTGAGACGTGGTTCGGCGTGGTGAAGTTCCGCACGATTTTGATATTCGGAGGCAGGGCGAAGCGGCTAGCATGACGACCATGACACGGACATGGCTGGTCGCTTTGCTCGTCGCGCTGCTGACCGCCCCAGCGCTGGCCCAAACCGAAAAGCTGCAGGGAACGACCTATCGGTCGCCCGGTGGCACGACGCTGCGGATCATGCTCGACGACACGAACGTCGGCCCGGAAGTGACGGTCGGCGAGATGATTTTTCCGCCGAACCAGGACTCCGGCGATCATCAACACGGCGCCAAGGAAATGTTCTACGTCGTGTCCGGCGAACTCGAGCACGTCGTCAACGGCAAGAGCGAAATCCTCAAGCCCGGGATGGCCGGCTACGTGAACCCTCCGGACAAGGTTCGCCACAAGACCGGTCCGGCGGGCGCCAAAGTCGTCGTGATTTGGACACCCGGCGAGGAGGGGAAGAAGCTTGCCGCGCGGTGGAAGAAGGAACCTTAGGAGGGCGTAGAAGGTAACGAGCCGCGAGCCGCGAGCCGCGAG